>Ga0181612_133314_pt1 | contig 16135 bp, 9 predicted proteins | sample HoacroProtozoa21_FD_119630 | JGI IMG/M metagenome (GOLD analysis project Ga0181612, IMG submission 119630) | Hoatzin crop microbial communities from Cojedes, Venezuel. Combined Assembly of Gp0051906, Gp0051904, Gp0051908
TAGAGGTCTTCTCCAACCTTAATGATTCTGTGATTCTATTCTGTGGTGCCAGCAGCACAGAGCCGGCTCGGGGAGTGACCACGGTCCCTGGCAGCAGGCAGGGCTCGGGGCACAGCCTGACCACGGCAGCAGCCGAGGAGCAACTGTGCGAAAGCTGCTTCTGCAGCACTTTCTGCCACTCCCCTCGCCCCTCCCGCTGTCGTAGGGAAACAAGGCAGGTTTCTCGCCAGCCTGATCCCAGACCAGCACCTCGCCTTTCAACCACCAGCCCGCACATCTGCCCCTGGCAGCTCCACGTTTTGCCTCCCTCGGATGCAAATCCCATTTCTCCCTTCTCCTGCCTCATCCCCAGACAGCACGTGGCTCCATCATTATGCAGTCAATTAAGCTTTGGCTACCTTATCTCAACAGCCTCAAATAAGCTGGTCATCTTCCTGAAAGGTGATATATTGTAATTGGTTCCAAACTGGCAAGAGAGAGAATAGTGAAATATGAGACTCTGAGGTTATTATTTGAATTAGCCTTGAAGTTAAAAATGGCCAAAAAAAAAAAGCACCTAAAGTTATTGGGGTGTTTGCTTAGGTCTCCTCGCCCTGGTCAGGTTTGTGTCCTGTTGCAGCTGGTGTTACTTCCCAGGGCACAAGGCTGGGGACCTCCTGTTCCAGAGATGCTGCCGATCGCAGCGACACTGCCGGCTCCCAAACGCCGGCGACGGCGCAGATCTGCCGCGCTCACGAGCACGGAGAGGGCAAGGGCTGCAGGAGCCCGGCCCAGGGCACGGTGCAGGTGCTCAGCCTCTGCAGGGGTCTCTGTTACCCTACACCTCAACAGTTCTTTGGAGTCCACAGCTCAGACAGTGCCAGCCAAGCTCAAAGCAAACGACTCTTCCTTCCAGCTGGGACTTGGGAACATCACAGGAGGTTTCTTGCATTGCTGCGACCCTCACTCATCTGTGTGATGAGTGATGAACACCGAAGCATCCAAGAGAGCCGAGTCTGGATAAATGCCCCAGCTACGGGGTTTTTAGATGGGTGGGCACTGACACGCTCCCTTCCCTCCGCATTCCAAAAGCCCCTGATGAAATGCAACTCACCCTGGGCTCTTCTAAAAAATGACAAAGGTGTCTCCTCGCAGGAGAGGAGCTGGGGCTGTCCACCAAAGCTAAAATGACACAGGGGGTGGATGCACGGCTGCTGCTCCCCGCAGAGCGGCAGCAGACCCGGAGACCCCGCTATGGGGGGCCAGCACCAGGCATTCCCCCAGGGACGTGGCAGCAGCGGCGCTACCCACTACAGTACTTGCCTCAGTTCACGTTATTCCCTTCTAGTCTGTTCTAAAAGAAAAAAAAAAAAAAAAGTTCAGATTTTCAAGAACTGATCAGGGAGGAGCCTTCAGCCTGGTCGAAGGCAGCAGCACTCGCACTCTTCCCCCACCTTCTCCTCTAAGGAGCACCCAAAGCACGTGCTGCGGAGCAGACTTGCACTGCTAACCCAGCACAGGGTACTGAACACAGATTTCTGAGCAGGTAAACCAAAGGATTAAAAATATTTCAAGTTGCCATACTGAGGATGCTAAGCAAGCCTACTTATTATCTAGCACTTAAGACTGCTTAACTCCAATCCACTTCTCATGTCAGATTTATTTCAACGACTGAAGTCAGAAATGCTACAGTGAGGATTTGGATTAGCCAAAGCGCCCTGGGAGAACAAGATGCCAGCTCACCCGAGCTTCTTGGAGGAGATGGCACACGGGGTGACGGCTCTGTCCTGATGAACACCCTCCCTTCCACCTCCTTCTCCTGGTTTCACAGCACAGACACCACAGACACTCGACCCACAGCCAAGCACAACCCAACTGCTCAAAGTGAGAGTGGCAGCTCCGGTGAACCAGACCCAAAGCTCACCAGTGCGTCCAGGCACTGAGGGATACAGAATCACAGGATGGTCGGAGTTCGAAGGGACCTCTGTGGGTCATCTAGTCCAACCCTCCTGCCGAAGCAGGGTCACCTACAGCAGGCTGCACAGGACCTTGTCCAGGCGGGTCTTGAATATCCTGCTTGTGGAGTTTCTTTGTGCAGAGTAAATGACACCTGAAGAAAAGCAACCCATTGATCACGACTTGCAGGCTCTCCTGCTAAAGTACTTTCTCCCTCCATTAAACTGTCATAAACAATTAAAAACAAAAATTAAAAAAATGTGTCCATACACAGCAGTTAGTTTTTGCTAATATGCAAGAAGATCAGAATTGAAATCATAACAGCTACCCAAGAGCTTGGCTACATTTAAGTTATATGCAATTTCTTTTTCCATTATTGACAAGCACTGGGTATACCCCAATGGCATCAACTGCAGAAGAGCGAGTATAAATATGGCAAAAAAATAAAATATCTAACATTTTCTATCAAAAAAAAGGTAAGTGAAATTGCTGTTACATTTTTCCATTTACCATTCTATAGCATTTGTTACAGGAGAGACATTGGTCCACAAGGAATAGTGAGCTTTACACAGAAATGTTTGTCTCCTCTCTTTTTGTGACATCAGATTCCATCTACTGAAAGATCAGCTTCGGTCTTTCCTGAGGATCATTTATTTTTATTAGAATGGAGAAGAAATATAGGGTGCTAGATCCTGAAATTTCTATTTCAAGTCCCATTATAGTTTAATGTTAAATAGCATAACAGCTTGATTTCTCCCTCCTTTCATTAAATGTTGAACAGCTGAGATAAAAATTGGAATATATTAAACACTTCCACTTAACAGTTTAAAACATTGGTCAGTGCCTGCCAATAACAAGAAATAAAAAATCTATATGTAAGTAATAATAAAAGAGATAAAAATTAAAGAGCTGTTTCTAAATGAAGGGCCATTTTCAGTTCTTGTTACCGTCAGTACTAAAAAGGCATTCAAGCAGTGTTCTGGCAGTTCTGCAATGTGGTCAGAATGCATTTGCAGAAAATACGTTCCTCTTACTCAGCAGTTCAAGTAATTTTTAAATGTATCAGACAACTGTACAGAAAAATATTCAAGGTGATAACCAGGGCTTTGATAGTTGAGTTGCTTCCATTGCTTCTTTACCTCAAGATGAGTGCCATGCCAATCACATTTGTGCATAGCAGGAGGAAAAACAACCAGTGTTTAGCTGAGTCAGCTGTGTCTGTGACTTGCTTTCAAATATCCAGGACTTGGTTTCTTAATTATGGATGTGGAGATTAATTTGCACAGACCTCAAATACCCAGTGACTTGGGTGCCTATTGTTATGGGCATATATACATAGGAGAGTGCTAATATTAAAACTACCATGCACATAAAGCTTGGGAACAGAAGCAATCAATTAAATCAGTGCATTTTGGTGCATTTCAGATTCCTGGCTTATTCAAACCACTAGCATTCCTCCCACATTTGCAAGCAAGCATATAAAAACACTGGAAAGGTCTCGGAATCCTTACTACCGAATGAGCAAACCTCCACTTATGGAAAGGGACTAACGTCACTGTTGAAGACACCACTTAACTGCTGAGTCATTAAAAAGCATCTTGGAGGTTTTTTCCCCTGCAAATTTCTATCAGCTTCTTCATAAAGGTTTAGTGAAATAATCTTCCTTGGTCTGTGTTTTCTACTCTTTTTTTGCCAGTTGTGTAAACTTTGAAAACTAGAAGTACAGTCCAAACAGATATCAGTTGTTTCGGAGTACGTGGATCTAATAGACTTGTATCTATGCTATGCATGAATATCTAATAAAATATGTAATATTTATTTAACAGCATTCAAGCAGTAGCCTTCATATATATCTTTAAAGCAGCTATAATGTCCCAAACAAAACACTTACATAATTTGTCATGCAGGAAATTAATTAAGCAACTATAGACTTTAAATCTTGCTTTGTTCATGAGACCCCCCCCGTGCTTAGATTTTTTTTAACTTATCATATATGCCAAGCTTTTAAAAAAAAAAAAAAATCACAAATTGGAAATAACTATGAGGACTGGCATGTCATTGCCCTGTTCAGTATCATACGATAAATTTTACTAAGTTGTCACACGGAAAAATTAATTGAAAAAAATCTTAATTGACATAGAAGAATGAAAGAGTGTAGAGTTTTAGATGTAATTCACTGATGTTAGTAGCAGATTTTGCCGTATTTAAAGCTGCAGGGAGTTCTGTGTTTACTGTATTAGCTGCTGCTTCAGCCTCAGCGCCTAGCAAAAGTTAGTTTCGCAAATTGTGTTAGTCAGGGGAGGAAATTGGTGGTGCAATCAGGGTCTTTTTGTTGAAAGGAATCCACAAATTTCTTTGTGTCTCAGCACAGGAGGATTCAAATGACAGACCCGGCTCATAGCTCCAAACCTCATTCAGCCACCACCCAATCCAAGAGATTTCTTCAGAGGTTTTTTTTCTTAAGGTCTCACAATTACCAGCTCTCTTGAGATTATATAGTGGCTTTCTATTCTTAGCGTATTTCTGCTCTCCCTCTCTCTCTCACATGCACACACACACACTTCCTACTCAAAACAAGACCCAGCAAAACCCTCTGCCCACACAGTTAGAATTCCCAAGAGAACTTTCATATGCTTTTGTTTTGGGCAGTGACAATGTGCATATGTTTTGATTTCAGCCCCCCCCCATTGCTTCTCATGGTTCAGTTTAATGAAGACAGACCAGCTATTAAACTCGCCAGTTTCGGCAAGCTATAACCCAGCTTCTAGAGTTCCTTTGACCTTGCGAGCTGGAGTGAGATTTTTTTAACTTGTTGCCTATTTGAGGATATTACTGAGTAAATGTTGTGGTTTAGCAAATACAGACATTTTCCTATTGGTGTTTGGTTTTAGAAGTGTAAGGTGCTTGGACTGTTTTATAAAGAGCATGAGATAAAGATCAAGATTAGTATAACTGCTATGAAGAGGAATAGCGAAATTACCCCTGAGATTTTTAAGTTAGTAAGAAAAAGCCTAAGAACAGTGGAAATGGACAGATATGTTTTTGTAGTTAAGTCATTCCTCACGATTAAAGTGAATTACAACTGTGCTAAAAATAGACTGTCTGCAGACATATAATAAAATTGATTCAACTAATTTTCTGTTTACTTGTACATAAACAGGTTTCTGATGAAAAGTATTGCTGGATATTTTGCAAGAAGTTTCTTTAAGCCTTTCCTGTTCTTCCTAAATGCTACTGCATGACTGAAGAAAGGAAAAGAGGTTTGGGGCAGTCCCAGTCAGTCAGCCGGTCAGTCAGACTTCTATCTTTAATACGGAGACAGAACAGCTTTTGCTTTGAAAGTTACATGAATCACAAATCATCCCTGTCATCTGAATCCAGACACAGCAGTCTGAAGAAAAAGAGGTGCCCCAAAGAAGAAGTTTGCCACAGATACATGAATTATAATACCGTTTGGAACTGAAAGACAACAAGATTTCACCTTCTGGAGCACAGATTTCATGGATTCAAATTCCAACACTGTGGTTGTAACTGGTAAGATTTTTATTGTATTCTTCTTTTAGCTAGAGATGGTATGCACACATGCTTGATCTTTGTCGTAAACAGTTCCCTGAAGGGAAAAACAGTAGCAAATGGTCATACTAACAATTCCAAATGGAAAATAACTTGCTGCTGTGCCTTCCTAGGAAAAATCAGATGCATGTCAGAGGAAACAGACTGCAGTCTGCCCTCTTTACTGCCATCCAGTTTGGTTTGTTGTTCATTCTCTCCATGTTTTAATCTTTGTTGACATTCTCTCTGATCCAAACCACATAGCTCAAGGCAGTGCACGCTAGTATTAGATAAAGCTTACCCAAAAGGAGCTCTGAAGCAAGAAAACCAGGTTGCATCACAATGTCACATAGTCAGCGTCCAGAATTAGAGCAACACATGGCAAGTTTCAGGGTCTCAGTTTCATGGCAAGGTAAGGGAGATTTAAACAGGAGATGCTGCCTCATCACTCACTGCTAAACTAGACATTAAATTTAAATATACCGAAGGAGCATGCCTGAACATGCAGCACAAGGGACCAAATTTGGAGTTTCTCTTGCTGGCTATAACTACTCATGAATCACACTGGCAAAACCACCAGCTAGAGACTTCTGAGCTTTAAAAGGTTAAAGCTCTTAAGGAATGCTGCCACTTGCTACTCCTCTTGTTGCCACTGGCTCATCTAAAGGCAATCATTACGCATATCTTGACATGTGAGTTGCTGGATAATTTTCCACTGCAGGTCATCCGAGGACACAGGAATGAGGTTGAAGCTACATCAAAGAGATTCGCATCTTGCTGTTTTCAATTAAACTTTTTTTTTTTTTTAATAGCTGCAAGATGGGCAGGACTAGTTTGGCTTGCTCAAAACCCAACTGCAGCTGAGCTCAATGGGAGTGCAGGAGAGAGCAAGAGATATTTGCTAACCTCTTCACTGGCTGACAGTCTGGTTCTCTCCTACGATATTTATGGCACATACCCTTGGTGGGCACACTTCTTAACACCCTGTTAGTTTTTTCCTCCCCTTAGATAGGCATTTAGGTGCAGATATCTACTTGTTCCAATAGTTTTAGACTAGTGTGTCCCATTACAGACACAGGTGCATCTTTAAGCTATTACAGGCATTATCACAGCATGCCTCTGTCACATTTTCACCTGCTTATAATATAAACCTGCTGGCAGTGAGCCCAGTTTATTATATAGTGCCTAATAATATGCAGCCAGTTAGCTCTCCAACTTGTTGCAGGTATTCCAGTACTGTAAAACTCTCATGTTTAGTCATTTCTTTTCATAGAACAATTTTATCCTAAGCAGTAGTTTCTTATGGCCACCACTAAGATGCATGTATTTCACTGTGAGCTATTTAATAACTTTACTATAATTCTACAGTTCTGCACACACATGTACAGAAACATGCACAACACCTAGAGCTTCAAAATGGAGTAGGTGTCACCCTAATTTTGCTCTAAAAGCAGAGCGGGACTAATGAGGTTCTATGTTCCCTGTTAACGTGAAATGAATACTATTTTCCCTGTTCCCTCCCCATAGTACAAACTTAAACCTGGCGAAAACATTGTCAAAAACATTAGCACCATCAAACTTTTCATAACATTAGAGAGAAAAGATTGAGAGGTTATGAAATAAGTAGCAATAAATTAAGAAATGCTTGAAGTCTAGCATTAATGAAGCTGTCATAAGCCTGCATTTAGGCTTAATTGTCCCCATATACAGGTACCTTTCACTGTGCTAAACAGCAATCATATGCTGTCAAGTATTTATTTGACCATTTAAGGATTTTAAAATATTTTAAGTGTTATAGCATTAAAACCATTTCACAAACTCCCAGTTTTCCTGCCACCCAGTATCTAAGACTTGGAAACACTCCGGATCTGGATTGAGAATGGTAATTGAGATTAATAAAGAGAGTGGGAGTTTTCCATCGAACTTTTTCATGACAAAATGCCCATCTAGCTCAAAATTAGTTTTTTTTCTTTTTGTTTAAAAAAAGTTTTTCACAAAAGAGGATGCACTTTGGATTCAGATTCAAAGAGTCCTTTTCCCTTTCCTCCTTTCTTTTCCTGTGGAGAAAAAGATGAAGGAAGAGATTTTGCCCAACACCACAAAAAGCACGTTTTCCCTGAGAGAAAACTTGAGTTTTCACTACTTGGGATTAAAAAAAAGGATTACAAATTAAATAAAATTTTACTCTTTTGATTATTTTCATTAAATCTGCAAATCTTCATGAGCTTTAACAATAAGAATGGTACATTGACTGTGACCTGGGAGTATTTAACACCAGATCTTTCAGCAGTGGTATTTCTATGGATGATGATCCTTGCCCAAAATCATCATTTACATGATGTGCCCTGCTGGCTCCAGTACATTTACCAGCTTCAGTTAAGGCTATCTCATAAGTAAGCCTCGACATGAATGAAGATTGGAGGATTAGTTCTCAGTGCATATAAAAAATGAAAATACTATTCCTGTGTTATAAAGGCTAAATCCTATCTAAAAACCTCAACCACCATAAGCAAAAGTGTGAGGATAAAGTAAAAGTATGTGTGTGTGTACACATCGGCACCTAATCTACAATTGCAGAGCAAGCGTAGGTTAAAAGCACCTTTCTTTCTTTTCAGGATTTGGTCCTTTTAGACAATACCTGGTTAATTCCAGCTGGGAAGCAGTGAAGGTAAGCATAAAAAAACCAAGGGAGGTGTTTCATTTTGTGGAGATCCCAATACAAACTGTTTTCAGGCTTTCCATTGCATTCAAGAAAGTTATTTCTCATGACTCAAACAGAATTGTGCCTCGTGGAGCAGACTCCCAGCACAGAAGAAAGAGGATAATTAAGTCGCGGAACATTATTTTACTTGCAAGAATTTTTTTTTTTGTGTTATTTAAGCACTTATCAAAATATTATTCTTGATTTTTTAAAACATTTTTATGCAGGGTGCCTTCTCTGCAACTAATGCATCTGCCACAGCTTATCTCTGTCTTCAGTAAACAGATCGCCTTGTACCACAGCTCATCTTATCCTGTCCGTGTGAGGCGATTTCCTTCTCATACAAGTGTAGCCTGTTGACTTCTTCCTGCCTACTTCAGGAACAGAAAACCAAAAGCATGCCAATTCTATGTATGTTTTCACATCTCAGCTTTGGCTTCCACTTTCAAATGACAGTGAACTCTACCGTTCAAACTGAAAACAAGGTCATTCAGATTTCTTCTCCCTCCATACACCTTGACTACCAGTAACATGTCTAAGATGGAGCCTTGAAAATTCCTGCTTATTTCCTAAGTATGTGTGTTAGAGCAAATTCAGCTGGATGATACAGAGACATGGTTTGGATACCTGGCTTTCAGCATAAACTTTTTACAATTTACAATAAAACTTGTTACAATCATTTATTTTCAAATTATTGTTTGTGTGAACCCACATTTCTTGGGACACACCAAAAATTTCCACTAACAGATTATTTTTCAGGAACAAGATCACCTGTTTTTAAAATATTATCTAACTTTTAACAATAATATCTCTCTTTAAATAGAGATCTTACAAAAGAAATACCCAACCGTTGTATGTAAGAGTATGTCTGCCACAATGAAATAATTTACTAGTTTGGTACTTCAATCTAAAGTGTGAAAACTCATAGTATATATGTTCAACCAGTAGGAACAGCTGCAGAGATTTGCCGAGTATGCATACAAGCCACGTGGAAGGTTTATTCATTCTCCCTAGCACAGACAATGGCCTTTCCCCGAGTTCAGTTACTGCCATAAGGTATTTATGAACAGAGTTATTTTGAGAGGGTCTTTCACCCAAGTTCATAGCAATTCCAAGGTAGAAATAAGAATGAAATCTGCAAGTAGTTGCAGAAATGAAACACAATGAAATCTGCAACTAGTTGGGGAACAGTCAAGATAGTAAAACGGAATTGGCAGGTTGGTCCAATATCTGCAGGAAACAACAGATAATGCTAGTAGAAATGGAAAGCAAGACATGTGAAACAGAGGGGACTGTTATATTATGGAGACTGAAATAAGCCTGTAAACATTTAAATTCTTCTGGACACTGAAATGAAAAAGGTAGCTATAAGAAAGTAGTAGTAGCGATAGAAAGGTGATAACTCTACAGGACTGTAATCATATTACAAGTTTTGGTGACAGCTATTGAAGATCTGTCTGGAAAATGAAGCACAGTCAAGCCAAGACAATTGAAAAGCAAGGAGCTCGTACATTTTTCCAGAGACCAAAGCTATAGCAACTCCACCAACCCGTACATATTTTCTCTTCTAGCTTTGTTGGGTGAAGAATGGTGAGTGCAACTTGGTGTTTGGTAGAATAAATATATTACCCACTCAAAGTCACGAGGGGTGTTATCCCTGCAGGCTGACAAGAAACAAAAATACTTCTGTGATACCTTTCCACACCCCAGTCATCACAGGAGACTCATAAATCATCTTAACTCCAACTTGACATGTGCCCTAAACCACAAATATTTGCCAGTTGACAATGTTCTTGCTCATTATTTCCCGATTCCTATTGGTTCTAATTTTGGGTGCAAGATCATCCTCTTCTGGCTGAAAATAAAAGATGTTCTTTATCTGCAAGCAAAACAGCCGAAAGCAAAAACGCACCGATGAGACGAGTTTTCTGTAACAATGCCACACGCTGGCTACGCCAGGAAGTTATATAATGAGGGCTACAGCGTTCCATCATGAAACAGATGTCGGCGCTTGTGCATGGAGGAGAACAAACCCACTTCCCTCTGATGTGACACCCTCTGTGTGGAATTAATTTGTTTTCATACTGGGGATGCTGCTTTGGTTTCCTATTCCCTGGCAAAGGTGGTTAATCCACACAGTTCAGGGAAATTTGCTGCAAATCTGGAAGCACTTTGAATTTTGATAGGCTTCTCCACGCTAAATAGCCATCTCACAGTATTGTTCCATTGGCCTCGTTCACAAGAGTAGCCCTATGGTCTTTGGGAAGCTTATGCACATATATTAAAGATAGCAAAATTTAATATTTACATCTGGAATAAATCCTGTCTTGGCGTTCCCGCATGGAGCACTGAAGTGACATAAAGCCGTCCTGCTGAGTCTCGGAGAACTATACAAGAGGACACTCAAACTCATCCTCAAGAAAGTACCCAGCAACCAGGCCAGAGCTACTAAACGTGGTTACTCAGGCTTAATGCCTTTGTAGCATTACCCAGAATTATGCTAATTACTACCTCAAAATGAACTGAGTTCTTATCAAAAGATACCACGGCACCCCCAGTGATGTTGTAGTGCTGACACGTGCAACCTCAAGAGTTGACATCCCGGAAGGGTCCTCATACCAAAAGCATCCAAAATCGTGTAAACACACATCTAGCAGGAGTTCCAGGGTCCTGATTCTCAAAGCAGAGCCTCGCCCTCCATGCTTCTTGAAATGGAGACTTTGCCAAAGAGCAATGGCTTCACTTCTGTGAGCAATACCTGCTCTTACACACAGCTGCTTCCTTAAAACCCCTGTTACCAGCTCCTCCTCTGCCTCGCTGATGGGATCAGCTCTTTTCCTGAACCTCTTTTCTTGCCGTAGGAAGGATCAGACATTGATCCAGTAAGCACACAGCCCACTCCAATAGTTGTATCCCTTCTATCCCTTCATTTGGCACTCAGAAAAATGATTGTGTGAGATTGTTTCTCCTACAAGTTAACTATTAACTACTGCCTTTTTGGTGAATAAGCCAATTTCCGTTTTCTGAAAATCTCAGGAATCAGATGATTCTCCAAATCTCTGTTTCTGCTGGTTTAGAAAAAGTATTCGTTCAGAGTTCTTGGATTTCTTATTGATACTAAGTAGCAGTGCATTGTCCCTCACTGCCTGTTTCATAATATAAAAATATAATTTTCAAAAAATGTGAGGAGTACCCTGTTGTTTTTGCATGAACCCATGTTCTCATCACAGCACGAGACGACTCACACACAAGGCATCCATCAGCACTGCACCTGCGGAGTTCTCATTCCTCAGCAAGTGCCCCTCCAGTGCTGGGGGAGAAGGATAGTCAAATGGATCTGGAAGTAGAGGTGAACCTGTCAATTCAAGGTCATTGAGAAAAGCTTCAGAGCTTTTATAGACATGGTCACATGGCCCAGCATGGTTGTCTAGCACTAGAGACAGCTTCTCTTTTAGAAACCTGTCTCACTAAGTTTTTCATGGTTCTCATAACTCCATTCACCTGAAATAGCCCCCTAGAATACGCACGAAAACTCCACCAGCAGCACTTTTAACTCTGGAAGGGCAGGACCTTCTCCCTAAAGGCAAACACTACCATGTATTTACTCCGCATTTGCTGACAGACCACGTTGAGTTATCATGATGTGTTACAGCACCACATGGGACTCAGAATCCCAGATCCCCTGAATTATTTATTCTATATTGCAGATTGATGGTCCCACCTAATAACCCTCGGTCTGACCCTGTTTCTGTGTCTCCTCCAGAAACTCCTGTCTGCAACTTGGCAGCTAAAGAACCTATCAGGGCAGTCTACCATCAAGGTCAAAGTCTCCAGTTAACAGGGCACAAATGTAAGTTGAGTGACAACATTCATAGTAATTAAACTGTTAGTGCAAAGAACAGGTCACATTTCCAGCCGCTTCTGGGAACGATGTTTGCTACTGGGAGACGAGGATCAGATCTCCGTGCGCAGTTTTTCATCCTGCCACTGACCATGTGGTCTTTGGAAATTTGTCATTTAATCTCTCTGTCTCTCTCCCTCTCTGCTTTAGTTTCATCATCTGTGAAACCAAGAGGGCATTGCTATTTAGTGCCTTCATTTCTGTTCTGGAACTTTCTTACATCCCTAAAGCTTTAAAAAGGTATCTGCAGGGTTTGAAAAAAAAATAAACCAAAACAAAAAACGCCCAACCAAACAAAACCCCTCTTTATTTGCAACATACTTGCAGACTGACTGGGTAAACTGATAACTTCTGTTTTTCTTTGTGCACCAACACAAGCCTTGTTGAATGAGGTTCACAAGATCCATACACGCCCTCCCGCATCATCCTGACAACACAAATTAGTGAAAACTCAAAAACTCAGGCAAACTCAGTGAAAGTTTCTGGAGTGTTCTAAAAGTTCAAGACACTTCTGTCACCCAGTGTGACACAAGCATCGCATCTGAGCTCAGCTGTTCCATGCACATCACTTCGCTCTGGGCAGGGCCATGTCCCAACATGGGCCAGAAATCCAGCAGACCGGGACTATGACCCCAACTCAAGGTCATCAGCTGATAATGCTGCCTTTCATTTCCCTCTTAGAAAAACTTCCCAACAAGGAGTCTTCACGCTTTCTTTTGAACCACTTTTCCCACAAAAAAAAATCCTCCAAAACTTTTGGCCTCCTTTAAAGTTTCCTTGGCTGTTTCAGCTACAGAACACAGGCGCTTGTTTAGTGAATTAGCTCACCAGCGTGAGCTCTAGTTTCCAGATGCAGTCATCCTCCTCTAACTATCTTCAGTCTCTCACCTTAAATGCAAAAATGGTTTTGGTTAAGGCTGAGACACAGAACCACCATTTTTTTTTTTGTTCCATGTTTGCACAACATCTGGTCTAATGGGGTATAAGCCCATGGTTAGGATTCTTAGACAACAAAGTAATAGACATTACTGACAACGTGCTGAAATTGTTTAGGACATAATGATCTATCTTCCTTTGACACAAATTCTCAGCCCTCTGCTATTGGCCAGCATCCGGTTTTGTGCTGCACAAAAGTATTTCTGCGTGTTTCTCCCGTGACGAATGGCGAGAACAGAATCTCAATCCAGAGAGCGCGCGGAGAACAGCCTAACAACTTACTTTGGGTCTCTGCACCAAAGTTACACCTAGTCGAGTCCTCAGCTAAAAAGGAAGAATCCCATTAAATGTTAAAACTAAAGATGCTTTAGAAAAGAAAATGCTAACTGTGAACCAGCTGGGGTTTTCTTTTTTGGAAGCTGAGACACAGTACAGCATTCTTAAGCAAGATGATGCAATGGTCTCTCAAAGACTGTCAGCGCCCAGAGGAAAAAAGGCTGGCACTGTTCTCTAAATGTGTTTACTTCCCTGCAGGCATTGTTTCCTTGCTTGTGTCAAATAGTTTATTGAGCACAGCTAATCAATGTTTCCGCTGACAAGAAAATTGGAACAGTTTATATAGGAAGCCAGTGTTGAAGGGCAAATTTCCCAGTTAGCACAGCTTAGAACCGTGGGTCTCATCCGCACGAGTATCCTCAGTGAGAAGTGAAAGCTTGAGAAGACAATGACATTTAATAAAAAGTCACAGGTTTCTCAGGCTGACCACATACCTCTGCTGCTGACTTCTTCCCTGCACCCCCCCTTAGAAACTTCAGCCGTACTCTCCTTTGGTAGTGGTCTACTCCAACGCAACAGGGACTTCGAACCACCATTTTACTTTTCTGGGACAAAGCTTTGTACCTTTCCTTCTGCCCCCTGCCACTGCAGCAGCCCATGCTCTACTTAGAGGCTTATGCCTTGTTCGTTAGCCCAGTTCCACTGACAAAATAATTTCACGTCATTTCCATATGATATTTACTCTCCAGACCACCTTCCACCCATCTGCCAATCTGCTGCTTTGAAGGGCGCCTCTTTCTTTCACCTCAATCCTAGGCATGATTTTTGTTTCCTTTGGGAAAAGGTCCCATGTGGAGCTTCAACTCTACATAAATGACAGAGAGATAACATCCCAATAGTGCCATTTCCTTTTACTAGAGAAACGTATCTGAGACCAAAAAAGAAATCCAGCCCATTCTGAATGTGACCTTCCTTATGTTGACAGGCACCTCCAGCAGAGCTTACCTGAACCAGCTCTGACAGCAGATCGTGTGTCACTTCAGTGGACAGCTAATGAGAGTTCTCCCTCATTTGTGCCTCTTGACAGCGCGGTTCATCTACTAGATTTCTCAGGGGAACAGCTCTTACCTGTATCAAAGCCTATTCAGATGCTTCCAAGTGTGGACCCTTTCTGAGAGATCCTGCATTTTGTGGTTCCCCATGGACCACTCCCACCCACTGGAGACCGAGTGTCCCTTTGGCAAACACAACGATGGCTCCACATGGACGTGACGGTAGGAAATGGGTCAGCACCTTTTAGTCTCTTTTAGTTAGAAAGGGAGAGCTACCACCAGACAACTGAATCTCACTGCATTCCAACGTTCAGGGCTTAGGCAGCACTGCATTGCTCTTTCAGATGTTTTCTCAGTTTGAGCAGCCCAATTTCCTTATCACAGTCCAAGAACCCAATGCTCTTACAAGCCCATGGTGGCTTTTTGTGAACACAGGAGCTGTCCAAGAGAGGCCTTGGTGAGAACATAGATCTCCGTATCATGCAGCTGCCGGTGACTTACCAAAAAACAAAGGAGCAAGTCTTCAAGATATGGAGAACTCTTCAGCCACTGGTGAGTAATCAGAAGTTACACAATTTTTCTCCTTCGTTTATGAGTATTATTATTCTGAGTGGATCTTTAAAAAGATCTCCAAAAGAGTATTGCCCAATACATGCATCAGACAGCTCTGGAAAGTGACTGTTAAAACTGTGATAAAGGTTTCAGACTGAAATTTGGAGCACACAGTAGTGAGCACGCTGTTTTAACCCCATGCCATTTCAACAGCATAACTGCACAAAGAAAAAAACATCCACCAGAAACTGCAAAAAAGGTACTGCGGCTCCGAAATCCGGAGCTGACTAGAAACAACAAAAACAAACTAAAGCACAGTTTTGTTCTCATTTACAATCTCTTATCGAAGTTTTCTTTGGGTGTGAGCTATGGCAAGACTCGCTACCTTGAGGCTAGCATTTCACATAATGCTTGGCACTATTGCATTACATGTTTTTAAAAAACTGGTCTCATTTTTAATTTCCTGTTATTCCCTCTGGTGGGAAAAAACAGCTTACTGTTCACGTCGGGCTGGCTTCGTCCGCCAAAGCACTCATCATCCTCGAGCAGTGTGGGAAGAACAAAGGCTACCGAGAGATGGATGCTTGTGGTTTTCACCCAGAAGGTGGCTGTTGCATGCTAGATGGCCCGGAAAAGATTGAATCTACAATTAATATGAAGACTCTCTGGAAAAACATCTCCGTGGAAGGGGTTGATATAATCGTTTCCAGAGATGCAGGAAGGTAAACATCGCGTATCAGGGTCTCACACGAAAAGCACAAGTAATCAGTCAGCTCACTGAACCTTTAACAATCTTTGCAATGACGTTTCCTCCTACCAAAATCACTTCAAAGCAAAGTCTTCAGGAGGGCACAAATGTGAAATTGGGATAAGTTTAAATTTTATGTAAAGCAGCCCTCATGAAAAACTACAGCCATCAGATATTTTTCCATGGATTTGTAATTTCCAAAAGAAACAAGTTTCGACATGGCACACCCTGTGATTAACAGCCCCAGTAAACCTGGGCTATTAAGAGAGTCTGAAAGCAATACTGACTAGTAGCAGATTTTAATCTATTTTTCCCAACTGGGAGGGATACAAAATGTAAATACATACACTGAAGAACAGAGCAGTTACAGGTACCTTTAGAACGACATCTGTGATCTCATTATGTGTTTCAGTAGTGCTGCAGCAATTTTGTTTTGCTAGTCTTCATTTAAAACAGAAAATGGCCTCTTTTTTAAAAAAAAA
>Ga0181612_179266_pt1 | contig 16135 bp, 7 predicted proteins | sample HoacroProtozoa21_FD_119630 | JGI IMG/M metagenome (GOLD analysis project Ga0181612, IMG submission 119630) | Hoatzin crop microbial communities from Cojedes, Venezuel. Combined Assembly of Gp0051906, Gp0051904, Gp0051908
AGGAGGGTTGGACTAGATGACCCACGGAAGTCCCTTCCAACCCCTACTATTCTGTGATTCTGTGATTCTGTGATTTCCTGGGACTAGAAAAAATAGTTTGTGGGCCAGATCTGGCTCACAGACTGCATGTTAGGAGAAATATTTCTGGTTATGACCCTTGCATTGAATGAGTGTTCATTACACATCCAGGAAAACAAAGCTGATTTTAACAGGTCTCTGTTTTGTCTTTCATGTTGATAGTGTCACTGAAACACCAGCCATCATTCTGGACCAGGGTCTGCACTCCCTTGCCTGTGAAATGCAGGTCTGCATAGCTATTCTTCGCATTCCTTTTGCAAGGATTTTAATGACTATATAACAGAAAAGTCCAGATCCAGAATTGAACAGGGATTACAAGATAGAGCTTTACAATGTAAAGTAGCTAAGGAAAACAACCAAACAAGCAATGTACAGTAGAAACACAAACCCTGGTTGTATTTCCTCTGAAAACATTTTTAGTATCTCTGTTTCAGGTGTTTGTAGAAAGTTTCAAGGCTATCTGTATTCACATAAAAAACATTCAAGGGACTGAATTCTTGGATATTTACAATGGAAACAACTTAAACCCTAAATACAGTGTGCAGGCCTACATGGAGCCTTGAGGTCACCATTGTAGCTATTCTCATGGCCTTATGCATCGTATGAAGAGGACTGTATTAAACAAACACACCTCTTCCAATATATTATTTACTTTTCCAGATGTGTGAGATACTTAGAATTGAGACTGAGTGGGGGAAAGAAAAAATAGACTTAGAAATGTTTTGTTTCCAAGATACTTGAACAAGATATTCAAATAGTTTCATTTCTTTGGATTGATCCTGATCTTTAGAGTAGAACTTTGGAGTCAAAGAAATGTATCTTTATGGTAAGAAGAGTAATTCCCTGTTAATCTTTGATCATCATCCCTTTCCCTCCAACCTGATGGCTCCTTCAGATGCCTGCATGCAGAGGTTATACACTCTAAAGAGAACAGAAGTGGAAGGGATGGGCTTTCACCACTGACAGCAAAATAAATAAAACAAAAAAGCAAAGCAACAGGAAAGTCAAATCCATAAAATAATAATTTTCTACAGAGAAAATTTAACAAATCAAATTAAAAATAGATGTGTGAAATACTGGAGAGTACTTCTGAGCAGATAAAAACATAATTTTTTTTTTTTGCTCAGTCTACATAGGTAGATCCTGGAAATGCGTATGTAACTGTTAGCTGATTCAAAGAAAAAAACCCACATGTATTACCCCAGCTGTTGACTCAAACCCATCATTTCACTTGATTCTATATAGATAGTGACAACATTATGAACTTGAAATTATTTTTTAAATAGATACTAAACCAAATAGTGACTTTAATGGTGGCTAGCAGATTGGCTCCCATCTTATAATGAATATTCTATCTACCAAATTAATGCAGCAGCGTAACAGCAGTGTGGGGTTTCTCAAAGCAGCCTGCCTTGAGGAACATAATCTGCATGACCTTTGTATCATGGTAAGGGTGGCACATCCTTCCTCTCCTTGTTAACACTGACAAAAAGTGGATGCACAGCTCCTAGTTGCAATGGTAGTTCTGGACAACACAGGAATGAAGCTTTTGATGTATTTTACCTAGACTAAATAACAGCATATTGAAGCATGACAGTTTTCAAGAAATCCAGTCTGCTCTGAATTCAAACAAGCTTACTGGAGAAAGTGCTAAGACAACCAGTCTCCTAGACAGAAATTGCATTTTCACTGCACATATTCAAAAATATTTAGGTATAATTATGTGATCAGTACTATCCCTGATTTAAATTGCCTAACTGTCCTTTTAAAATGTGTACAATGAGAACATATGGATGAAATCCTCTCTCTTCACACATTGGGTGATTGAAACTTCGAAGAACATTTCAGTCTCACAGCCTGCTGCTGGCTGCAGTACTGCGAGTGGGTCTCTGCCGGGCTTGGATTGCACCACCAGCATTTTGCAAATGAAGACATTTTGGTTTCCTGTGCTTGACAGGGCAGCATAAGTGAGGTTACCTCTTGTGCACTTAAGATCTAGCATCAGGAGGAATGCTTTGGCATCAGGAGAAATGACTGACATTGGCATAAGTCTTCATGCTGTCATTTGTGGGTAGTGCTAGCTATTGAAACAGCTGTTCTGTTATCCACACGAAATGCAGGAGGTGTGCTATGAGGGGCAGAAGTATTCTGATCTCAGCATGCATCTTTGTCCTCTTTGGCAATCAGTTTCACGGTCAGGGCATATTTTCTGGCACTTACATGCTTCCAGTGGCTTATTATATAAACTATAAAATGCAGATAACCTATCCTATCCTATCCTATCCTATCCTATCCTATCCTATCCTATCCTATCCTATCCTATCCTATCCTATCCGATATATGAGCAAATCATCCACGAATTTTAGACATAGTTTCAGCTTCTACATTAGTTAATCATTTTTTCCCTTGACCTCACTAGAAACGTCATCCTTTCTAATTTAAAATCCACTGGACACTTGGTAAAATTTCATGCCATTCCTCTTTTCGAATCAGTGGCTACTACTTCTGCTTTCTAGAGGTTTTGTTTTTCAACTTCCTGGTGTAAACACAAACAGAACAGGATACAATGAGTGTCATAGACAAAGTTTCAAACTGCTTCTCAGTTCTTCTGTATTTGTACCACTGTCCTAAATGAAGATCACTTCAGAGCCATCTAGCAGGGACAAATACCATGCTTTACTGTTGGAATGTCCAGTACTAACTTTATAAGGACTCCCATTGCTTTCACTGGCCCAGCCTCTAGCTTTTGGCCATAAATTCACCTCACACTTCCTTGCAGGGTCAGGGCAATGGAAAACAACATTGTAAATGCCAAAATTCTCTGTTACAAAGCAAAATCCAAGTACAATAATTCATCTTCAGCAGCTGTTCAGGGTGTAATTTCACTTCATAGGAGTAGGACATCACCCATAGTGAGGTGATGGCACTACCAAAGGATAAAGGCAAAGAAAGAACATATAGTCTTCTACTCTTATAAAAATAATCTTAAGCAACCTGTCCTCCTGCATTCTTTATTCCTTGCACTAAGCTTTTCCACATAAATTTTCACTAAAGCCTTACTCCTTGGCCCCCAACAAGAACAAATACCATTGCCATAGGACATTGCCATGGGTGAGGGAATGGAGATTGAAGAAAGACAAATAGAGGTGTCAACAAGCTGGTGAGCAGCATGAAGCCAGTTCACATTTGACTTGTTCTTCTCACCACTGACATCTGAAAACTAATCTTACTTTTCTGTAACCTCATGAAACAACACACTTCTGTAGCCAAATAACCTATATCTCCTTTTATAATTAGTGCTGTTTCATAGAACCTAAGCTTACACAAATGTCCCTAGTGACATGATTAACTTCAGACACACTAGTCAGCAGGAGTCAGTCACAAAGCATAAACTAATTAATGTTCGAGGACAAGGATAGGATGAGAGAGGTCACCCATCTAGCATGCTTTTGAGGATTGCCAACTAAAAATGGAAAGGATGCATAACACATAATCTTCAGGGAGTTATTCCAGCAGTAACTGGAGAATTTGTGATTGCTTTCCTGAGTGCTTCTGTGTTCTTGGTTTTCTCTTCCTTGATCATATATTGAATGTGGCAAAAAAGGGAAAGTACAGGTGGGAGAAAGTAACTGAAATCTTTATAGGGACCATTTCAACTGACTGAAAATTATCTAAGAAAATAAATTTACAGAAGGCACCAAATTTATAAAAATATGTCAAAATTAGGTGTTTTGTCTGATATCCTGATATTCAGTCACAACAAGGTGTGTAAAAGAAGAATGAATCTGATATTTTTATCTCTTCAGATTTCTTTTACTTTTTTCACAGCAGACTGCTTTTCTTCTTAGGCCCAGATGCTTCATCCTAATTCTGTTACAGTAAGCATTTAAACATGCTTTTGTATGCTGACCTCTTTGAGAATTAAAGTAAAACACCTGCTGAACACTTTGCTGAATAAATATAGATGATTAATATATGCTTAAGTGCCTTGATGAAAAGTGGGTTGTGCTGGCAGTGTTCTATACACAAGGATGGGAAGTTTGAAAATATAAAATAATGGAACTACGCTGATTTTTGTTAACTGAAGATCCCATCTAGTCTGGTTGATTTCACCTCTGCATCTGCCAAAGAACCTGTTTTTTACTGTTCTCCACGCGAATACACTGCAGCCACCTCTCATTCACTACAGTGGACTAATCTTGCTGTTCATGTCTGCATAGGAACCCTGGAGACCCTGGTGCGAAAGCCTAGCAGCAGCAGACCAGCAACAAGTCATTTACTCTTGTGCCCAGCCAGCAGTGAAAGAAAGGCTGAGGAGGTAAATGGAAACAATGAGCTCATTAGGGAGAACAAGACATGTGAATAGGCTGGGAAAAGAGGCAGGAAACAACAGCTGGTGAGATGAGGGTACAAAACCCGGGCAAGGAGTGCCAGTGTTAGAGACTCTCAAAGGATCCGTGTGCAGACTGTGAACAGGGCTGGTTTGAGGAAGACTCAGGCTATATGACTGGCAAGACATTGGACTGGAATAAGGTAAATGGGGGGATAGGGGGGGTGGGGGTGTATGTGGAGGTAGAAAGGTGGAATTACTTCTCTCCGTGCTAGCTTTAAGAGTTTATCAGTTTATTACATTAGGTTCAAACAGGATGCCTATGTGAGAGCTGGTGTCACCTGAGCAATGAACTGAGGTTGAGGGCAGTGAAAAGGTGAGACAATGCAAGACCAAAGAGAAGTAGGAAGCGGTGAGGGTAGCACAGATCCAGTATAATGGAGAAGGGAAGCAAATAATGCCAGGAGAGGCACAGGGGATCTGTGACCCAGAGGCCGTGCTTCCAGGAGCTGGGGCAGATGTAAACCCAAGTATCCGTATTTCTTGCTGTAACTCTCAGACTAACCCAGACTAAGAAGATAACTGATGTTATCTGTTCCTCCACTGATTTATATGACACTTCTTGGGTGGTAAATTTAAAAACTACATCACTTTTGATCCATATCATTGCCAATATTTCACATATAGATTTTTTTTTCCTTAAAAGTAAGAATAATCTTCCCACTCACACAACAACAAAGAAGAACCAATAAAAACCAATCAGTCAAGATGTACGAAGTTCTGAAAAAACAGATTTGACTTTGTCCAGGCGATCCTAATTCGATATCAGTGTGCGTGCAAAGAGTATTTTTTTCCAGAGTCACAATTTACACAGAAAAGCATTAACTGTTTTACTTCTTTTATCTCTCCTTCCTGAGCTGTTCTGTAGAAGAACAAGATTTCTTTCAAGAATTGTTCTGCCATTCAGTTTACATATCTCTTTCCTCTGTAGTCTCCCTGCTGCAAGAAAAGAACTGCAGGCATCCTGAAATCTTGACAGAGATTTTGCTCTGAGCAAATGTGACCTTATAGTTCAACAGCTCCACTGGCTTCTATGTTTCCAAAAATAAATAATAGACAGGATGTTTATACAAGAATTTTTCCCATTAAATGGAATTGTTCTATCTTTTCCTTAGGCTCTTGGCTAACAGAAAAACTAATAAATGCACGTTTGGTAAAAGACAGGCAGTGAATTTGAAAGATGCCCTAAGCATGAACTCCTCACTGAAGTTCTACTTCATTTGCAAAAGTTGGTCTTTTTGGCAGTGTCTAAAAAAGATGACAAATTCTTATTGGATAAAGTTGTTGAAAGGTCAGTGAGATGTAGAGATTTTTTTGACAGTCATACAGATATTTCTGTTTATTGAATTAGAAGTAGCATTGGACAACATTCTGATATAGAAATTAAGCCTGTCCCTTTCAGCCTTAGAGTAACAGTACAGGAACAGTCGGAGAATTCAGTGGAGCTCTAGCATTTCATCTTCATCCTATTTCCCTAGTACTCACCTGCTTTTATTCTCAAGGTATATAAGGAGGCAAAAAAGTAGATGCTACACTAGTGCACTCTTCTGTGTATAACTTATTAGGTAAAATTACCTCCTTTTGAGCAGGAAGGACTGACGCTAATGTTTATTCTAATAAATATACCAATGGGTGAGGCTTCTGTCTTTCACATCTTCTCAAAACATTGTGTCTAGTGCATGCCCTTGTTACTTGAAGCCCACACCTCAGTACATCAGTGCAGACTGCTAGAAGAACACTCCCTGGGTCAGATCGTTAGAGAAGCTTTAATCCTTCAGAACATTTTTTCAATACTGTTTACACCAGGGACTTCCTTGTACAAATCCTCCTTACACAAGACAAGAATAACACAGGCAGAAACTATTTGTCTCTGATCTCTGCAAAGAAGCAGAGCAAGCCTAAGTCCTCAGGGGGCTTTCTATCACTTAAACTAACCAGGAGGGGATTAATCAAAAATATCTTTGCTGCATGATGTACAGCCGGCTTCAAAGCTACAATCACATTGATCAGTGTACAACAGAACAAAACTCACAGCATCTTATGTTTTAAGTAGAGGCAGAGCAGAGACTGAAACAACCATTTTTTTTCCTCACTCCTGCTTTCCCATCAAAACATCAGCAGGGTACCGTGATGTCCTGGAATCCTAAGTGCGCTGGTAAGGTGTTTGTATAGGAACTCAGCCCTGCAATGTAATGAAGAGCAAGTACTGGACACTCTGTGGAGATTTTGTGTACTAGTTTCTCACAAGCAAACATAACCTCCTTTTACATGATCTTTTAAAAAATATCTTGTATGCAAATAAGTTTTCTCCATTTATGGGAGGCTGATTAACTACATTTTTACCACTGCATATAGCGTTATTTCCATCATCACAACAACACACAACTGATATACTGTCCTGGTGAAGTAACTCTATCGCCATCAGTGAGAAAAACTAGTAACCTTTCAGATACAAGCCATGAATAAAGAACTGCCCTGGATACTTTTAAAATAGAAAAGTAGATGTAAAGCTCATGAAGAAAATGGAAGCAATAGTTCTGAGTGAAAAATTACAAATGCATTTTTTTCATAAATCTCCATTAAAAAAAAAAGCCATTTTACTGAAATATTTTTGTTTTCTATTTTTGTGGAAAGTGAATAGCTTTTGTTATATTTGAAGAAAATACACTCATTGCAAAAAAGTTTCTTTTATAAAACATTTGTCCATTTTCACCAGTTATCTTTACAAGAACACCAGCTTTTATCACTGCTTGTTAGACATTTTTCAATAAAAAGTCTTGCCATTAAAACTTTCAGAAAAAAAGTAATATTTTCAAAATGTAACATCTTCTAGGTAATGCATATACATTTCTTTGCATCAGGGAAGGATTTTTGGAGAGACAAAAAGGGTGACCTGGTAACTACAAGATTCAGTTGGGTCTTATGGATAGATCAAGTCACTGATTTCCGTAATTAAGAAAAGGGGCGTTTCCACAAGTGTCTTGTGGCGTAACCAAGGCCCTTTATCATCAGTCATAGATAGCTTATCTCCACCTTTCAATGCAGTGTCTGTTTAATTGCTTATACAAAGAGAAACAGAGCAAAAAGAGTTCATGTCCGTACTAAGTGACCTAGTTAGCTAGGCTGTTGGCTGTATTTCCATCTCTATTTGCGTCTTGCCTTTTTTTTTTCTCATTGAAAAACTTCAAAATATTTTGGTTCTATGCCAATATTGTACAAAACAAAATGTCAACAACAGAAATTGTTTCAGTTGAGTGGAGTTGTTTTTCTATAGATAATGAAACTATTTCTGAACTCTCAGAAGAATGAAAAGGTGAAGCAGAGAACAGTGTCAGAGACTTTTTGTATGGTTTTGCTAAAAATTATGCCATTTCTTCTTTTTGAGATATGCTCACGTCCTCTGCTGCTGGTCTCATAGGGTGGTGGAACAAACCTCAGTAGAGTGACAGCTCAGGTTGCCATTTCCCTTGAGATGCAACTGCTCATTTCTGTCCCAAAGGGTGTTTATTGCCCAGGCTGCTGGGGAGACACAAAAAGGAAGCTCACAAAAAGGGAAAAGACAGTGCTTGTTGTTTGGGTTCATTAGCTGCTACATTTGACTCTCTTTGTAACAAATCTGACGTTTCTGAGTATGCCACAGCCAGTTCTGAGTTCTCCACTGAGATTCTCATTCTGTCTTCTTTATGATCTTGCTCTTGCTAGCCCTACCTTTGTGGGAAACTCCTCCTTTGGGACGTTTTTGTCTGTGATAATTCAAAGGATTGTGTTGTGAAGGAAGGATGACTTAAATTTTTCTGCACTTTAAGAATGCCTGTATGAAGTGGAGCCAGTCTCTTCCATCTCCCTGTTCTCGGTTCCTGTGAGGAAAACACTCGAACAGTAATAAAATCAACTGAGCTACAGCCTGAATAGAAGAAAGCAGTTGTTCAAGGCCCCAGCAGAGTTAAACTCCTTGAGAAATGTGAAAGACAACTGGAGGAAGTTTAAAAGGAACTACAAGCAATGGGCAGCAGCAGAAAGGAAGACAGAAGGCAGCTTGGTTTCTGACAGTAGGTGGTTTTGAACTACTTGATGTTTTAATAGTTTTCAGCAGCTCAAGTGGAGAGGCTAACTCTGAAAGTTCAGCACAAAATGCAAGGAGTTCTTCGCACTTCACACATAAATGAAGCATGTGAACAATTTTTAGATGGACTCATAAAATATGTAGGAATTTGTGGAGGAAATTGTACAATTTCAAGTTGTACAAAGCTATGTTTCAGTTTTGGAGTTAACTTGGTTCTTAACATCTGACTGAATTATGAGACCATCTAGGGCAAAGCAGTCCAAAAGAGGGTACTAAAAGATTCAGAAACTCACCATTGACAAAGTAATTTTTTGCAGGCCAAAGACATTGTCTGCTGAAGCTCCTAGGCCATGGTAAGTGTTTGCACATGTTAGAGGTGATGGAAGATCTGAAGCACTGTAAGGATGAATACCTGAGGCATGAAGACAAGCAGTTCATAATTAAGAGCACTATGGTGGTTCACAGGATATGCAAAATTACAAAAACATCTTTGGTGAATTATGTCAGTATGTAAGAATTTGTAAGGGCCAACAAGGGAAGCACAGCTCAGACAAGAAAGATAATGGTAAAATTTTTAGTTCAGAGGAACTCTTCCTGGGAAAAATCAGCAGTGCCACAAAGTAAGATAAATGTACTGTAAATCTGAAATCATATGGAAAATACAGATTTAAATTCAGACAGAGGCGTACAAGTCAATGCAATGAGAGAACTAAAGTAAGAATCAGCACCTGAAGGTAGATGAATGGAGTTCAGTGCTTAGCAGTGAATGAGGCTCTGGTTTATTTTGTTTACTTTTAGACAAATAACCAGAGCGTCTAAATGGGGAGTACAGATACCTTTTCTCTGCAAAGGGCTTTCTCAGTCTGTAATCAGTGGAGAGAAAAAATCACCTGCAGAGAATCATGTAAGGTCAATCTGCGAGGATCTCCCCCTCTGTCTCACTCCTGACAGTGATGGGAATTTCGGGTGACTAGGTGCTTGACACAGGTCTTTCTTTTATGTTTTGGAAGCGAAATCACCTAGAATAAATTGGAGTCCAAAAATGCAGGCAAACAAAAGACTGGAAAAGATATGTTTACTTTCTACTTTGCTACTAATCACAGAAAATCCAGTGCAGGTGAGAAACAGGCAGGGCTCGTTCAAATGGTGAGCTGAGTGGAAGAGTATAGATCCAAAATCATTAAGGCAGACTAGAAGATGCCTTCTGGTTGTAGGAAAACTGTCAACAGAGCTTTGGAAGCCATCCGTCTTTCCAAATTTGAATCTTGAAGTCAAAGTCAATGGATGTATTTTTCTGAAAGTTGTAGAATAAGTGGAAGAAATGGAATAAAAAAAAACATTGGTCATTGCAGAAAAAAATGTAGAACAAGTCACTTCTTAAGCAAAGCTGAAGAGTTAAAATGTGAAAAATGGGAATGCTCTTAACTACCTGCAAGGACAGAAATTTCTTGAGTGATGGTTGATGCCGAATTGTTTTTCCATGCTTCTTGTATCTGTACACTGGTTGGAGAAAAGTTAGTTTATTTCTGTGACTTCAAGACTATCTAAAACAGACTACAGATCACTAATTTTGCTGCCAGAAGTGACTCCCTGTGCCTCCCACAAACACACAGGGAATACATTTAAGCTTATTACAAATGTTTTCTTAATTGAAGACAAAACTTTTTTTTCTTTTAAAATACACACTCTATATCACTTGGCTAAAGCATGCTGGAGTCAGATCTAGAGCAGAAGTACGTACTTGCCTTGCCAAGAAAGGAAAATTTTCATCTTTCTTGTCTGAAAAGTGAACTGAGACTGCTGTGGACAACATCTTACACATACGATAGATCTATTGACAAAGTCTTGCTAGGACAAGATGTTTCAAGGCCATATTTTCAGTCTGAAGAGTATCTCTATTTTGCAGGAATTTTTAAAAGATGTCAAAAAAGTTGTTCCAAAGAGATTAACAGGAAAAACACATCAAGTAAGAATTTCAAAATGTAAGGAAAGCACCACTGGTCTCAAGTGAATAGAAGCATTGAAGACAACGTTAAACCTCATTGTCAAAACAGATTGCTCAAATTAAACAGAAATACAAGGGTAGAAGAATAGAAAAAATCTGGTGTCATAACAAAACAAGCAGAATGGCTTACGTTGCACAAGAGCAAACAAACGAACAAACAAGCCCTTGCCTCTTACTCTCACTTTCCCAGAACTGTCTTCCTGGAAATTAAACTGCTATGCTCGTGCATATCCATATTCTTCAACAGATGTGATAATCTCTCATAGCAATTTCAATGGGATGACAAACGCGAGTCTAAGCACTTTTCAAGGAAATTATGGGTTTAGACATTTCACCTCTTGTCTTTGTTTTCCAGAATCCTAGAGGATGGTACAGAACAATGTTGTAATAACTTTGACTTTTCCTTAAAAAGCAGTTAGATCACACTCTGATCTGTCAATTTACAAAAGAGCAGGAGGGAAGTATGGGTTGTTCCCCGCATATCAGAAAATCTACAGAAGTCTCCAGTACTAGAAGCTAATTATATAGATTTGTGAAGTAAATGGGTTTGCTATGCATTTATAAGAAGAAGGGCAAAAATCAGAAACTGAAGAAATGAGAAGAAGGAATGAGCATTCCCTTTTGCTTCTGCCCAGGACCCCTGCCCTGGTGCTTCCCAGGGAACTCTTTTCTTCTCTCAAGCATCTTCCCAACTCCTAAAACTCTCAGGAAATAGTGAATCTGAAAGGACTACATTCCCTCAAATTGAGCTGTTTTTGTTTACTTGTTTGTTGTGATGGTTGGAATATCGGTAAAACCTATGTTAGAAATTATTTTGATAGAATTTCCAGGTTTTAGAGCCCGTGTCATCCAGATTGCACAGAGGACCAATTGCTACAGGGAAGAAGATATAGGAAGTAGCTTTGTTGTTTTCTGATGGCACTTACCATGGTTTTCATTGAATTTTGCCAGAAAGATTGTCAGCTATTTTACACTGGAAGCTAACTGATGTGTTAAAACATGTGATGACACAGTTTAATGTATTAGGAAAAGTCTTAAGTTATTCATAGAGTTATGATACATTTGAAGTAATAATTCCTGGGCTGTCAAAAGTTACAGACGGCAACAGCAGTCTTTGTCCTGCTTGTCCAGTTCTCCCGATAATGATGTGTGCCATATATACCCTATATACTTTAGAATAAGATTTTTCATACCCTTCACTTCAGCTGACTGAATACAAATTCTGTCATAAAATATGGTAATACATAAACTATATGTCCTTGTGTGTTGTATGCAGCTTTTGTATTAAACAGATGTGAAAGCATAATAAATCCTATACATGTGGTTGAAAAAATAAAATGTAGGAAAACTGCACCCAGGACTGGAGTTATGCTTCAAAAATAGCCCTGGAGGTAGAGTATGGCCCTCAGGCTGAGAGCAGTTAATGACTGCAGACTAGAGTGCAATCCACAGTTTATAAGCTGAAACTGAATTTGAGCTCCTGAGTTTGTAAGTTAAAACTAACTACCCTGTTAACAACCCACAGAGACCAGATGGACCTGTAATTAGTGGGAAATGTTTGTATTCATGCATTTCCAAGGTGTGATCGCTGATACACATTTATGTATGTGTGCATGTACCTATCTAAATGTCTATAATGATGTTTATTAGAAGATGGGGCAATTTCTGATGTTCCATGGAGCTTTTATACAAAGCATCTCTTTCATAAAGTAGTTCTTGTTCACTTCTTGGGAAACCATGTGGAGTATTAATTAGACAAAAGAAGTGGTACACAAGGAACATGGTTTTTGCTTCACCTGCTTCGGTGGTGAATTTGCACAACTCTATGATATGTGTATTTGTAGGAGCCACTGGTAAGCAGGGGGGAACAGCAATGGCTTTCAGCACAGCTAGATCTGGATGATGGCATCTGTTCAAAAACAGTGTGAGGGAGCAACATGGATGTGTGCCCTCAACCCTACTCCTAGCAGAAGCAGCAAATTAAACAACTTGTAAGTTAGAGAAACCACCTCCAGGCAGCCATGCTGCTGCTTTGTGGGCTATGTCCTTCGTACACAGCTGCTGAATTCAGATCCCCAAATTGGTTAGCTATAGGGAATTACACAGGGTGAATCACTCCCTGGAGTTATCTATTTTTCTCAACTGACTAAAGGGAAAATTTGGGGAGACTGTGCTCCTGACTTAATGCCTTTTGGTAGGTAATGTTGGGTGAGAGGAATATGGGCTCAGATTAATTTACTAAGATGGAGCACTCATCCAGCTCTCACTAATGCAGTCCTGCAATCTGCCCACTAGCTGAATTTTGAGAAATACATCTGCCAGTTTTTCTCCTTACACAAACCTATAAAAAACACCAGAGTGAAAGAGATAAATTATAATAAATTTTTCTATAGGTTCTAGTGATTTGTGCAATGAAGGACTATAGCAAGCTGAGTTTGTATATTGTCATGTGCATTGCAATGGATGCTAAGTGCTCTTTGGCACCTAAGACTACACTTTGTAGACAGGCTAAGGTTTCATATTGGGAAAAGAATAAAAAAAAAGTAAGACAATAGGGGACTATCTCACTTTTCCCCTTCCTCTATCTGGTAGTAGTGTGTCTTGGCAAAGCTACGTACCAGACCTTAGTAGAAACTGTCATTTCACATATCTAACCTAATGGAACAGTGCCATAAAGAGTGAACGGAGTGGGAAAAATAATGCCTTTCATCTTAATGCTGCATTCCAGCATGAGTATATTTACTATGTCTTTGTTGCTCCAGACAAGCAAGCTCATGTCTGTACCACTGAAGTATAAAGCTTTATGCGGGAGGCTGCTCACATCCATACTGCTTGAATGGTGCAAACTCCTGAGAGAATTTTCTTCTGGCTCTTCTTGCTAGGGAAAGAACTTGGTTTGCAACATACATGAAAGGCAGATGACTTGGAGGTATCTGTCATGGAGTGAAAGAGGCACTGAACCCATCTGACAGTATAGATGCACATGACGAAATCAGGGAGATTTTGTTACATTTTTTTTTTCCATATATAAACTTCACAGGTTTTCATTTCCAGAAACCTTCATTTTTTACATAGCTGCAATAGCGGCAGCATGACTCTGTGCATTCATTACCTACATACAGCAGCTTGACTTTTTTACAGTGACTCATTGAAGCCTGAGGTCACTGAGTAGGAAGGTTTCAAAGACCTGTTGAGGAAGCACAGTCCCTGTCAGGAATTTTTGATATAGATTATCTGTATCTTGTGCAGCTGAACTGCTGACAAAGTGATTTCACAGGAGATCTTTATATATATGTAAAAGGTGATTCACTCAGCCTTGGAGACAACAGACATTGAAGACAGTCGAGTGCAACACTGGAAAAATCATGCTATGGTACTAAAGGCGTTTTATGTAACTGACAGAATCGTTATTTTTTTGTGTGCACTGTAGTTCCTTTGTGTCATATGAGCACGCATTATCCTATACTTTCTAAGGCTGGAAATCTCTACTGGATGACATAATAAACTTCCCAGCAAGGGAAACAATGGACTTCAAAATCTTTCGAGGTTCTATCTGGATAAATGAAGGTGGATTTGAAAGTTCAGCTAAAATGTCTCTTTCCCCCCTTGTCCCTGTTTTTTTCTGTCTCACTTTTTTTTTTTTTTTATTTTCTTTGATGTCAAAATCAGGCTACAGATCTAACAATCTCATATTTTCATTTACTGTGTTGCCAACTTTTTAAACTTTAGTTTAGTTTAATAGATTACTGGTAATATCCAATTTTCTTGATAAGTTTTATTTCTGTTTCATATCCAGATAGGTTCATTTTTCCCTAACCATAATAGAAGCAGTATGAATCATTACCTTCCTACCAGCAACCTGACTTTGGAAGGCTTTTATTTTTGGTTCATATCTGAGTTGAAATCAATAAATGGTCCCAACTATCTCTCTTTCTTTTTTTCTTTGTTGTTTTTTTTTAAAAAGGGCATCAGTGACTTGGAGATAGAGCTATTGAGGAATACACTGAAGTAGTGTCTTCACTGAAGAACATTAATTTGTGATACATGAAATATTACATGGTGATGTTTTGATATTATTGCAGCTCTGGGTGTCATTAGGCATTGTTCTGGTTGAACTGTACTTGTGTTGTGGGTATCCAGTTGTAATGTTTGTTTTTTGCAAAATTGTGTAACCCATTTTTAGCAGTCTTCCTGATGGATAGAAGAGACGCAGCTCTCAAGATCTTAGGCTCAGGTCTTCTGCAGTTCACCTGACAAAAAATGTCAGGGCTTTGGGCTACCTTTTCCCTGGCATATTGATTCAGAAATAATGGGCATAGTCACTTCTAAATTTCCATGCTTGGAGGTCAGCTACTTTCCCTGAACCACTACGTTTGGGACAACCTGGAACCGTGGTCTGCCAGATTTTCTTTTTGATTACGTATTTAGGCAGAGGTAAGGAGTTGTTGCTCCAAATTGAAGTGAAACTAAATATCAAATTTGCAATATCAGTGTAAAATACGTTAACCCTTTCTTCATACCAATTATTTAAAGAAATAATATAAACCTTACCAGCATATTAAAAGCCCACCATTTCAACTAATCCAGTGATGAAAAAGCAGTACAAATCACGTCCAAATGGTTATCACTAAATTTAGTACCAAAGCACTTTTTGTAGCATGACTATTTTTGTCTAGGAAGGGGGAAGTTGTCTACTAGCATAAGATGCTTTTATACTCAACATGATAAGTTCATGGGAAGTAGTTTCCTATGGTAGGAGTTATACTGGCATAACTGTTTAAAATAATACTTTCTTCAGAAAACTTTCCAAGCTCCCTTTGAAAAGCTAAATCATGTTCTTCTGAGCAGATATTGATATTTTTTAGGACTTGTATTTCCATACAAAACTGGCCTCTGACGCTTGGATAGTACAATGTTGACTTGGTTTATTTGCCATAGCATACAAATACATGCATAGTCAATGCAGGGAAAACTGTTAAAGGCAGAGGACACTGCAACAGGAGTAGTATGTTTAGTGGTCAAAATAGGAGTAGAGTGATAAGAGCTGCTTGTTCCACCTACAGGTACACAGAATTTGTCCACCCTGCAGCTTGGTTTCCCCACTCGTGCTACAGCAATGCCATGCAGCAGTGACTTTACAGAGTACTGTGAGGGCCTCAGGACAGCAGTGTATCTGAGCACCCTGTTTCTAGGCTGGCATGAGTCAACACAAGGTTAAAAGTATAGTCATTGTCAAGCTTAAACAAAGAAATCTGTTGATGAGATATATGTTCAAGAGTTGTACTTCTCTTATATTTCATGTGAACGATCCCAAACAACTTTGCTGTCTGAGTGGCTGTTAATTGGATTACTGCTTATGGCATTACTTATGAACCATTAATAGAACTGCAAATGTTTCATAATTGATTAATTTGCAGGTTACTTTTTTGTTTCCTCTGAGCAAGTGTTGCGAATTTTGTGGCTTATATCTCTTACATCTGGAGAGAAGGCCAACACCAGAGTTCATGGTTAAAAGTAAAAATGTTCATCTGGTCACAGAATCATAGAATCATAGAAAGTTTTGGGTCCGAAGGGACCCCTAGAGGTCATCTAGTCCAAC
>Ga0181612_168731_pt1 | contig 16134 bp, 10 predicted proteins | sample HoacroProtozoa21_FD_119630 | JGI IMG/M metagenome (GOLD analysis project Ga0181612, IMG submission 119630) | Hoatzin crop microbial communities from Cojedes, Venezuel. Combined Assembly of Gp0051906, Gp0051904, Gp0051908
AAAAAACAGAGGGATTTAAGTAGGCTTGTTATGAATACTCTGCTGCTTCTTTTAAAATTGCTCTTCCATGACCATTTGTAGTACTAAACATGTTTATAGTGATATTTGCAGGAAACACATATGGAGCAGGTACAAACTGAATCAAAACAAACTGACATTAAAAGATTAAATGGCTGCTGAAAACGCACTTGTTGCCTTCTTCTGTAGATGAAAACCTGTCAAGTATGGGTACCATAAGGCTGAAATCAGCGATGTGAGTAAAACACATAGAGGCTGGCAACTGGAAGAGTGTCATCAGGTGTGCATAACATCAGTTAAGTGGAGCATGAGGTTTTTAATGTTTAGAAAAATGGGTATCTTGTGGCATATATCTTCAACAAGGTAGCATCAGGTCTTTTCAGTGCCTGTTTCAAGCCCTCGATTATGAATCTGCCCATAGAGTTTAGTAGCCTTTCAGCCAAGTCTTAAATCATCAGCCACAAGTGTAGCTATGCATTTAAACATATTTTGCTTTCCTAGTATGTTTTGAAATACATAGAGTTGGTGGCTGCTTCTGTGGAGTATTTTTACATCTTTCTGCTTTAACATATGCAACATGTGGCAGACGCGTTTGGTGAAAGAAATATGTGGAAGTATCTCACCTACCTAAATTTCATCCCCTTTCCTTTGCTCTCTTTCTTTTTTTTTCTTTTTAAAGCAAAATGGGAAATTGTGCCCAGATCGCCCTTGCAATTTTTATCTTCCAAGTGAAATTTCAGAAAGTAAATTTCAATACATCAGTTTCAAACAGCAACAGTCAGACAAGTAAATTGTGGATACAGATGTTGATTTTAGGTACTCCAAATGCTGGCTGCTAGCAGACTTTATCATGGAGGTGGGGAGAGATAGTGTGGGAAGTTCACTAAGGCAAAAAGACAAATTGCTAGAGGAACAAAGAAGTTATGTTAATATATGACACATGTCATATATAGCCATATATAATTTAATGCTCTGCACTTCAGCAACACCTTTCAGGTAAAAATCTGCAGGACTTTATCAAATAAAAAGGTTCTTTGTGACATTTTTCCTGCTGGTTAGATAGACAATTAGAAGACCAGTGATGTTAAGAGACTGTTCACAACTCTGTATTCAGAGTCCAGCAGTCCTGTGGCATAGTTATGTGCAGTGTTAGACCTCTTTCTATTTGAGCCATTGTCCTGCTGAACACTTGCTCTTGATGAATTTTTGTTGTCACATTGTTTAAACTTCTCTTTTTTTTTTCTTTTTTTGCTCTGTTTGAGTGCTGTTTCTTCATCACACAGCCATAATCGGCATCCCAACCTTAGCTCTCCATGTGCTAAAAGCAAATTTGTTAAGGAGAGTTTTTATGGCCTTAGTCTGATGAAACAGAGCAACAGAAGGAATCACTTCATTGTTCAGGATAAACTGTTGCCCAAAGCAGGTATGATATCTTAAAATATCTTCCAGAGCTCATTGGGAAACAGGAAGAGAGGCATTTGTCTGCATGAAGTGAAACCTGCCCTAATTCTGGATATTGGGGAAGGCATGACATTTATAGAGATTCTGAAATGTTTGATTCGTAGAGAGACAGTGTAGTATTCTGCATCACCACCACCACTGAGGTTGGAGGTGTTTTGTGCCTTCAGACAGACTAGAAGAGGCTGGAAGACACACCTGTGACAATTTCATGTTTCATTATTATTGTCCATCTATCTTCCTATGGTGAGTGTAATCCCTTCAACAAACTATCAGTGGTGGTGGTGGACTCTTAACAAGTCTGAATACAGGTTGCCAGCACTAGCAGTATGGTGACATGGATGGAATATTTTCCTGTTAGTTGAAAATGTTCCCTTGACCTGCTGAGATGTGCTTTTCCTAGCATTGCTCATAACCTTTGCTGTTGCCTTGCTTGAAAAGATGGTAGTCTTCAGATGTAAGCACCTGATAGTTTTACAGCATAGGGAGGGTTAGGTCAGACTTGGGACCGCTGGCTAGACCTGTGTTCCTGTTGTTCCCTTTTGTACCCTTTCTCCTAGCATAGGGAATCTTTTTTTTTTTCCCTGTCAGAATAGCAAATAAAACTCAGTAATTAAAATTGAGACCAATCCTAAATATTCTGTGCGTAGTCTCTGCTGCTGTAAAGACTGTAAGATTAACCCAAATCTCTACTCGTTATAACAGCTATTGACACTCATTTCTCAGAAGTTGTTGGTAGAAGTGCCAGATCAGTCCGGGTTTCCTTGAGTAGGACAAGTGGCAGGAAAGCCCTGTTCTGGAAAGACAGGCAATACCAGTGGTGCAGAGGTACAGTTGTAAAGAATGAAATTTTGAAGTCTGCTGAGCAACCTTTTTATTCTTTAACTTTTTTTTCACTCACCATTATCAGCTTTCTATTTCAGCATGATACTTAAGCGTAAGTTGAATCTTCACAGCGCAGAGTGCTGGTGTTGAAAACTTTCATGTCTTAAAGTTACATACAGTTTCTTCAAATCTCAACTGGTCATTGGAAATTCATTCATTCATTGCTCCTGACTGCATCAGTGGAGATGAGTCCACTTGTAATCTGCTAAATTAGGTATCTTTCCTTCCTACCATTTCCTTTCTTGTTGCTAGTGTATAGTGTACATGGCATTCAATCAGAAATGCATACAGCAATTTTGGAGGGCATTTAGCCTTCTGCATCATATTATGCAGGCTGCCAATTTCTTGTGACAGATCCAAGCACACAGGTGGTAGGATTGTGTTGATGTGCAATATGGCTTGCCCTGTTTTCCCATGTGGACTTGGAGAGTTGGCCAGACATGGGAATTGGCCCAAATGTGATTTGTGAAAGCTGAGATTTGGCTTTGAGAGTTATTGGGAACACAGGCCAGATCAGATCTTTCTCAGTCTAATATTGTGTTTCCAGGAGTGGAACAGGCTTTTCAAAAAACTTTGCATTAAATTGATGCTGGATTATCTGCTTTTCTACATCTTAGATTTTATCCTATTTTTTTTACCCCACTATATTCTATAGCTAGAAACTGCTTTAGTCTTTGAAAGAATTTGGTTAGTAAAAGAACATCTTAGGAAAGTTTATCTTTGTCATTTATTCATTTTTTACATGTAATTGTTCTATGTTGTAACAAAGCCAACACCTTTTCGAGTGGTAGGTGTGTGTTCCCTTGTCAGGCCCTTCTCTTCTGTCCTTCAGAACAGCCTGGGATATATCCTGGTGCACACAGTAGACCCACAGCCTAGACTACTAGATACTGTTCTGTCTGGCTCATAGCTGGGATTTGTCTGTTCTAGTGGTGTTTGGGGTGAGGTGAGTATTGATCCCTCTTTCTGATAACAGAAATTCCACCATGAAATGAAAAAGTTTTTTGAGATAGGAATATACCAATCTCAATTATACTTCTGTCAAAAACTTTCTTCTGTTACATTTTCATTTTCAGATTGAAACGGCTTTAGCCAGAAAATTCCCATCAGTCTCTTCTTAACAAATTCTTTTTAATAATTTTGACATTAGATGCTATGACAAAGATCTAGTCTTTTTCTGACCTGGTAGTTTTAATGCCATGTAGTACAACTGACAGCTTGTTCGTTAACAGTACTTGTCTCCTGGCTTGTAATGTTTGGAAGTATGAGTAACAGTCATTACTGTGGAAGGAAGCTTTGAATTGTGACAACTGTTATAGCTGTGTGTTGGTTTTATGAGGAGTAAATGTCTGTGCAAGTGAGTTAGCAACTTAATCTGCTCCCTTTCTCCCAGCATGACTCACTAGAGCATTTCTGTATGCGCTGCTGCCCCCTCTCTCCCCAGTTGCTGCTTGATTGACATTAGTCCGAGCTCTCCATACATGTGTTACCCTCTTTGTACCGTACAAACTTTGTCACAGTTCTGATGCCGCTGACTTTCAGATTCTTGTGTGAGATTCCCCTTCAAGGGGGTCTGACTCCTAGACCCTTCCTGAGATGCATTTGCACACTGAATTAAATTCAAGTAGCTCTTGATGCTTGTTATCAGCTACTGTCTGACTGGGATCTTACTCCTTAGTCTTGAGATTGTTTGTAATATTAGATGTGCACGTGGTTTATCACAGATTTATGCCACTCCAGGGACCCAACTGCTTTTTATTTTGGGGGTTTTTTTGGCTGACTATATCTCCATGAAAAGCTACAGTATATGTGGTCTCACTTTACAGTGTGGTCCCTAATGTGCAAATGTTTCTCCACTTTCTTAGTAATTCATCCTTTTGTAATAGTATCTTGTGCTCTCAGGTTTGCGTAGAAGCAATGCATTCCAGTGTCATTGATTGAGCTAGGAAGAGAACAAAGGTCTGCATCCAGCTCAGCTGTTGACCTGCTGGATGATCCCGAGAGAGGCTCTTCACCTTTATTTCCTCAGCCTTGAGGAAAACTAGCACCCTGTTAAAAATACGTGGTGTTGGACCACCTAAAGTGTAAACATTTGGCTGCAATGTCTTCTGGAAATGTTAGAGCACTCACATTTAGTTTTGAAACGAGGCCCTACTCAGGAGCTACTTTCTTTGTTTCACATAAATCATGGTCATGAGGAGCTGTAAACAACACCTTGTATCTGTGAACTGCCTGAATTTTGGCTGGCCGGCTAGCAATGGCATTGGGGATATTCACACCACTTCCACAGGCTCCAATCTCACTGTCCATTGGTTGTTTAGAGGACTTAGATTCCTTACATAGATTCCCCCAAGTTAATTTATATTCTAAGTTTATGTCAGTTCTTGCCTTGAAGTCAAATTATGAACCCAAGTTAGTGGGCATCTGTGAAAGTGTTGACCTAAGTAATTAATCCAAAATCATATCGAAGTTGATCTGGAGGTGAACGAGTAGTAAACACAAAAGCTAACAAGAAGGGAGTCTGCAAATACTCTAGTAGTAGAAGGAAATTCAGCAAAAGTGTTTGTCCTTTAGTAAAAGGAAAAGGCAAAAGTAATAGATGCTTTTTAAAATTTGAGTCTTCACAAGCAAAGCTTGGTCCCAGACCTCTGTGCCTATTAGTACAGCTTGGAAAGGAGAACTGCAGCCAACATCAGGGGAGCAAGAAGTCAGAGACTGCTTACAGAAGGTGAATGTATTCAAATCCATGAAGCTGGATGTGCCCAAGGGGCCTGAAAAAGTGCGCTGATGGGATTGTGGGGATGATGCATAATATCATGACAAATTATGGTAACCGGGAAGGAGGCAGGCAAATTCCTGATGACTGAAAAGAGCAAGTGTGATATCTATTTTTTGGAAAGGCATGAAAGTGGAGGACCTGGGGATCTCATCAACCCCATTCCTCTCCCTGGAAAGGGCATGGTGCATATTGTCGTAGAGTATTGGACTAGATGTCTTCCAACCAACATTCTTATTATTCTGTTGTCTGAAAATGGAACCCTGATTTCTGATTTTCATCTCTTCATTTCAGCTAAAGCTCTGTTTTGTATGCCCAGCTGTGTTCTCCTAAATGTTACATAGTCATGATGGGCCTCAAATTGTTGTTTAGAGTTAAAACTCCTGTGAACTTTCAGAAAAGTTAGGTCAGGTCTGAAGCTACATGTTGCAGCTTAGGTAGTTTGTATTTGGTCTTTATTATCTTGAGCAAATCAATATTCAAAAGTGAGTTTCTTTCTTCCTGCGAGATTGCTGAATCTGGGTTCCTCTAGTACCTGGGAAGAGAAATAAATGCAGGGAATTTAATATCTTGCAGAGTTCAGAAAGAATTGATCTCCTTTCAGTTTATTGTACTGTAACAATTATTTAAGTGTTAAAGGATTGCTGGTTTTTATCTCTTTCCCAAGTATTGTGTTGTGTCTGTGTGCAAGAGGCAGACTGCAGAACTAGTGAGATCAATAGTCTGGCACATCGAAAGTTCAAGTGATATGCAAGTAGAAAAACACATACTGCACTTCCATAGCACAATGTAAGCTTATTTTTTGCTGCTTTAGTTATAAAAATATTAAGTTTAATTTTCCCTATTTCATGTTACAGTTTCATATTGTTAAATGTTTCAATGTACACTTAAATGGTAGCAGGTCTGAAATGACAAGAGGCTTCGCAGTTTAATGAGAAGGACAGTTTTATTGCTGTTTGTACACTTTTGATTAAACAGAAGATACAGAAATTTAAGAGTGATGATTATATTTTCAGGAGAACATAATTAACAACAATTTGCTCTTTTCCTAATCCGGTGAATATATTTGGGAGAGAATTTGTTAAATGCCAATGTTCTCAGTGAAATGAAGCCAGTGTAATCACACTAAAAAGTGAATTTCACGTTCCGGGACTGTTTCCATTAACACTAATCTACAGCCCCGGCAATCTTACACTGTAGTTCTTGAGCCCCTGTCTCTTACCCGCATCTTTTACTGCGGTATGGAATGGCAGGGCACACGGCAAGGTTGGGGCTCCTGTTGTCTATGTCTGAGCTAACCAGTCCTGGATAAATCAGCCTGCACATGAAATGGAAGTAGTTGGTACTGTAATGTAGAGGGTCACTGGGAAAGTTGTTGCCAAGACTGACTTTCATACTTGCACTTCAGTCCTTTGCTCTCTCCAGTGCCTTCCTAACATGGACCTCGGTATGAACTGAGCAGATGCAGTCCGGGCTGTCAGCCACTGGTGGTGGCTGCTGCTGTGTGCCAGGGCTGCTGCTGCTCTGGGCCCTCAGTCTGGGGCTGAATGCCGTGTAGCCATGCAGCACAGGGCTGAGTCTCGCTAGCAAGCCCAACTGAGGGGCAGGACTTTGCAGCAAGTACCTGCAAAGGTGTGCAAATGGCACCAAGTAGGAGTTAGCACGTGCTGTGGCTGTGGCCCAGAGAGGATGAAGCTGTCACACTACAGTCCACATCTGAATGCGGAGGTGTGCTTGTTCTCTGAGAGCACAACTCAGGACTCTCACAGGAATGCTTGTACTAGATCTGTGCCACCTCTTGGCTGGGAGTCACCCAAACTGTCCGACTCCAGAAATAAACCTGTGCAGGAGAGGAAAGGTACTGTTTCCCTGCCTTCTGTGCAACTTCAGTCAGAGAGGGACTTTATTTTATGAAAATAAAAAACCCGGACAAAATAAAACAAAAACCTCAAAAGCTCTGTGCTGTTATTGATCAACTTCAGTGTGATACCGCTGCTGCTGGCTCTGTATTTATGTTCCCTCCCACCCCGTATATTGTGGTTCTATCAACGAGAGTGATCTGTGAAGATAGAGACATGGGAGAAAATACCCATAGGGTCAGCATGTCATTGTGGAGGAGAAGGAATCATTGTTGTGTTTATCAAATCCTCAACAGTCTGGTCTGCTGGGGATAAATGTTTTTCCCTTACTGCTCTCTGGAATCCTGATATTATTCATCCAGCATGATCCCATGGTGTGCAATTGAATTGAGATTCATACAGTGTGGATTGCCATCACAAAAACATATTTGAGGAGAAATGCCTGAAAAACTTCCATCTGAGGGGAGATGTTCACAGGATAAATGCTTTCTTCAGCCTCACTTACCTTCAAAACTAAGTCAAAGGTTGCCATATCGAATATACCAAACTCTGTTGGGTAACTGCCAGCATAGCGGGGGTCTTGTTGCCCCCACAGGCAGGACTGTGGCCTCACCAGCCATGACTCAGGCAGGGTCTGGCTTGATTTAGGCATGCTTTTTCTCTCCTTTTTCCTAAGAAGCTTTGGGAAATGCTAGAGCTACAGATGCTCTAGGGCTGTAAATCAGTGCCCTTGGCGCTGAGTTCTGCTAAAGCAATCTTTTCAGGGGTGCTGGCAGAGTTTTGGTTTTCTTTCTTCTTGCATCGTTACAGAAGTGATAAAATTGGGACATTGAATGAAAGCAAAGTTAGTCCTCACACTGAATTTTGAAGAAGTATTTCATTTTTTGCCCACTTCGCTAGCACATTTCAATTTGCAGCTCTAGAAGGAGGAGGAGCAGGAGGTACCCAAGCTAACTAATGCCTGCTTGTGTTCGAGGTTAATTGTCAGATTTCCTTAAAATATCTGTAATTTGTAATGATTATTAATGGAGAGTGAGGCTCTGGCTTGGGTTCTTATATATGATTATCTCCTCAAATTCTTTATTTTGTGTACATAGTACTCTTAATTAGACCATCAGCATTATAAAGCATACACTTTCATACTAAATTTCTCTCCTGTTTCTTCTTATTAGTCATATTTCTACTCCCTAGTATTCATAAATCATGAGTCTGGCTTGAAATGAATACTGCTGGCATGTTCTACTGTTGGCATGTTCTGTTATTTTGCCTCAAGCTATTAAAACCTTACCTCACATTTTTAAACCTTTTTTCCCCAAAGCAATGATGACTAGAAACTTTTAGAGGTAAATAGTTATTTGACATTGAGAAAGACATCAAATATTGCAAAGCTTGTGATGAATTCACAAGAGACGGCAAGGCAGAGCATTTTGAAGACACAGATGACTATGTACGTATTACATCCACTTTTCTAAATTATTAGTAAGTAGCTGTGTACAGAAAGTGTCACTCAGTAGCTGCTCATTTTCACATTCAAGCATCTGTCTTGCTTATAGCCCAAGGGGTCTGTTTCGGGTACAAATGAGGCTTCCACATTTGAAAGCCTGGCTGAAATCTATCATGCGATCAAGAGCAATACTTTGTCTTTATCATAACAGAATCCATTTTTACTTAGTGCTGACACTGTTGCTTGTACTTTTCTGACGGAAGATCAAACGCGTTCAATGATCAGCAAAGCGATGTTCTTATCTTCTAACTACTGAGTTGACTGCTCCTTGTGGACTGCAGCCCAACGTGGTGTTCAAGCATTGTGTCAGATGTCACTGCCACAGCGCAGCCTGGCATTTCACGCTGCTGTTGACACATGACTGCATCTGGAAAGACCTAATGTGCATCTTTAACAAAGTGTGCTTCATTTCTGTGTTAACGCACAAGTGGGAGTACATGCATATAAACTTAATGAAAGCGCTGAACCTTCTGGATCTCAGTCCCAGAGGTCTGGGATAACATGGGAGGAGGGGGAATGCCTTAATACAGGGCTGTGGCTTGTAGGTGCTATGGTAGTACAAATACTAATGATTAACTAATAATTCAAATGTTTTAGGGATTAGACTGAGGTTTACAGTCATTTCATGTGCTGTGTGAGAACTTACGAGTTTAAGAACAACTTGCATTTTGTTTTCCAGTTGTCTGTCCATTTAAATGGTTCAAAATTCAAGGAAAAATTGGAAAGCTATTAGCCTCTAGCTATGAGCCATCTGCAGTGCTGTGATTTATGGTCTTTTAACAAAGACGTGATAAATGCCATTATTCTTAAATCAAAACTGAGTTGAACTTGTTCTCTATTAACAGCAAAGGAAAGCAAAACTAGCCTCATTCTCTTGTTCTTTGCACTCTGCACCATTTACAGAGTTTATAGTTTCCAACTGTGCAGTGTTTTACATTTCCTGTATTTAATTTTCACTTTAAAAAAAGCCCTTAACTTGTGGGGAAAAAGAAAATATCTGTAATCAGGGAGATGTGGTATTAAATGTGATACATGAAATACAGCATTCTGATATACTTGTAAGTCTTTGCTTACTGGTTTTAATATGGTATCAGGCGACACCGTCAGCAAAATGTTTGCTTTTTCATTCTGTGCAGTATCTCTCGTCTCACAGTGCAGCCTGGTTCAAGCTGTAATGACTTAGCACGCTATCTAAAAATGTGCTGACTCTGGTTGCAAACACAAAAGGCATGTGATTTAAAATTGCCAGTAAGTGTGTGACTTTCTGTCCCTCCAAATAACCATTGAAATGGTAAGCTTTTTGCCTAGCTACCAAAACAGTATAAAGCTTATAAGCATTTTAGCCACCTTCAGCAGATATCAGAAAACAAGGCATGAAAAACAGAGGGAATTTCCTAAGGACAACAACAGAATTCACAGTATTTTGGTTTTATTGGCTGGTTCTCCTTTTGTAGGTGTCTGCTTATCTTTACCAATGTTTTACTTAGTTTTCAATAGCACTTTTTTTCTCCTTCAAAAATGGCTGAAGGTAGTGAGTGATAGGGTCTCAAAATCTTGGATTCAACTACTTGAACAGATCAGTATCAGGATATGGAATTCCTCTGAATTCCCCTTTAATTGGCCAAATCTGCATGTTCAATGTGAACATCTCAAACGCTTTGATTGGATTTCAATTTGCATTCTGATCAGCTTGCTGGCCATTTGAATCTGTCTACAGTTAAAGCTGATTTGAAAGAAACATCAAGTACACATGTGCAATTAAACTGAAGGTATTGCACAGCATATAAATTGCAATCCATCATTCTTTTCAGCCTTCCTAAATTCACTGACTGTATTTAATTCAAAGCAGCTATCTTTGTGGCTTGGGAATGTACCGCAGTAGGGCAGAGGAGAAATCAGCACAGCTCTCTGTGGTGCTTAGCGCTGGTGCTCTCAAAATGACGGGTCTCAACGTATTTGTGGTCAGCTTAACAGTAGAATAGGCAGCATGTCACTGCTTTCCCTTGCTTTCCTCGTGTAACCATGTCCTGTCAGCCTGGGAGCTGCTGCTTTGGGCTCTGATGGACAGATCTTTCCTACCTGCATTACGTTGTGCTGCCGTTATAGATTGCATTTGTATGCATCCCAGGAGCTAAAGTGAAATTGGTGCCTAATTTGAAATGTCATTTCAACAGCTTCTTTGCGCTGCTTGTTTATGGTCGTGAGTCCCAAGCGGCTTCTCAGATAATCATGCCAAAAATAGACTTTCATGCTTTTTTTATAAATGTTTTGTGTGAAAAAAGGATGAAGAGCAGATGACGTGAATCAAGTCATGCTAATACAGGCAAAGTACCTAACCTGTAGAGGAGGGCTATGAACTGCTAGGATCCATACTCACCTGCAAGGGCGATGGAGAAAACTAATTCCACCACACTTTCATGTTACTTGTTTGTATGCCTGTCCCAGGTGTCTTTACCTTCCTGTTTCAATTAATGTGACTGTGTCCAGATTTCAAAAAAAATCTGTCTCATCCAAATTGTTGGAGTCAGAGGCTGGGCTGCATAGTCATGATAGAGTTCACTCTGTCACCTGTTAAGGGGGGAAGCTTAATTGGAACAAAAAGCTAAAAATATTTCTCCTGGCCTGTGGTTAACATTGCCCTGGTGTGTGCAGTGACAGAGTATTTAGTGTATAGCAAACATCTCTAAAACAAAAGGGTTATAGGGCTTGCCTTGAACTACCCAGTCTGCAAGTGAAAGGTTCTGGCTCTAGTGGCATGGTTCGTTGTAACATTTAAAATCAATAACTTAAGCAAAGTGAAAAATGGAAGGAGGAGTTTTAGCCATCTTTAAATTTTTCACCAGCAAGTTTAAGACAACAAACTGGAGCTGAGAAATATGTAAACTGCCTTCTAATTAAAGTACTTCAATATGCAAAGGCTTCCTGGTGCTGTAACTTTAAGGTACAATACACATCTAATTACCCCCTAGGCAAAAATGATTTTCAAAGTGGTGTAATTCTCACCATACACAGAATAATGTGGTTTACTGAACTGGACCAGGCTTTAACTAGGCCTGCAGCAGCTGTAGCTTTAGTGGCTTCTCGGAGATTACAAAGTAAACATTTTAAAATCTCATTTATAGGAAATGCATTACTATATTTTTGGTCAAGCCTAATTTATTGTTAACAGGATTATTAAAGTGATATAAACTGAGGATTGTTCCTGATGGATAATATGCACCCTCTGCTCCCAGTAAGGTTGACCAAAATTCGGCATAGTCATTTCACTGCCTTATGCAGAGGTATAATACTCTCTCAAGAATAACACTTAATTCCTTAACTCTTCTATAAATAAAATACTTTATCCCAAAGTAGCCCACCTCTTGTTTGTTGTAATTTCTTTTGCCTTTAAATTAGAACTAAGCAAGGGGTGGAACATGTAAAGCTGTCTAATAGCAGTCATTATTTGATTTACTGTTATGACTGCCCTTTTAAAATCAATTGGCTTTTTTTCTGTATTTAGCATTTAATAATCACACATCTTAAGATTTTTCAGGAACAGAGTCTAGTTGCTTCAGAAACTTCAGAGCAGACGTTAGGTTTATTTTTTAGTTTGTCAAAATTCAGGCATAATATTTTTTCTTTCAAATTCTGTTTTTGCTGTTGAAGTACACCTTTTTTTAGGCAAAGACTCTAAATCTGGTTAAAAGTTGGACTCCTGCTGTATATTTCTGGGTTTTGTCCCTCTGTAAAATAACCTACAAAGCCTTAATGGCTGAAGGTGTGCAGAGCCTTGAGCAAAAACCTGATTTTAAAGTATCTTAGTACTGCCTTAAAACGACCAGTAGATTTACGGAGGGACATCAAAACGTTCCATGTGCTGTATTTCTTATTTATTCTTTTCAATTTAATTAAGGAAAGGGGAAGAAGCAGAGGGAGAGATTTCTGAAGCTGCGATTCCCCAGAGCTTTGGGAAGTGGGGGGGTGTAGCAGCTGCTGAAGTCACTAACAGATTGAAGTGTTTGAACCCTGTCTCTTCACGGGTCCTGTACACCTGGTTGTTCCTGAACCTATTAGTATTGCATTTGCTCTTGCCAGCTGATCACGGGAGAAGTAGCTTACCCAGTTACTTTTAGTAAGGTACTAGTTACATCTAGTAACCATGAGGTACATTAATGGTAACTGTGACCTGTCACGGTTGAAGACCGACAGACAGGGTCAGGTCAAATGTGACTTGAGTAAAAAACTTGTGTGCAAACTCAACGTCTCTGACTGTCCTTTGGCAATTATTAGTAAAGCACAGATTATGCTGAGTAGCGGTGATTTCTCTTCTGTCTTGGCTTCCTTCTGAAAGTTTGTGTAGCTATTAGGGCATTATCTGTTGCTTAAAAGGCAGAACAGTAGATTTTTGCTACTTCTATTTTAATTTGCGCAAGTTGCTATTTTATTACTTTTCCATGGAATAAAGTTATCTAAGTTGAAGGAATTAGGTTTCTAGGTATGGGAGCTTACTTGTTACTGTTTGTGGTGTGTTGGTGATGCTTTGGAATAGAGATGGCAGGAATGCTCAGAAACGAGAATTTCTTTCTTCAGGATATGTCATTTGAGTTTGTATCAGACATTCAAATAACCCCGAGCTCACACCTGAAAGCTAGCTGCCCTCCTCCATTTCTTCGCTCTTACTAACAGGGAGCATGTTCAGGAGTTAAACTTTGATGTCTTGAATTGAAGTCAACAGTGATATGTACAAAGCTGTCTTTTTTTTTTCCCTGGTAGAAGGGAAGGAAAACAGCAACAAAACCCACTTGTGCTCATCCTGGCATTAAATAGATGATAAAATCCTGATACTAAACTGATGATTATTTGCAAATCCATAGAATAGCTTAGCAAAGTACTTGTCTGTGTTTATGTTCTTATTTTAAATTTTAAAAGGATTAATTTTCCAACTCACTGTCTCTTATATCAGCTAATCAACAACTATGGAAAATTGTCCATAGCTCTTTGAATGTGCCATTGATGCTCTTTTTATATTCCAAGTGGCAAGTTCATCACCCTTTTCTTTTGCATCAGGAGGAATGCGTGTGCATACAAATACATACAAGAAAAAGTAAGAAGGGATTGTGATTTTTTTGTTTGTTTATTTCTGTGAAGTGTTCAGAATTACGTGGAGTGTCAATATATCAAGGGAAGAAAAAGGCAGATGACACCTTTTGTTCCCAAGTGCTCTGCATGCAAATATATAATGAACGTGCGCAATTAACTAAAGTTTCCGTGGGTTTGCATTGATGTACCTGAGTTCTGCACGTCTTGGTGTATTTTGAGATTAATTCTGTTGTTTTATACAATGTTTGTTAGAACCTCAGTGTGATTGGTAATGTTACTGGTCTAATGAAAATGCTTTCTCAAGGTTAATGTTTATCCAGCAAGTGAACCGGTCAGACAAAAACTGAGTCTCCAGTTTTTCATTTCATTTTTGCAGGTACATTTAATTTAAAGCATGTCTTACCCATTTCATTCTCTGATTATCTCTACCAGGTATTTAACCCTCTCTGAATTTGCCTCTTCTTTAATTAACTGCAGATACATTTGAAGTTCTGTCTTTTGAATGCTCCTTAGCCTGTTCTGAAGGAATGCAGAGGCATATAGTATGCTGATTTTAGACTGTTGCTGTCAGCAGGCCTCTAGGTACAACTCCGTGTGCAGGTCTGAATCTCTTCTAAGTTGAAGGGATTCGGTAGCCAAATGCCCAGCCTTCGCACCTAGTGCTGTCTCTTCAAACCTCTCAGAGAATGGACATAATCCACAGCATAGCGTTGATGGTTTGGGCACATCTCGTTCAACCACTTCTTCAAAAGAAAGCGATAGGGAGTATGTAACGCACACAGAAATAGCTTGTGAGCAGGGTTTCTGAACGTGACTGTCCTTCAAGAAGTAAAGTAGGGCTCTGCCAGGGAATGAAACAAGACTGCGAACCTGACGGCCCTTTGTCCAGTGCCTGAGGGTCAGTGCATCGCTCAGGTGTGCTGCCTCCTCTGCCAGGCAGGGTCCTGCCCTGAGTGCTGCAAGCTTCAGCGGGGGTTTCCCGCAGCTGTAGCCCGTGAAAATGATGCATGACTGTTTTGCCTTCTAATGACTCACAGTCCTCCTTATCTGAGACTGGCCTGCATTTGTTGAGTTATATCGTGGTTAAGCCATCTCCTACCGATGGGTCACTTCTGTTTGGCAGGAGTCAGACCTCGGTTCAAAAGATCTGAAGGCAACCCCTGCCTTGTACTGCTAAATGCCTTAATGAACAGAAGAACGTAAAATCCTCTTCGACTCTGTCTGCTGAAAGAAAGAGATCACTGAAGATTTCACCTTAGTGCACAGTTTTTGCAAGGAGACACAAACATATTCTACAGAGCTAAAAGTTCTGGTTTTTATTAGAACTGCTCAGAAACTTTTGTACTACAAGTTTTTGTGAAGTATTGTATTTTGAGAGAAAAAGAAAAGAGTTTGTGGAAGCTTTCAGAAAACCTGCAGACTGTTCTTTGGCTAGCTGTAGTTTGTATTTAGACTAATACAGGGCATCTTTATTAATGTTTGGGCCACTTCTTGTAGCCCAAAGCATATGGGGACATGAAGTGATAAAATCTTCAAAAGCATACCTAACAGAGAAAGGACTGTGTTTCAAATCTTGTTTGAGCAGATGCAGGAAAATAGTGAGGCGTGGCTGTATGAGACCTGTTCCAAGTGGCAAGATTAGCAGTACAGGATGGTTTTTGTACCGGCAGTGATGGGGATAGGAGACATGGTGAATAAATAGTTTGAGTTTGTGTTTGGGTGGAGCGAGAGGTATAACATAAAGAACTAAAAGAAAAAAAGTCTGGTAAGATAGACTGGAAGCATATAGAAATGCGTTTTAAAGAATGAGGAGAAATGCCATCATTCTCAAGGTTAGATGTGCTCCCTGCCTTTCTCCCCAATCTGAAACAGTGTGATTAAGCTCCAAACTCCAGAATTACATTCCAGTTAACAAAATTTCCTTGTATGAGTTCAGTGGGTACTCTGATTTGACCCCATGACCCAAGAGCAGGTGAACTGAGCAGCATAGAGTTGGTCCTTAGGGTATTTCTTGAGAGAAGTGTGCAATACACGTTCTCAACAACCTTCTTTATCCCTGTGGTCTAGTGCCCTATTTAGAATAGGGTGGACCTTCTGGAGTGAATTCTGGTTGATTTGCTTTCAAGAGGAGGGAAACTTACATCTTACTTGTTTTATGTGGCCACCTGCAAGACAGTAAACTTTGCTTATTTCAGTAACATCTTTGTGGTAAATTTGTCTCATCCGTTGTTTTCTGATGGTCTGCAGTCAAGAAACAAAATTGTTCCTTTTTTGCAAATGTGCATCTTAAGAGGGATTGGTACTTTAAATTGAGTATGGGTGATCCTTTAATAACATGAGATGGATTTTCGTGGTGGGAAACTTGCTTCACTGCGGTGAGCTTAGTCTGGCAGAACATGCAGGCGATGGCCTTGGCAATTGGGAAGTTCTGTGCCTTTAAAAGTGGAGAAAAGTCTAATTTCAAAGGTTTAGTGTACAAGAGGTCTTTTTCTTCCTGTATATTGTCTGTTTGCAGACTTTTGAAGCTGTCAATATATAAATTTAAAATTTAA
>Ga0181612_172689_pt1 | contig 16134 bp, 7 predicted proteins | sample HoacroProtozoa21_FD_119630 | JGI IMG/M metagenome (GOLD analysis project Ga0181612, IMG submission 119630) | Hoatzin crop microbial communities from Cojedes, Venezuel. Combined Assembly of Gp0051906, Gp0051904, Gp0051908
GAAACTTTCTAAACATACTAAAGTTGAATCCCACAGATTTTTAAACTTGGTGCATTGCATAAATATATAAAATCTTGACCATATAGCCTATTTTTTTGATCAGCAAAGTATGCATTCTGGATCTTGAAGTACTCATGTGACTATCTCAAATCTGATCAGTATAAAATTCCTTTACTTACCCAAATTCTTTCATTGTAATTAACTGAGGTTCCTTCGTAAGCGTGATGTCAGACTGCAGCATACAGGAAAGTTGGTGCATCAGGTAATGGGTACATTATTCTGGATTTCAAGGGACCTGTGCTGCATAGACACAAAGAATGTTAAATATTTATGTGAGGATTGTTCCTATTGCCCTTGCTAATTGGGACTTTCAGCACATAAAAACCACATCTAGTTACTTAAACTGCAGGTCACCTTTAACTCACATCTTTGTTTTGTTTGTAAGAAAATAGACTGTTTTGCTAATTTTTACATGTAAACTGCTAAAAGATACAGAATGATACCTACAAAATTTTGATCACTGCTCCTAGAACAGATATAATCATAACATAGGATTTGTCACATAAAACAAATGTAGGGTTTCTAATTGCAGCTGTATAACAAAAGAACAAAAAATATAGTGACTTGTTCTCCTTGGAACAGCGTGTCTAACTATTTGTTGTGTGCTCTACATCTGTTACATGACAGGTTGTTAATGATGTGTGTGTGTTCATTAAAGGTAAAGTGCCTCCTGTGTGTTGTAGTCCTTAAATCTATCTCTGAAATCTCTACTTGAGCACCCATGATACATTTACACAGATTAGGTCCTCTGAGAGATCCAGAGAATCACTAGTAGCTGTACTGTTCTCAATCAGTTTTTCTGTCTATGGTCACTATTGTTCATTTCTTTCAAGTCACGTAAGAACACTCACTGTAGAGTTGTTTAAGCAAAAGACAATACAGCCACCAGTCCTGATATATAGTATTAAACATTATCAAATACAGCCTCATGGATTTCTGGGATCTGCTTTGCTTTAACAGTCCTTAGACATATTCATAATGTAAAAATATATTCTTTATTTTACTTTACGTTATGCTACTTTATCTGCTTACAGAGGGAATTACATTATCCTGGGAAATTTGTTGTATGCAAAACATGAATTATCTAGCCTTCTCCTTCAACTTTTTTCTTTGTCTTTTCCAAATGAATTTCGTCCTCATCCATTTCATTGACTGAAGTCACTGAAGTCCTATTCTTTAGGTCAATCAAGGAAGTGTTCAGCAATTTTCTTCTTCTTCTACCTTTCAGTCTTGATGATTTTTCTTTCCTTCTATGCTTACTTTCTTGGCTATGCTCACCAGCATTTTCCTCAAATATTACTTGTTTTGGTCTCCAAGGTTTCCACTACTACTCTCACGAAACTACCCAGTCACTTTGACATTACAGTTTCTTAAAATGAAACTTCTGCTAAAACTGTGGAAAAACAAAATTGAGAAAAGCTAACTAAAGTCTAAACTAATGAGCATCCTTAAAACACAAAGGGTGTACTTTGCTAGAAGACAAAATACTTTTGACAAAATTGCTCAAAAGATGAAAATGAGAGTCTAGCTGTGATATAATAGGATTTTTTAAAAAGCATTAGAATCAAAAACTCCTGGAATCTTACCTAACAAATTCAGATCAATAGAAATGATTTATTGCAGGCTGAGAATCAAAGAATTATAAACAAATGATAGTAAGGATAAACAGGATAAGTAGTAGTATATACAGTTACAAGTTTAAGGATTTGCGTTCTTTCAGTTACAGTTACAAATGCAATAACAATGAGGGTGTTGGAAGAACAGAGAAGGAAATTTATAAGGAAGGCAGTTTATAAGTTCTGCCTTTGTAAGGGAAGTTTAAAAGCACTAAGTATGTTTGTCTTGACTAAGCAAAACTAAATGCTACAGGTAAAAACAGTACCAAAGTTTTGTCATGGGTGTTAGTGGGGTCAAGTTCTGACACCAAGGAGGTGAAAGTTTTTTATAGTCTTGTAAGGCATGCAGTTGTACTGGGTGCAGGTGCCCAGGCACTGGCAGTGAAGAGCTGAAGGGACAGCCTCGGGGAGGAGAGTGAGTTCCAGCCGGCTCCCACCAACCCCGCTGCAGGGCACAGCTGAGCCCAGCAGCCAAGAAGGTGGTGTCTCAGGGAAAACATATTTAAGAAAGGGAAGAAAGCCTCAGTGGCTGTGAGGAGTGAAACAGCCCTGTAGGTGGTTCCCAAGGCGAAAGAAAATGGAGGGGGAGGTTGTACTTCGGAAGCTGGAGCAGAGATTCCTCTGCAGCCCCTGGAGAAGACTATAGTGAAGCAGGCTGTACCTCTGCAGCCCATGGAGGTCCACAGTTGAGCAAATACCCACACTGCAGCCCATGGTGGACCCCACACCAGGACGGGTGGATGTGTCCTGAAGGAACCACAGCCCATGGAGAGCCCATGCAGAAGGAGGAAAAGGTGTGAGGGAGAAGAAGGGTGAGAAGGGAACTGTTATGGGCTGACCGTAACTCTCCATCCCCTATCCTCCTGTGTTATTCAGGAGGACAGGAGATAGAGGAGTGGGGGGTGAAGGAGTGAAGTGGAGCCTGGGACAAAGGGGGTGGAGGGAAAATATTTTAGTTTTGGTCTTTGCTTTTCATTATCCAAGTCTATTTTAATTAGCAACAAATTAATCTTCCACTAGTCGAGTCTGTTTTGCCTGTGACAGTAGCCGGTGAGTCATCACCATGTCTTTATCTAGAACCATGAGGGTTTTCATCTTATTTGTCCTTATATTGTCCTGCTGAGGAAGGTTAACAAGAGAGCAGCTGGGTAGGCATCTGGCAGCTGGCCAAGGTCAACTCACCACAGCAGTTAAACTGAAAGAAAACATGGGTTAAATATGAATGAATGATTCATATGTAGCTGTGGATAATCTCAAGGAGCAATTGTGATAGCCTCATTGCTTGAGACATTAGCTCTAGAAAATACACTCTATGGAACAAGACTGGTTCAACTGACAGCAAGATTGATTAGAGCATTACTTGATCTTTTTCATATCTAACCTCAAGCATTAATAAGCATTGCCATATTGACTGCCTTTTGCTTTGTCATTGGCACAGAGTACTAGGAATGAAATTGTGACAGAATATTCATGGTACTATCTGTTACGTGCACCCCAAACCAAGCAGTAAGTTTTTCATCTGCTGAAGTGAAAAGAAAATGGAGTTGTCACCTTGTAAGAAATTAATTTCCAACACTAGGGTTTCTTTCATGGAGGTTGCTGAGGTGTAGTTGTTACTGCTGCAGTGCTGTCAATGTTCATTAAATGTCCCAGTCTCATGTAGAGAATGAAACAAACAGAAGTGGAAATTATCTACAAGCAGAACTGCTTGGATTTTTTTTCCTTTTTATTGAACCTACCCAGTAAATCCTGCCTTGATGAAGCCAACAATCTCTCTTTAAGTCACTTTGATGAAGGAAAAATAAGTCACAAAAGAATTATTCACAACACAAGAAAAACTTGTTAAAAAGTCTTTTTTCACCCAAAATTCAAAGTATGCATACATGTGTACATATAGAATATCAATATCAACATACATTTTAATATATTAATATTATTTTATGTATTGTTTATCTCTGCTTAATGGGGTCCAAACAATAGGAATACTTAATATTTCAAGTTGTAATATTTTATAAGTAGTAAGAAGTCAAGACAACCGCTACAGATACCAACATGTGAGTTTATACCTTAGATCAACTCGTGTCTGAGTTATGGTTGGAACAGCTGAACCATTTTTCTGTAAACATGAAGATTGCCCCTTGTCTCTGGTGGCTGATCTCCCCAGGTTGAAAATAATCAATAGGAAGAGTGAGGTTCCTCCTGAGGCCAAAGCAGAATATAATACTAGATTCAGGATTCCTCTTCTGAGGATTATGGAATCCTCTTCTGAATTGCCTGTAGAGATGCTTCTGTCTCTCCATCAGCTGTAGTGGAAGTCTTGGGAGATTAGTGAGATTGGTTTTGTGAAGCAATGGTCTCTGATTTCTTCAAGGCATCTCGACATGAACTGCTTCTGTTCAGTTCTATGGCCTTTGGATCCAGACATTTCTCACCATGAAAAGAGGACACTGAACTAGAAATTAGGAAGTTTCCATTCATCCCAAGTCACATTTATCCTAATATTTTAAAACTGAAAAACAGAATATAAATGACATAAATGCTATAGTGCACAGTATTGCATTATGCACCTCTTGACATAGAACAGAATAATGTTCAGAGGATAAAGTAATTAAAAGTAAATAGAAGTAAAGGAAAGTTTCATTTTGAAATAAAATGCATTTTTTCCCTAAATGAAATTTTCCAAATCCATTTATGAATTTTTATTTCACCAGAAATGCCAAATAATTGGTTTAATTTTTTAGAACTAAATGGTGAAAATGGATTGAAAAGTTGAAACAGGAATCTCCCTTGAAATCAAATTAATCCCATCTGGTTGTTTAGAAAAAAAAAAAAAATATAGCCTGCTCAGCTGTAGTTGTCTAAATCTCTAAAAGACTCCTGCATGATCTCTGACACTTGATGACTAAGCCTATACTGCTAAGTGTATGGTGGCCATGGACATAAATTTAGCTCTGTGGCTAAATGTGAAAAGACTTACATCCACGCTGATTTATAGTAACTGCTAGAGTATAGAGCCATCCATCCTACACAGTACCTGGCCGTCAGTCTCTTCTCTGTGTGTGTGTTTGCCTGCTACAATTTTTATTTGAATATCATGCTATTTAGAGTATACGTAGCATGCCCAGTTTCTACTGTGTCCTCCACTGGTCAGTTTGCCCAGCAAAGATTTATATGGGAAAACATTATGGAAGAATGTTTGTTTAGAAAAACCTGGTGATATGCACGTCAGAGGACAGGGGAAATTGTGGTTGATGTAAGGAGCCTAAGCTGACTGAAGCTTTGATGTGCCATGGTCTCAGCCCTGTTCCTGCAGCTCACAAAACTAGAAGAACTTTGTTTCTGTAAAGCTAGGTTTTATTATGGTACAACCTGGTTTGAGGTATCTAATAGTGAAAGTCAGATCTTTTAGATATGACAAATTAAAATATAAATTGCAAACAAATCTCCTTCACCACCCTTGTCCCCACAGGGTAGATTCTTTCCTCAAGGTTTATTTTTAATCCAGTTTCTGTCTTACAACAAAGTCTACCGAAGGCCTAATATTTCTTTGGTTTTGTCGTTCCTAAGTTTGGCTGCATGTCTGCTCCCAGGTGTTCTTAACAGCATTCTGGTCCTTACTCCTGCTGGTGGGTCACAAGATCTCCTGCTGCTGCTCCATCTCCTCTGGGAAAGGGGACTGTCCTGCTCTCAGGGTGTTCCTATGTATGCAGAATACGGAAGTCAAGAAAAGAGAAACTGGCAGGTTTCACCTTGGCTGTTCAGTCACATTGCTTTTGAAGAATACACCAAATGTTGAGCAGGCAAATAAAGCAGTTATAGAAACTGCCATCCAAGGATATGTAAAATTTTGTGTATGCAAAAGCTTTGAAATGTTCTTGAACATTGCCTCATGGGATGGAAAACGATGTTGTACCTCACAGAAAGTGGTAAGGTCAGCCAGGCTGGGCTGAGCTAGGACAGTCAGGGTCATCACCAGAACTGGAAAGACAGCACGTCACCTCACTAAAGGATGTGTGCATGTGTAGGGCAATTAGCAGCTATGTTAATAACTTAAGGATCTCAATGTTGATGAAAGGAAGGGAGAAGAGCAGTTAGGATTTTAAATTTGCATCTGAAAGGAGTACTAGAAGGTTGCTAATGAATAGACTGAGCATAAATATGTGCAACTTTACCCAAACTTGGGTTTTCTTCCATGAATGCAATCTCTAGATATTATGACTGCACAAACTTTTATTTACACAATTGCATACGTGTCTGAATATTTTTCTGGTGTTGTTAAAAAGCCCACTGAGCTGTATAGATAGGAACTTTTGAGTTCAGACTGCTGTGATCTGCTAAGCAGAATAGGCTGCTTTCATGATCTGATGAACAGGACTATTTAAGAAATCTCAGCATTTAGTAGACTATTGGGAAGAGTAACTGAATGCAAAGGAAGCTTATAACGCATACTTAAGTACTGTTTTTCATACTTGAAAATGGACATTATAAAACATATCTTGCTTTTAAAAGTAACCAAAATCCTGTAAGAACACTGCTCATGAAATACAGTAATTTTGCTTAATTGTTGTTAGTAAGTAATTCATAGAGTGAATTTGAGTAAGCATTTTCCGTTACGTTAGACCTGGATAACACATCCTTGGGAACATACATATGTACCTTGTTGCACAATACCATACTCAGAGCTTGTGGTCTATGCTTTTGCTATAATCCTGAAGTTAACCTTAGTTTTGTAGACTTGACCTCAGTGTGTCCAGCTATAGGCATCAGGAAGAAAGAGTTAATTTCAAATTACTCACATCTACTATACCCTCCCGGAAATCTAATTCTGAAAAACTCCTTTCAACATGAAAGCAGAATCCCTCTTTAGAAAGCATAGCAAAAGAAAAAAAAATGTGAGGCAAAGGAAAATCTTTTTCTTTGATGAAGTCAAATAACACTAGCTTGTGAATAACTATTATTTCATACAAATTTTTGTCAAGATATAAAAAAAGGAAAGTGGTATCATTATAAGCAAAACCTGTGATAAATAATTGAATCTCACTGAGATATTCATTTTAATAACATTTGTTCTGACTGCCCATGAAGAGCATAATGACTTCCAATGAGCTAAGTCCTTTAAAACTTTCTTCAAGACCTGGTGTATAATTCAAACAGAATAAGTCTAGAATATTCTTTGATATTTAAAACTTATATAGCTAATTGTATCAGAAGTCTGCTGGAAGTCAAAATTAGCTCTAAGATGGTTTAAGAGAACAGAAGTGGATAATGCTTGTGCTTCTTCAAATTTGGTTATAAAATCAAACATTCCTTGCACTTATAAAAAATAATACCAGATTACGAGTAAACAACATAATTTTTTTAGCATTAGGAAATAGTGTAATAAGTATAAAAATATAGGTGAAAATCCCAGCTGAACTAGTGCACCATCAAGCTAAAAGGGAGCACAGGTTTTCATTTATTTAAGGAAAATTATTTCACATTTTTTGAGAGTGAGGCCTTCACATAATCATTGCAATACATATACAGAGCTGTTCACATCTCCAAATAGTTTTCATTCATTATAAACAAAACAAATAACACAAACTTATTTAAGAAACATGATAAATGGTGTTACAGTATCATCAGGCATTATCACTTATTGCATTCGTTTTATTAAGACACGCTTAGAAAAGAGCAATAAATTAGAAACAGGTTTTTGACCTTGTCAGAAAGCCTAAAGAAATAGTGCAAGGATCCAAATATATAGAACTACGCAAGCATAAAGTGTTTCATTTGTCATTGCTACTAACAGGAGAAATAATGTCAGATCATTTACCAGTGTCTAATTAATTAATTAACTCATATGAAAATTTGTCAGCAAAAGAAGTGTGTCTGAGGGAAGTCATTGTTTAATGTTACATTGTCTTATAGGCATGTGTCGGATTAGTTGTAGCTAATCAGTAGATAGAAACTTGACGAGTCATGAAGAAAGGAATATTTCAAGAAGTAGTCATTTGAACATTTGATATACTGATGAAACAATAATGATAAAGCAAGTTTGATGTTTCAATATCTACTTTGCTGAATGTGTTTCTACTCTGGTAAACAAGGTGCATATCAGAATCATTTTCTCTTCTGTAGCATCCTAGTTTCATTAATTTTTTCTTTTGGTTCTCTTCAAGAAGATGATTACATTTCTCTGTCAACTGTTGTTTTTTGAAAATACAATTAGACCTAAACCTTTCTGAAAACATTTTATCAAATTTGATAGCTTAAATAACATAGATTGTCCTTTGCAAATTCATTTGTTTTCATTAGATTAAAAGGCGTCCCATTAGAACTTTTCATCTAAATTTATATGAGATTTCTGGTGTGTAATTCCATGCTTCACAATATTTGATTTCCTCTGCAATATTATCCAAACACTGTTGCTTCTTTATTACATTTAGTGTCACATTTCCATCCTTTGGTGTTCTTATGCTGAAGGAGACGATAATTAAAACTGCATAACTTTGGTTAATTTTTTTCACAGAAAAATATATTTTTATGGGCGCCAGAAAAATAATCACTAATAGCTTCACTAAATCTTTAAATGCAGTTCTAACAAGATAAATTTCCTTTACTGAATTAGATGGTTGTTAACATGATGAAATTTTTTTATTTAACCTCTACAAATTAGAGTGATAATGTACAGAATAATACTATTAACCCTAATGGAAATAACAGTAGCAACTGTAGTTTTTTTATTGGCATTTTGATCAAAGACAACAAAAGATTCAGATTTAAATCTGAATGCATTAGCAAAAGAAGTGCTGCCTGGTGATCATAATGCTATTCTCTGTCAAGGTTGGTTGAGGGGGAGAAACACACGGTAAGGGCTTGCCACCCGGAGAAATCCACCTTTTGCTTGGGCAACATCAGTCTGGTAAAACCTTCTGTGTTTCCATTACATCAAGATTAAAAACCTGCGTTGTATATCTAACTGGATTTTCTTTTAGGCTTATTCTCATGGCAGAAATGTTACCGTGGTTCTACCTGCTTGTTCTTTAAACTCATAGTTAAGGGAGCTGTCCATGCTTGCCCCACTGTGCTCTTGGGACAGGTTAGGACTCTCTTCTGCAACAGATCGTTGAGTTCTGCTAAGTGTTAAAATACAATTCACTGGTACACCGAAATATGACCTTGTGCTTCGAGGGCCAAGCTGCCCGTCAGAAGTAGCGAGATGGGAGCTGTTTAGAAATTCTCTGTATTTATTTCTGAAAAGTGGATGGATGTTTACAACAGGTAAGCAAGGAGCCATAGGCTCATGATTTGAAAAGATTTTTTCAAAAAATAAACTGCACTTTTCCCATTCCCGTAAATTCACAAACATTTTCTGGTTACAGTGACAAGGCAAGAGATAATCTTAAAAAAAAAAAAAAAAAGCAGGAGTCAGCTGCTTGAGCAGCAGTTGCTTTGAGAAGCTGAAAATAGAGACGGGGTTTAACCCCTGAGAGTTGGACATGGTCAGACATGATATTCCAGAACACAGTGAAGGCAGTGATTTCCCACTGGAAATACCTCTGATAGCAGAATGTCAGCTATGAACTTTCTAGAATTAAGTACTTATGGCCAGCTCTTTCTCCTGTGAGCAGAGCAAAGACTTCCCTGACACTTGTGTGTATCCAATGTGTATCCAGTACAGTAGTCATTGGAACTGGGCTAAGCCTTATCTTCAAGTCCCAGTGGCATAGCTTAGACCAGAAACATAAATCCAGCCTTCCTACAGCCCAGGAAAAAAACTAGCACAAAACAACAGTCCGGGGGTAATGAATAATTTCATTATTTCCTCTGTGAACTGTCATATTTTTAAAATAAATAATTGCATATGCAAAAAATCCCACTCAAAACTCAACCAAAACGACCAAACCCCAAATCCACAACCCACCAAAGAATATGATTTCCTAGATCCCAGGTGAAGGTTTGAACCACGAAGCCAAAAATCAATCATGTGTTTTCTCCTTCTCCTTTTTAACCAATTGACTCATCAGATTCAACAGACTATCAAACTGTTACCTCAGGGTATTGATGGGAAGTCTTCCTGAGTGTAGGAGAGACACAGGGCTCTGAGCCATTCATCAAGTTCAGTGTTTGATCAAATGCATATGACAACTTATAGGTACCTACATAAGTGTCTGTGTAACTGTAGGTACCATAGGGATAGGAGGCACTTCCAACACAAGATAGTATCTGAGCTTGGAATATGAGGCTCAGCAACTTCTAGGCACACTTAGGCACTGTTCAGACACTTTAAGTCACAGTCAGACACCTAAATTTCTGTATGAACTTATCGTAGAGGGTTGGGATTTTCAGAAATATCTAAGTGGAATAGAAACACAAGTTTAATTGGCTTTCACTGATACTGCTCTGAAGTCATGTTTTGAAAACCTCACCTGATGAAATCAGCTGGCTGTCTGGAAAGGGAAAGGTAGCCCCTATTGCTTCTAAAGCGCTTGTGTACCTTCCAAATGGGAAGTGTGCTCATTTTGTACTTGAACTACCGCTTTCTGCACGAGAATCTGTTTTACAAATAGACTTAAGGGATCCATCCCCCCTAAGTCTGATTCACTGAAGGTAGTTAATACGCTTAGCGACACTGAAAGGACTGTACTGGCCTGGTATCTTTTCCATGTAGATAGTGACACAAACACACATAAAAAGTGGTATATCTTGTCAGGCCAGTCTGGGGGTACTTTTTGCATGTGCATCACTTGGTTTGTAGAGGTGTAAATGACAGTACAAGCTGCAAGGTTTTGAAGAGACATAGACTGTCTAAAAACAAAAGCCAGTTTTAAAGCAGCAGGTTGTAGAGAGGAGTGGTATCTGCTTAGTGGGACAAGATGAGCACCTGAAAGAACAAAATATGTCTGATAATGGCTAACACAGTCGTTACAGCCCTGTACAGTAAAATCACTGCTAATACTGGTTGTTCAGCTGCAAGTAAGGCTGAAATTTTCTGAGCTTGTCATCTGTTCTCTGTTCCAAGTGAAATGTTACAATAACACTCTTTCCTCCTCAAACAGAAGGAAATTCTTGTCTCAAGAGTGTTTTATTTCTCTCATGATTGTATTACACCATGATCCTCTTCAGAACATTTCTTTCTTTCCTTAAATAATTTTTTACTGTTGTGCTTGCAGAGCAGATTCTGCTGCCAGGAAGTGAACTCTTTTATTGTCATTATCGTGAGTAGCGACAGCACACAAATGGAGCTCTCCTGTATCTTCTTGGCCACTGCTGCATGAGTGGAAGCAAGAGGAAAAAGGGCATGACATGAATTCTGTCTGTGTTAACCAGGACCAGTGTCCCATATGCTAACATGGCATCTTAGGTGAATGCTTGGGCCTCATAGAGCAGCAGTGCTCTCTTGTGTGTACGTACCAGGTATTTCTGGTCTGCTTGTAAAAGTATCTGCAAAATAGTTTCTTGTTTTGCTTTTTTTTATATTTTTATCTACCAATCCTTCCCAAGGAAATGCCTACTAACTACTATCTGTTATTATCAGAACACATTTTCTATTTATGTTTTGCCTTATAAAAGTTGCTTCTTTTGTACCCATTACTTCCAGTTAACTGAAATGATTTACACTTATTGGTTATAATTGGCCTTGAGGAATCATGTCACTGTTGAGTTTGGAACATGTTGTTTAATTTGCATGAAGCTTTCCAGGTTAAAATTTATTTCAAAAATTAGCAGAATTTTTCCTCTACGTTAAAATTGCTTGGATTTTCTAGTTTCTCCATGTTCCTTATTTATTCTTTTTCAGTGTCCCTCCAGCATTTCTGGATTTTTTTAAATAATGATTATTCTCTTTTTTGCAACATTTTGTATTCAACATTATTTTATGGACTCCATGTCTCTTATCTCATATTCATCACATTTCAGCCATTGAGGCAGATCTGGTATTTCAGTGTTCAACCCATCAAAATACTTGGTTGCTTGGCATCTCTTTTGCTTTTGGGACCTCACAGGACTAGCAGGTAGCAGGCATCCCTGAACAAAGTGCCCACAGAGTGCTAAAGAAAGCGAAGCAATTTCAACAATGGAAACTGTAGATAGTCAGATGGCTTTTTCTGTAAAACATAAACTTTCTGAAACATGGAGGACTTTTTATTTACTGAAGCTCAGTATCCAGGCCAACAGTTGCAATATTTCAGGCTCTGAACAATATTCCTTCAACTAAGAAATAACAAATATTTTGATAAACTTTGCAAATTTCATGTCACATACAAGAAGTAATTTTCCGTTATTAGATTCCCTGGAACTTCCTGGTGCCTACAGTGACTAAAACAAGAAAGGGTCTGGAGACACATAAACATTCATATTCTTGAGACTGAACAGAAATGGAAATTTTTTGGGTACTGTTCTATGTGTTGTCTAAACTATATTAGCAGAAACCAAGAGAAGATGTTTTACAACTGTCACATGTTGTTTCTGGTCTGTATCTGTGTAGCATTCTGCTCCTGGGCAAGCAAATGAGGCAGTCTTGCTGAGACGACCAGATGATTGGAAGCGTAGTGAAGTAACAATTAGAGAACAGCACCCTTAGAAGCTAGAAAATGTCTGGAAAATGCTGTTTCACTAGCCAATAATGTTTCTGAAAAACACATGGGAACGTCTGGCATGACAAGTGATTACCCTGCTTGTCAAACAACCAAAGCGTTACCAAAGGGACTGAGATAGATTTAGAAGTGGAACTCAAATAGAGTCCGGCATTTAAGGTCTGAAAATCTAATCTCTTGTCCCCACAAGCAAGCAAAATACTCTAAGAAGTCGCCTACTGCTCTAGATATTTCTGAATTGTCTAGTTCTGCAGGCTTGTGCATAAGGGCAGACCTCCTGTGCCATACACACTCCAAGAGACTTTAACTTGATTTTGAAAGGCTGTCTGTATCCAGACAGGTATCTAGGTGCAGTGAAATGTTTACAGAATTAGGACTCTGCCCAGCAGGAGTACTTGGAGCAACTTTTGGACTGTCCAGGTGACTCAGGAGCGTGGGCACTAGCAAGTTTGTAAGTCTCCTTGATGCTTCTGAAACCTCCTGCATTGCAAATCCATTTTCTGTGAGTCCAGAGTACGGATTTAGTTAGCTCTTATGAACTGTTAAAACCTGTTTTCCAGTCCACTTTTGCCTCGATTGCAAAGTACCCCAGTGTGGGCAGAGTAGAAAAGCAATCTCTTTGGGTTTGGGATACAAGCACTCATACACACTCATTTTGTGTGCTCATCTTTTCATCTCTTCCTTAAAACCCTGCACGACTCACAAGAACGTGTTTATAGCTGAATAGCCCTGAAATGTTATGTCGCTGATGCAGATTGACCTCCATAAATAGCATGTCCTCTACACCAAGATCCAATTTCTCCACTCTCTACTGCTCCTTTGAGATGATTTTTACTGTTGTTCCTAGCTCTGGGGATTTTTGTTGAGAGCCTGTTTGCAGAACACATACCACACATACCTTTCAAGGCTTTCTGACTCTTATTACTGATATTACTTTAAAAAATGATTTAGTGAAGGCTACAGATGTGCTAAATGGTTTGGCAAAAATACACGGAATGCCTCTGAAGAGGGGCACCCACCTGCTGACTCGTGAGTCAGTGCTTCTTTGGTTTTACAGTGCTGAATGTAAAATAAATAGCAGATGATGAGAAACGTTGTACACTGCAATAAAACACAGAGAATGCACAGTTCGTGACAGAAAAATAAATCACCGCTGCACATTTTGTTACAAAATGTTCACTCTACTATTGTATTTCTCAAAAGGGTTCAAGTGAAAATGCAAAAACCTCCTTTTGCAAAGCATTTTGATTTCAGATCACTCTTCCAATCCTCCAGTCTGTCTGTTCTCTCCCCCGGGAAGAAGCACCTATTTTAAGTACTGAGTTACAAATGGAAAGTGCCTGACCTGAAGTATTTGGCTGCTATTAATTTTCTTTAAAAACAAGAGAGGGAGGGCGAGAGAGACTAAATATCAGCATCATAAGCTACTATTTAGAAGGAAGCTAGCTAAACAAGACAGATTTGGCATAGACACAGTTCAGTGCCAAAAGCTGCACTAATGTGATGAGGTAAAGAAGGAAAAGTAAAGGAGTGTTGTTTCATCCTCCACTGGATTGTGGTTGTGCCCAATAGTGGGTTTCTTAATGTTTCCATTACATCCCCCTATTTTTAGAAGTTAATAACTTGGCTATAACAATTTGCTTCAGGCTGAAGCTTGGCATACAAGGTCTCAGTCAGGGAGCACATTTAGTGAAATAGAAGATTACCCATTTTAGAACCATATTTTTTTTTTCTGTCATATAATCTAAAAATATTCTCCATTTCAGAAATTACGTTTGGCAACTGATTTATCTGTAATGCAATCCGATATCTTTTCTCACTGTATTTGAACAATGAACAGCCCCATCAGAGAAAAAAAATGGTTTTTCTCTGGTTTGCTTTTGTGCTTCCATAGGAGATTGGTGGCCACTGTAGTTGCCTTTTTCAGGGTTTAAAACATTCTGTAAGTATTTGAATTTCAAGGAGATGTAAGTGGAGTAGATTATATGACATTCGTCTACTGTGTGAGTTTTACTTTGTTGTAAGCCATAAGGCTTACATAAGGAGCAAAGATATAGAACTAGATGAACTGTGAGTCTAATCTAATATTACTGTTCTTATTTTTATCGGTTTCCTAGACCTTGACTGCTTAGGTACTTCTGCAATACCTACCTGAAAAGATACGTGCTAGAAAGACAAGGTGTTTTGTCTGAACTATACATGAAACTTAAACAGCATGATATCTGTTAGTCATCTATATATTTTTTTTCTATATTTGGAATTATACTAAATACAGCAGAATAGATGGATGAAAGCAGGAGTGTTGGGGAAGAGACAAACACTGACTCTTTTAGAGAAATTAATACAGTATTGTAAAAGTGGTGCACTAGTAGTTACAGGAGCAACATATACATATTTTAGTGATCTAAAATATTGTAAGTAACATTAGATATTTTTTGCTTGTTTAGAAGTTGTTTCTGATTTTTGGAGGTACGTTGGGTTTTGTTTGTGTTGTGGCTAAGTGAAATTTTTTTCCCAAACTGTAGTATTAGTTCTCTCTATAATACTTCTGGGGCATTTCTGGACTGAAAAGCTGTAGTAAAGTTATGTTAACTCCTTATTTCACACATCTCAGTTCATTTTACTTGTGTGAAGTTGACATTCTTTAATTTTTTTTGTTAAAACACAGATTTTTCATTAAATTTACTTGGAAATAATGAAAGAGAAAAACTGTCCTGTCCCGCAGTCTTGCAGTGGTGTCTGTGCAGCACAGTGTTCTGGACACTGACCTGCTCTTAAATGGGGCGATATCTCTGTTGAGTAGTCTGTCCATTTGATACAGCAGCATGATAATGTTCCTTTTCACTGTAGTGTCTGCACTAACTCTTGATATAACCCAGCTAAAAAGATAGTATCAGACAGTTGTTACAGACCAGAAAAACACTTGATATTTCAAAAACTACCTTACACTTTTTCCATGCATTAGAATGCACTTTGTTATCACGGGCTTCTGTATCAATCCATTCCCTTTTGTGGAAGATTTATTTTAGCATCCTTCTCTTTTTTCCTGTTATTTTCCATTTCAACATGTGAATGACTCAGCTATAGGAACAGCCTTTGCAGGAAGCTAAGTCATCTGCAAGGCACACTTTCTGTGACAGGTGCAGTGGTATAATTCGTTGTACTTAGAAATTAGCCAATTTGTAGTAATACTTGGTTGGGTAATTTCTTTCATATTCTCTCTCACCAGCCTTTGCAGGGAATCCTTGTTGATCTTCCACTCTCAGTTTTCTCCCAAAGAGGGAGAGCCTATTGCTTAGCTCTCCAAAGCAGATCCACTAGGTTACTGGCATGTAAATATGTTACAGATGAAGCATATTGTACAGGCACTTTCGATGTTCCTGACAGCCCTCCTAAAAGCTATAATCATTGGTCCTTCGTTCAGTGGAGACTGGGAAGTGTCTATGCTTTTCTCACACATTATCTCCTCTAGAATAAGTGCAATACTGTTGGGAATTACTTCAAACAACAAGTATCTTAAGCTTCATCAGGCAACAGCGAATTTGTGTTTAAATTACAGACATCTTCTGACAAGTATTGTGGGAAAGAAGGAAAAAAAAATCCTCAGTCAGTCTTTGGAATGGGAACATTTACTGAACAGCTTTTAACAGACAGTTTACTTTTTTTCCAAAAAATGTATGCATCAGACCTAGAAGTTTGCTTGGATTCTTGCTTTTCCTCATTCTGACATCTACCATACAAGTAGTGTAGAATCAGCCTTGATAGAAAGGTTGACATTTATTTTTAATTCTGTGCTCCCAAACTTTGTGAGTGTCCCTGTCATGCAAAACAGATTTGATGAAGAATGGTAAACCCCAGGTATCCCTTCCTTCCTTCCTTCC
>Ga0181612_103443_pt1 | contig 16132 bp, 6 predicted proteins | sample HoacroProtozoa21_FD_119630 | JGI IMG/M metagenome (GOLD analysis project Ga0181612, IMG submission 119630) | Hoatzin crop microbial communities from Cojedes, Venezuel. Combined Assembly of Gp0051906, Gp0051904, Gp0051908
CAAGGTTAAGATTCACTTCACTGCCTGGGAATGCTCACATTAATTGTAAAAATGGACATATTATGCTTTAGCTTCTGCTTTTAGTCAGCAGACCTCATTGGACTATGAAAGAGCAACAAAGGGAAAGATAGCTCATCACTGCTTTGTGAAAATTTTCTGAAGTTGTTCCTGGGACCTATGTAAAATGAAATTCTCTGCTTCGTTGCCAGCGCAGGACTGATAGTAGCAATTGGTATTTCACAGAGGTGCCTGAAGATCAGTTTTTCTGATGTGGCCTTTTTGCTTCTCAGCAGCCACTGCAGCGCGCAGCTGGAGTAGAAGCAGCCAGCAGAAAGTGATGTGCAGGGCTGCTGGCATGTCCCCGTGCTGGTGCTCAGGCACTCCTCTTGTCTGCGGAGGCACAGAGGCCAGCTGAGCTCTGCGTGTGTTCAGATACTGCCCTTTCAGTTTCCTGGATGACTGTGTTACGAAAATTCCCTTTCCTATTGTGTCTGTCAGTCTTTATAGTATGAAAGCGTATTACCTTTTTTAATACACTGAATGTTTGAGGTAGTGGAATTTTACTGGAGGTGTTGGTATTGTTCGTGTTTAAGTAAAACAAACTGAAGGACACCAGCTCAGTGGAAGGACCAGAAGGGCATCCCAGCCAAGGAAGTAAGGACTTGGCTTCTAGGAAGCTTAGAGCTGTCCATGAAAGATGAAAGTCAACCAAGATGACACCAGCATCGTAGCCCCTCTAACACATCTTTGAAACCCTCTCAGTGTGATCTGGCATCATAGGTAAGCAACAATAGCAAGACTGACTTCAGGGACATTTGGAAAACTAGACCAGCAGCAGGAATGCTGTAGAAATACAGTTGATTTGCAAAGTTTTACTGTGATTGGTAATTGGTAGTGTTAGTAATCGGTTAGTGATTAGTCAAATCGCGTTGTACCTGAATGCTTGAAAGGTGCAAGAACCCAGTGTAAAAACATATTTGGGGTGCCTCATTTTGGCTGGGACACCTCATGTGCATAAATAGATATTTACCCTTGTATTTTTATACTTTGTGTCCTGGCCTTTCACCTTGGCATGGGCCAGTTGCAAATTTTCTTAACAACTGGAAGTCTTTAGCCTCCACAGAGCCTCAGCTTACCCCTGCTCAGGAGCAATGGTGGTGTGGAATGTCTCTGGTTTGAAGGAGGGAGACACAGGATCTGTGTGAGCCAGGGGCACTGAGGGATTGTGTCTCTGTATGCCCTCAAGGTTCAGGACTGGAAAGCAGGATGGGGGGATAGTGCAAATTTACGGAAGAGAAGAAAAGTAATGAGAAATATACAGAAGAGCTGTGGTGGGGATAAGCAGAATTTTTGTTAGAAGAGAGGAGGGACCTTCCTTCTCCATTTTAGGTTGATTTTATCTGGAGTGAGTTCAGAAGTGAAAACTTTGCCTGTACAAGAAGTAGTGCTCTGAAGTGGAGAGGTTGAGATCTGTTTGTCAGCTGTAGTATTAAAGTTTGCAGTCACCTATTGCTGCTCAAGAACATTTGTACTCTGTGTTGCTTATGCGTGTCAGAGTTTGTTTGTTTTTATACAAGGTCAGTCTCTACTCAAGAGGAGCTTTGTATTAAATGTATTTTCCCTAGCTTGTCTGTTCGCTTATTTTGTAGGCTGAATTACGGTATTGTTTTCAACTCATGAGGCAAGTCATGCTTATTTATTCAGGTGTACGAGGGGAGAGGGGCTGATGGAAAGGGGATGGTGAGTTCCTTTTATGTAGCTAGCTTTTATGAGCTTTTGTTGGAACGTGTTTGTGTTGGTTATCATTTAATGCTGGTTGGTTTTGCATTTTAAAAATTTCAAGGAAGTGATAATGTGCTTTCTCAATTACATAATTTATATCTCTAATTAAAGTGAAGTACTGTTTGGATTTTATAAATTATCTTCAGTCAATTTGGCTTTTCTGTATGCAATTTATATGCAGAACAGGTAAGAAGTTGTGTTGAAGTATTAGTGATGGTGAATGATGACTACTGGACTGACCTCTGTCTTTCCATCTGCTTTTTTGCCCTAGGCATTAGTGGCCTTTCATTGGGAAGGTGTTTGGCAACAAATTCCAGAGTCCGTTCTAAAGGGTCAGCTTAAGAAACTGGCTATGCAAATTAGGTTTTTTAGGCTGACTTTCCACGTGTTGATTAGTGATTATGCATGCATAGTGACTAAACAGTGACTGACAAAGGAATCATGGGAGCTTCTGAATAGCTTGTGAACAAATTTTAGACTTGGTTAGCTATAGAAATGGTAAAACCGAACTCTAATTGAGGAGCAGTGGTATAAAAGGAGTATGAGGGGGTTTCTTTTGTTTGTTTTTTAACATGAGCAATGCATTTGTTTCTTCCCTTAAAGAAACAAAGATGTTGTGAAGTATTTGTTAAATCAAGGAGCTGACGTTAATCTTCGTGCAAAAAATGGATACACAGCTTTTGACCTGATAATGCTGCTGAATGATCCAGGTATGTTATTTCAAAGAGCGCTGGGGACATGTACAACATAAACAGATGAACATCCCTTCCAATCCAGCAAATGATATAAAGTTACTAGGAAGTATCCTCTGAGGTCTGGGCTGGACTGGACCAAGAGAGGATGCTGCCTGAAAATGGTGGGTTTTGAGTTAATTGGTTAGAGGAGTGTATACGTTTATGGGATTACAGATTTTGTGCATTCCTCTTGCCTTCGTTTTTGAAGATGCTCCAAAATGTGGTGTTTGTGTCACCAGAGCCAGTTCAGTGGCATTTGGCTGTGGTGGCCCAGGTATTCCATAGCACAGAGCTATGAACTGGAGCTAGAAATTTCCACTCAGTAAACAGCAGTAAAGGGACAGGACGAAGAGTGCAGTCAGAACAAAACTAGTGAACTCCTGGCTGAACCTCCCACTAGGTCTGTAAAAGCTGTGAATATATCACACTTCAGGGTTCAGGTTGTTTTTACGGGAGTGATTTAGAAAAAGGCAGTGTAGTTTGGGGAGACTTCAGTGAAACACATTTAGGTTTGGTTGTAGTTTGTTTAGCCTATATAATTTGTTATTGTTAACCTGCCTGATACCTGAATTACTTTATCTAAAGCGAAAAAAGTACTGCTGATGGAATAAATGTTTGTTTTCTCTATATTTACTCATTATGGTGTTTTTAGTCACTAGCAGATACCTTTCCTTTGTTATTTATTTTAGAAAATGAATACAGTGAATTATTTTATGACTAACTTCTGTAGGAAAAAGTAGTTTGTCTTGTTACCTGTCTATGTGTATATAAATATATATATGTAGGTCAGTTCTGTCTGCCCTTCCGACAGTCTTTCCTGACTTCTGTATAAAATAGATTTACAGAATATTTTTTTTACTTTCCTGTCCTTGTCTCATGCTTGTTCTCTTTTCTTCCTCTTCCTTTGTTTTTTTCTCACTTTTCTTGTCCACTTTTTTGCTTACCATGTCTTTCCAGTCCCTTCATTGTCCAGGCTGGACGCCTCTCTTCTCTTTAGGATTTAATTTCAAGCTTATTTTCTGCAACCTACACTTGAAGAAAGAATATTCGTTTTTCTCTACTCTCTTCTGTGTCAGGTGAGAAAAGGGAACATCACGGTATTGTTCTTAACTTTTACAAAATGTGAGAGGAGGCCGTTCACTTGGTCACACATGACTGATTCCGACTGAATAGCATGCTTGTTTGTATTGATAAATACCTTTAGAGAGGTGATGGTGAGACTGCAGCCCACTGCGTGGGAAGAAGGCATGGAAAACCTAGGTCAAGAAAGGAGGTTTTGGGGATTCGTCTGCTTTATGTTTGAAAGGTAGATCGATTACTACTTATATGGGATTTAAAGGGAAAGTGTCAGTGTACTGGTCATAATTTGGGAAGGCAAAACAGACTAAACATTATCTTAATTTGTTTCCTTTTAGACACAGAGCTTGTACGATTACTGGCATCGGCATGCATGCAAGTAGACAAAGACAAGAATAAACTGAACAACAGATCATCTTTGCCTTGTTCCAGAAGTAGGCAATCCTTAAATGTCCCAGTGTTGCCAGATGACAAAGGAGGTCTAAAGGTAAATAGATTCACTCCTAATAAATAACCAGTGCATTGTTTCCTGTAATGTATGAAGCAGAGAAAGTAATTTGGATCTAATACATAACTGTTTCTTTTTGTGGGGTATGTGTTCCGAATTCCTTGTTGGCAGTGCTGCTTGGCTTTATGAAATGTGGCATGTGTTCAGCTTTCCTTTTGTCAGATGGCAAGGCAAAGTGAAGACTATTTAAGGAAGAGTTTGCATCAAAGCATTTCAATGCCTAGAAAAAGATTTCATAATTAAGTAGTGGAAGGTACCACGTTCATAAGTTTGGAACTGAATTTCCATTATGATCTTAATTTTAAATCTGCCTTTAAAATCCGTATGTACCCGCTTTTAGTAGACTGTTTTTATGCTCATTGATATTTTTTTTTTTTTTGAAGTTGGAGTGGATGTGTTATGGAGATTTGGCTAATGTCTCCCTACACAGTGAGACACTGCGTGTTTATATGTTTGTTGTATGTAGGAATTGCAGCAGTAGTTCCTTTCTTTTACTTTCATGGTGTTTAGTAGATTCTAGAAGAAGGAAGGATGATGTAGGAACGAAACTGGAGCTCTGGTAATGTACTTGAAAATACTCCTGGGACTCTGTGCGGGACAGCCCAAGAGACTGAGAGGCTATTTCTCTTGTCTACCTCTAGGACAGAGGGTAGACTTCATTTCAACCATAAATGGAAACAGGCTGTTGGCATTGAAAATTGCGAAGATTATAGCAGAGATTTGCAACAAGTAGTGGAAACAGGCTGTTGGCATTGAAAATTACGAAGATTATAGCAGAGATTTGCAACAAGTAGTGGAAGAATGTGCAGTTCAGGCTTGCATGTCCTCTGGCATGCTGTTTACTTAACTTGAAATTTGCAGTAGTTCACTAGGAAACAACATAGAGTCAGAACAAGTGCATGCCACTTAAGCAAAGGTATTGAGATTTACATTGTCTGTTTGTGAAAGAGAAGGAAAAAATATTAGTTTATTTTGTTGTTGTTGCTGCTGTTGTTTATTTAGGTGAATAATTTTTTATTATGGTGTACCTCAATTTCCTTGAGGCCATGATCTCACATTTTTAGTATAAATATTATCAGGGTCTTGGAAATACTCCTGGTAATTTCTGGGCTATTGTTGACATGAGTTTAAAGACCATTTAAAGTTCTACTTTAGCTGAAATCTGTTTTGCAGTTTTAACTATGAAGTAACAAGTGGTTATTTTCATATGATTATTCTATTATGTGATGTGATACAACTTCAGTGTCAATTTAGATGGACCTATTTAAGAATGCAGTTACTTAGATGGGAGACTGTCAGAACAGTTTTTGGCTTAATGGAACACAGATCAACAACAGCTCGGATTGGAGCTCATGCAGTGTTATGATGCAAAGTCTTGAATTAGGATCATAAAAGGTTATGAAGTGAAATTAAAAAAAAATTACAAGGTTTGTCAATGATAAATATGTACATGAGTACTGACACAAATTTAATATTTTGATGTGTGGAATGTTTAAGTATTTGGTCTCGAAACTACAACATATTACAGTGTTTAGAAGTTAAGTCTTAATCAAGGGCTTTTTCAGCAGAAATTGTATTCTGTGTAGTTCTCTGATATATATAACTTGAAAGTCAATAGAGTCCCCTCTTCCATCACTGCTTAATGCCTTATTAACCATTCTGTCTGACCACAAGTATGTTATGTATCTTACTCTCCTTACAAATGTTGAGAGAGGGTAAAATGACATGTTCAGATTGGGTGAGGTGTGGGTGTCATCAAAATTACCTCTCTTTGGACCAGCATGTGAAGAGAGTGCTGAAGTGAGGGACCTCTCCTGTGTTTTGTAGTGGACAACTGCTCTGTGCTGAGCCAGGACTGTAAACCGAAGATATTTATGGTGGCCCAGCCACTACAAAAATTTTCTGTCTAGATCAGGGCAAATAACAGAATGTGGGGTCTACAGAATCATGGAAGTGTAAAAATGAGAGGGAACTCGAGAGGCTCACCTGCCTTTAAATAAGGAGACAGGATGAACATGCCAAGAACACCCTTGATGGAAGTTTCTGTTCTCTCTTCCTTCACTGTGCTGAAGATCCCTTGGTCCCATGGTTTCTGTCAGCATCCAGTTCCACTGCTTGTCACTTCTTGCAGTCAGAATTTTTTTCCCAGATCTGATCTATATCTCTCTTGGTGTGTATTAAGTTGATTGATTCTTGTTCAGTGGCCACTTTCATTTTTTTAAGAACTGTATAAATATTTAAAGAGTTATATTATTTGGAGTTATTTTTCTAGACTAAACAAAAAATAATTCATTCACATTTCCTTGTTTGCATGTTATGTGTCCTAAACTTTGTACTATTTGTAGTTTGTCTGTGTATGTGAAGGTAAGAGATCCAAACAGAGTATTGAGATTCCAGCTAGGGTCTCAGTATCACATAGTGGCATACAAAACTACTTGCACAGTTGTGTGTTGCATGCTGTTACCAGTGAAATTCACCTGCAGCTGCTTTGCTGCTTACTTCCTTTTCTGTGTTTGTGCGCTTGATTTCTTCATCTACATGTCAACTTGGCCCCTGTTGAATAACATCAATTTGTCAGCGTTTAAATTTAGAGTATCTGAGGTGCTTATGAAACTCTCCGGATAGATGTCTTCCATAGACTGTGCAAAATAGGTTATGTTTCATTGTTGCTGTTGTTAATGAACATTTCGAATTGCCTATTTCACTCCACGAAGTATGCCCTCCCAATTTGACATCAAATTGTAGGTAATTTTTCTCTTAAGTTTTTTGGGCTATGGTGCTTTCCCAATATTAATTTTGCTTGAACCATATTTTCGTAAGTCTTTCAATGAATGTTACTTGGAATAGCAATAAGAGCTTTGTTTAAGTCAAGCTATGTTACGGCTTTTCCTTTCTTCTTTCCGCTTGACCAGTTATTCTGTCAGAGAGAGATAGATTGATTTGGTGGGATTTATTCCCAATAAACCCATGCTAGCTGTCTCTTATGAGCTGTGATGACTTAAAAATTTTTTTTTCAGTTGAATCCTTTCAGGTTAAGCTTTTTGATCGGTAAATTTTTCAGACTTTCCTCTTTGGGGTAAGGGTAATTATTTTTTTGCCTTTTGCTTGATTTCTGTAACTTCTTCTATCCTCTTAACTTCTCTTGAAGGTAACCAATATTTGTTCAGAGGTCATGTTGCCTATAATTACTCTAGGGTAATTTTAATCAGTCTTTTCTAGGTTTTGTGTAAGCACATTTAAATGTTCTTACTCTGTTAAGCAAATGCACATACATTCCTACCTTATTCCTGTTAATGGTATTCATAGAAAAATGCCTGATCACAAGTAGGCTGCTTTTGAAGTTTAAAAAAAACAAACACTTTTCAGTGTCTCCTGTTTGATCACTTTTGTCATTAACTAGTAGACTTTTTATTTTGTTGTGTGTTTCTTTTATTTGTAATTTATGCATAATGCAGGCCCTTGTTCCTTTACCTGCTGATTATGCAGTGGATAACCAATGATCTTACTCCTTTACCCCTTTCACACAGGAACTGTTAACTGCTTTGTTTCTCGCCATTTTGTGGACTTGAAAACAAAGTTGAGCCTTTTCCATATGCAAAAATTTTATTTCCTCCCTTTTCTTCCTGCCTGTCCTTCTTCAACAAGTTATACTCTCAATGTCAGTAATAGAGCAGTGTGAGTTATCACATTCAGTTTCTTTCTTAGATTAAAATTCTTTGAGGGCAGAAATTTCCAGTTCTTCCCCTTATTCTTTCGTAATATTGTTATAAATGTTTTTCTCAAGTGACAATACGATTTTTCTGTTCGATACTACTGCCTTCTCCCACTGCTACTAGATTTCACAGTACTTTTGACAGACACTGTTTTTAACCACAAATCCATTTTTGTTACTTGACTGCTTCAGTTTAGTTTAAAGCCCTTTGTTCCAGCTTCTGTATGTGTGTAATGTAGGGTATACGGAAAGGTCACAACCTTCTGCAGCAGCAGACTGGAAACTCCAGAGCTCAGACCACCGTACTCTGAATACCAGAGAAAAAGATGACCCTTTCCATCATTCCTTTCTTGCTGGAGAGCAGTGCTTTTTTTATATGGTAGCATAGTGGCTGTACTTACTCCATTTCAGGTTAGTTTGTGGTGCAAGCACATGTTAATGAAGCAGAAGCAATGTGAAGAAGAGTAACAAAGATGTTAGGAACTTAGAAATGATCTTTTTGTTCACTGAAGCTGGCTTGCTCCTGTAACAAACTAACCACATTGTGCAAACAGTCTCTTTGGTGAACTCATTGTACTCTGTGTTAAAACTAGATGGATTCTTTTGCCCTTTCACTTCCTTTTGGTAGGTGAATAAATGCTGAACTGTGTGGGTTTTATTGCTTTCTCAGAACTGTTTCTCTCTCTTGCCTTTTTCCATCAGTTCTTTGTTGCTGAAAGTAATGTAAATCTTCATTAGCTGTGGCTCCAAAGAGATACAAAGGTCTGAGAACTCTATCCATTACTAATGCTCTGTACAGACTTAAAATCGTTTTAATGATCATCTGCTAGAAGGATTGATTTACAGGGAATATGTTTACAGTTTATATTACCTACTTCTACTGTATGACAGTTGGGAAGGCGTGTCAGTAAGCAGTTGAAAAACGCTAAAGGAGAGAGGAGAGTGTATGTATGGTGAGAAGGAATGGCTAAGAATTCAGAGTAAACCGGGAAAGTGTGTTATCTGGATCGGATATCATGTAAAGCTGCCTTGATGAAGTATCATCACTTTTACGTGACTTTTTTTTTTTTTGTTGTTGAAAGTGTTCCAGAAAGGGAAGAAGCAGCTTTACTAAGAAATAATCAGACGATATTTATAATCTGATTTACTTACATGCAAGCTACATAATCTTTAATACAGATTGCATAGGTCTTCTTAATATAGTTTATAGGTCTCGTATAGTCTAGAGAAATGTCCTGGTAAATACTTGAAGCATCTTGCACTGTCTGCCTGTAAAAATGTGTAAGTCTGTAGATACTTGCATAAATTTTATTTTGAGCAAAGATGGTCCTTTCATGGAACAGTTTCTGCATATGTGATACCTGTATGGATGGAGGTTGTAGGTGCAGTAGTCCTGAGGTTTGTGTTGTTTTCGCAGCTGGTATTTCCTTGCCTTGCTCTTTTTCAGTTTATAGTCTTTCCAGTCTGGCAGGGTTTAAGTTACCTGTATAGCAGCACTGTATGGATTGTAGATCCTTAGTTTGACAGGAATACTATCAGAACTCTTCCAGTTTGCCACTGATTTTGAAAATGTTAAGGAGATGCTTTCATGCAGATTGGATAAACTTCTATGTACACTTCTAAAAGTCCGAAAGTACACATGCTGGTTCATGGATGCCAGGGAGTGTAAGAATGGATGGTGAAATTGGAAGTTAATGGGGAGACTAAGTATTTGTGATGTAGCTGTAAAAATTTCCTATTCAATTTGACCTAATGCTTTCATCTACCTTGTCTTTCCAGATAGTGTGGAAAAATATTGTAAGGCATTAGCCAGATGAAAAATAAGGAAAGAGATTAATCTTATGCATACAAATTATGGTGGAGGATTGGTAATTGCAAACCACTTTAACATTGCTTTTGTAGTTTATCTCAAAAACTCCTTGACAGATTTATCCCTGCTGTAAGGATTATTTAAATGGACATTTCTTTTCCTCTTTTTTTCTTTCAGTTGGAACTAAATTGTTGTGTCTTCTTGTCAATCTAGTCCTGGTGGAGCAGGATGTCCAATCGATTCCGCAAGCTGAAGTTGACTCAGACATTGCGCCATGGATTTCCTTCCAATCAGTTTGTGCCTTTTCCTGATGAGACTGAACCATCATTAAATTCCACCATAAAAGCAGTTTCACAGAGTGATACGGACACCTCTGGAAACCTTGATGCTGCTGCAGCTCGGATCACAAATAACAAAGCTAGTGGTAAAGCCAGAGTTGTCTTGTGAGCTCTCATGGGGTAGTCAAGATGATACCATTTCTAATTTACTGGCATAGTTTTTACTTAGCTTAGTATAACTGAAAAGACATGTAATTTATTTGTGGTATATAAAAAGAGAGATATTTGTGCTCCTGACTCTTGTTCACACTAAATACTGAGTGCAGCATTGTGGGAGCAGAAAAACGCTCATATAACAATGTTACTGTTCTGTAGCAAGCATCATTAGATTGGATGGTAGAGATAGGTCACTCAAAAGTTGTTAGTATCTTTGATGAACTAATCTATGTAATGAAAACCAATTTAAATAAATAAATAAATCTGAGAAGAAAGAGAGACTGGAAAAGCCCAAAGCACATTTACTGAAACTGTACAGCTCTCCTTGCAAAACTCCCACAGTTTGCGATGTGAAATAGGACGAGTGGCTTAACTTGAATTTAGGTACATGATAGCATCACTGGAAATTGTGGTTCTGTGTGCTTACTGAGGGTAAAGCTGTTGCATATTTGAAAACAGTAAGCTATCCTTGAGAACAAAAGTAGAAGCATGTAAACAATAAAACATCATTTATATATTTTTCAGGTGCAAACACTGCAGAAGGAGGAAAGGATGATGAATTATTGACAACTATGGTATGTCGCAGTGGTTTTGGTATGTTCAGCCTAATTCAGAAGATGATGCAGCTCCCCTTTTTTTTTTCTAAACCTCCTATAGAGGTCACCATTGACAGTTGGACTTGGTGATCTTAGAGGTCTTCTCCAACCTTAATGATTCTGTGATTAGAAAGAGAGCTTTCGTGTGTTGACAGTCACTAGACAGGAACTGACAGGCTATGATACATCAGTAGTACTTAGACTAGGAAGTACTACAAGTAGTACGGTGTGGAAGCTGTTAACGAGTACTGAATTTTTTCAAGAGTTACCCATACCTTTGTGTATTCAGCAATGAATTACTAAAATAGATGGAACAGCTGATTAGTTGCTGACAAGCAGTATGCTCTGAGGAAAACATGGATGGAACGTGGTACACTGTGAAAATGAGAAATTACTAGAAGATGCAACTGTTAAATATTTAGTTCAGGTTGTTTATTTGTATTATTCTGTTTCTCCTTTTGTTGTGCTGTAGCTTTAAATTCCCCTACAGCTTGCTCCCTGGAGATGTCATTAAATGTGTCTGGTTATCCTTTATGTTCTTTTTCAAGAAGATTGGGTAACTTTTGATGTGACTGACTGACAGAACTCCAGGGAGCCGGATCATTTGTGGTGTTTTTTTCTCTTTCTGAAGAACGCATACAGCTGGAACAGGTAGTTGTTCACTGTTTCCAGGTGTCCTGTCTGGGAATACAGAGAGGACTACCTTGTTATTTCTTTGAAAATTAGTTGTTAACATTCCTATTAAAAGCAGTTTGAAGCAAGATTCAGCCCGATGAAGGAAGAGACAGTTTCTGCCACTTACTGGACTATATTCATGTATTAAATGAATGAACATACTGGTCGGTACCAGAATGTCCATTGGATTCTCTCTGTTATTATGTGTTGTACAACTTCACAAATACGACTTTTGTGTCTCATTTCCATTTTATTTTGTTTAAAAATGCATTTGTCTCTATCTTTTTATTTAACTTACAATTTTGAGACTACATCATCAGCTCCCAGTAATCTTTCTTAAGAAGAGGGTCTTATTTTTTAACCCCTTTCTTTGTTTCCCTCTCTCAGTTGAGAAGCAGTGCTCCGTTTACCAGGCTGCCCAATGATAAACTGAAAGCAGTGATACCGCCTTTCTTGCCGCCCTCGAGTTTTGAGCTTTGGAATTCTGACCGAACACGAATCAGCAAAGATGGCAAAGCTGAACTGATGAGAACTGCCTGGCCACAGAGAGCAATCAAACATGATTTTAACAGCAGTGGGAACTCTGATATAGTAAGCAAACCAGATGTGTATGAAAGTACTGTGTTATGTCCAGGCCATGCTGACTGGTGAACCACACTGTGTTTCTGATTAGAAATTACTTTAAACTCATTGTGTCAGTAATGGCTTATCCTTTTAAGCTCTGTTGTTAGGGTGAATACTCATCTGTATGGAAGGAGCATAAATGGAACAAAAGTTTTGTATGAAATTACTTGTTTGCTGTAAACTGGAATAAAGTCAGGCCATAATGAATTCGCTGCGAACTACTAAAGTGGCTGCTGGTTTCACCTGTGTGTTTTAGTTGCCGAAGTAGGTACAGTCATTGGAGTGTGGCAGAAACTGCTCTGGTTTGGAAGAAGACTAGGGGCAGAAGAAAAGAATGAAAGTTTCTCAATTTTTAGGAACTGGGGGGTGGAGGAAAGAAATATCAGTGAGACATAAATACAGAGACATAACATTCTGAAAGATGAGTAATAGACAAAATTTAGCGATTAGTGATCAGGTGGGCTTGAAGGCATATTGGCCTTAAAGTACAAGTACTGTAAAAAGGGAAAAGATCTGAATAAATTCATTTTTTTTTATAGAAGCTTGCCTGGTTCTACAATGATTTTAGTGAAAACGCAAAACAAAAGGAAAAGAGCTTGTTTATCTTGAGACAGGAAGCAAAACAACCTCAACAACATTTGCTTTTATAGCAGGAGAAAAAGGAGAAGTGCTTACTCCCCTGACTTTAAAATCTAATAGCCAAGTGTAAAGAAGAGTTTATTTTACTAGTCCAGAACTGTATATCATGTCAGTTCTAGAAATGGGACAATTAATACATTTTAGGAGGAATTTTTTTCCGTCTTCCTTTTTCAAGTGAACTTAATGCAGTAGAGGTGATTTAGGTGGAATAAGGTGGAATATTAGAAGTGGTTGATCACAGGAAGGTAAATGTTCATCTTCCTAGAAATGATGACTGTAATAACATCAGTGGGTAATTGGTACCCATATTTAAAGTGAGGAGCACAGGAAGTAGGAGAGGACTAGCCATTGATCCGTCAGTGGGGAAATAACGGTTTTGCTGTGGTAATAGGTAGAAGGAGAGAAACTGAGTCAGTCGGAGTTGGAAAGAAGTGATTTGAGCAGCAGGATAAGAAATATGAAAAAGCTGAGCTGGAAGAGTCACATGTCAGATGGTTGGCAGTGGCCAGTGGTGTAAAAGCAGAAGAATTGGAGGAGGATTTGAATGTGGCTGAGGATTTGACTAGCATATAGCTAGATCATTAGTGCCTCAGTTAACAGTAGTCAATAAAATGGTGCAGGTAGATGTTTAGATTGAGAGGGATATGAAAATGGAACTGGAGGAGAGAAAGTTCATGTCACATGTTGCAACTTATTTAGTAAGAAACAGGGATAAGATGGATGAGAAGTAGGTGGTAGCTGTTTTGTATGATGAGAGTGACAAGACCAGGATTCTGCAGGAAAGAAGTTTCATGTGGTAATTTCCTGCCACGCCCCCGCCTTCTTAATACTGTGTCTGTCATAACTCAGGTGCATTGTATATACTCATTTTACATTGGCCAAAGGTTAAGAAGAATTTATGCCTTTATTATGGTGTCGTTTCTTTCGTTGAATTATATATATTCAAAGTATATATATTTATGTAAATATATATTTTATATATTTGTGTATGTAAAATAAGGTTATTTCTGATAACCTTTTTGTTCTTCTGCTGGAGTTTCAGAACTTAGGATAAATAAAATGGCAGTTGCATTTTGATCTTCATTTTGCTCAAACAAGAAAGACGCCAATTATTTTTCTGCTTGCTTTCCAGACATCTGTTAGCAAAGGTACTAGACCAGTCAAATTACCAACATTTGCAAGAAGACCTGCATCTCCTTCAAATTCCAACAACTTCAACCATTCTCCCCATTCTTCTGGTGGATCCAATAACATTGCAGGAATTAACAGGCATGGAGGAGAACTGCATAACAGATCAGGTACCATGCTGCTTTTATTTTTAATAAGAAAGTAATGTGTATCTGGTTTAGCTAAAAAATTAGTGTTTGTGATGATGGTAGAAGATAGTAAACCTTTTCTGTGGCCTCCTAGTGCTGTATATATAAGCAAAACTTCTGTGAATTTTGGTGGAACAGAATTGGACTTCGGACACCTACCTAAGGGAGCAAAAGCCTAACATCTGTTATAGAAGTCTCATAGGTTAGCCCCTGTCTCAGAAAAAACACGTTGCTTTTGTGGAGTCCACCCACAGTGAATCAGAGGATGCTTGTTCATTGCAACATACATTTCATAGAGCTGTCTCTCACCCGTGTTGCTTGATTTTTGTTTAAAATAGAAGTAATTTTTCAATAAAAAACAAAGCTGCAAGCATTGTATCTGGCAGCTGTAAAGACGTTATGGAGAAGCAGCTCATGAAACCTATATCCAGGAGTATGAAAGCCAGCTCTGGGTGTGTATGGACAAGGCTGACTTCTCCCTTCTCCTGAGACTGATTTTTGTTCGCTTTCCTGAAAGCTGCTGAACAGGTCTGAACCTTACATTTCTCTCTCTCACTTCATCCAGTTTTTAAAAGAGAGTGAGTGGTGGAGAGAGGTGAATTAACAATTAACTAACATTTTAAAGGGATGGTTTCCTTGACTCTGTTTTTATTCTATTTTTTCTTAGGTGGCAGTGCAGATAATGTTTTGTCTCAGATTGCAGCCCAAAGAAGAAAAGCAGCAGGCTTACCTGAACAGAAACCCAGCCAACAGCAGAGTCCAGTCCAGTCAACTCCTTCATCCACTCTGTCTGATTTGCAGTGTCCTCAAAGTGTTGGCAATGGACATGTTGTAAAGGTACAGAGAAATGTAAATTGTTGTACTTCCAAACTGGTTAATTTTAATAGGTCATGTCTCAGTCATGGATGGTTGATAAATACAACTGCATGACATTGCACAGCCTAAAATGAATGAACACCTGTTACAGTAGCGGAAACTTTACAGGCTCCACAAACCTTGCTTTTAATTACAAGTCTACAAAAGAGCAGGCCTAATAATAAAACATCATTTTGCTTTATTATCAATTTCACTCTGTTTTAAAAGCAGTAAATGTAATACTTGATCCTAGGGTAGGTCTGCATTGTTATTTTGGTTTCTCATTATTTCTTTCTATGGCCCTGAGTGCAGTGTTTTAAGTTAGTTGTTCTTGGGCTTTCCTGTGAAGTGGTACAGCGAGTTTCCCTCCAAAGGCACAACCTGAGTGCAGAACATGAGATAATTTGTACCAGGATCTGTCAACCACAACAATATGCGTGTATCCAGTCTGCTTGACCAGGTGTTATTTTTAAACAACACGAACATTTAGCTGTCATCATGAAAGTCAGGTTTTGCTCCTGAGTGCAGGCCATATTATGTGTGCTGACTTACCTATCAAGTTCCTGGAATAGCTTTACCCTCATGACTGGCCCATTTTTGTGCATGTGCTTTGAAGTTAACAACTGCTTTGTACAAAATTTTTAAGGATTAAGATTTTAAATCTTCAAAATCTGCAGACACACAAGTTAGAAAGCAGCATCGTAACAGAAGTTGTGATGCACTGTTGTGAAATGTGTTGGTTTATTCACACAAGGAAACATTACATTTCAGAGAGCAAGAGAAGGAAAGCACATAATTTGGGGTTTTAGTTCTAATGACTGGTATTCTGAAAATGTTAGAATGCATGACCAAGAGCAGAATTTCTCAACTCTGCTTCTGTGATCTCCAAACGGCTCATTTTGCTTTGTTTTGTTTTATTTGCATCTTTTCATGAGCTGCTTCTGGAAGTTTTGCCTGAAGAAACAAAAATGACCAGAGTATAAAATTACTACATTTGCTGTCTCATTCTGTGATGTCTTATATGGCAACAAGAAGCAATATGTATATTTAATCAGTAAATATCAATGATAAATGAAGTTATAAAGTTGTTCAGTGATTTAATTGAATTTTCTGGAGGACAAAAATCAGAAGAAGAAAAGTGTGCAACTACCAATGTCAAAATAGTTTCCATGAATAGTCACTTTGTCTCTGATCCATCAGTCCTGATTCTGAAGGGACTACTGGTTACTTTTCAAAGATGAGATTGGGAGCTTTTTTGTAACTCTGCTGGACCCCCAAAAGCTGTGGACTCATGCTGATTCTTTGGCACA
>Ga0181612_133890_pt1 | contig 16129 bp, 7 predicted proteins | sample HoacroProtozoa21_FD_119630 | JGI IMG/M metagenome (GOLD analysis project Ga0181612, IMG submission 119630) | Hoatzin crop microbial communities from Cojedes, Venezuel. Combined Assembly of Gp0051906, Gp0051904, Gp0051908
ATATAGACTGGATATAAGGAAGTAATTTTTACAGTGAAGATAGTGAGGCACTGGAACGGGTTGCCCGGAGAGGTGGTAGATGCCCCATCCCTGGAAGTATTCCAGGTCAGGCTGGACGGGGCTCTGAGCAACCTGGTCTAGTGGAGATGTCCCTGCTTACTGCAGGGAGGTTAGACTAGATGACCTTTGAAGGTCTTTTCTAATCCAAACTGTTCTATGATTCTGTGCTCCATCAGAGATCTTTAAAAGAAAAAAAAACCAACACTATTTGTAATTCTTGTGCAGTTCAGTCCTGGCTTAAAAGGAGGCTAAGTCATACTCATAAAAATGATTTCAAAGTGGAGTAGAATTATGCAAGTTAGGTTTCAGCTAGCTACTGATGCTGTGTTAACAATCTAGTCAACGTAGCAGCAGCTTAGTCTGCAGTAGGTAGCCACTTCTTGTGGCTGCAAAGTAGACCATAGCTTGAGGTACCTTGAATATTTCTTTAAAAATCAGCGGGAGCCACCTATTCTGCCATTACTGCAATGTGAAAGGAGGGCTGTGTGCCGGTCGTCCAATGATCACCTGTAGCTGCTCTGTTCTTAGCTGGCAAGAAGTCTTTGAAGTCTGCTCCTGCCATTGTAAACAGTACAGACTGAAATACAAGTCTTTGCACATGTGGAGGAGACTTTCAGGAAAGCAAACTCTGGAAGTAGTACAAGAAGGATTACATAAAGGAAGAATGTCAGATGCTGCTAAATGGCGATGTGTCAATAAAAACCCAGAACATTAGTCAAAAATTCCACATTTCCTGCCCTTTCCCTGCTTTCCCTAGTTGTTCTCAATCCGGTTTAAATATGTGCCTGGTATTGGTACAAGAGGATGACTCTCCAGCATTTTCACTTTTTATGACTAACAGTATTCTCTATGAAACAGTATTTAAAGAAACCTCCTGAGAAAAAAACTACACCAAACGTGAGGAGATCTTTTCAAGAGTGTACTATTGCTTTGGTTAGAAATATGACTTTCTCTCCCTCCCAGTTTGGAAGGGAAACCTGTTTTTGTACCTTTGTACAGCACTTGTTCATTTTCATCTGATGATACAGACCGTAGTACTTCTTTACACAGATGTGACAAATAGCATTACAGCTGGTCTTCATTTGATCTTGTAAAGAGACAAAGACGTGCAAGGATTCTGCCTGCTCCCTCTTTCCCACCGTGTCATCTGTTGTTTGGGAAAGACTCCTAATTTGCAGCAGATACAAAACTATTTGTCGAGTTGCAGGTTTGCCAAAAATAAATGAAACCATTAATTACTACATTTTTTGAACAGCTGTTAATGGATTGGGATAAGAAAACTGTACATTAGACTACTGGTTAATTACAAGAACTGTAATTGTTTAATGTGGCTTTTGTGGAATGAAATTATAATACCAGAGGAGGTAAATTCAGCCAATTTTTGCAAATTATACATGAAAAAGTGCACATACTTACACTGCAGTAAAGCTAAGGAATGCATAGCTGTTTTACTGGGTGATTCACTTCTGCCGTCACATGAACATGTATTCCCAACAAAAATACTTTAAAAGAAAGTAATATTTAAACAAGCCTTTTAATTCAAGTGTAAAATTATTACTAGTAGTAAGTTGATATCTTGTAACCCCAGAGCTAATAGTGCAGGAGATTCAGATATAACATTAAAATCCAAATGTGTTTACATCATTAGACATTAACAACTAAGCAGTTTTATCTCCTCTTTGGAGTGCCATGAAGCAGTAACTGTACCATTACGTTTGGTGCTTAATAATATTTGCAGTTCCAGATTAAATTATGTGGATATTTGAGGACACATTGCCTTCCTCCCTTGCAGTCACCCTCAGGGATAACATTATTCCATTAGTTTGGTGTTTTTTCTTCCCTGGGAAGAATAAAAGATGGTGCCATTTTGGAAGAGAGCAATTCCTTATTGAGTTTTCTATAATTTGACCTTATTTTTAAGATCCTAAAAAGATTTTCATTTGGGGGACGGGGACGGGCGATGCGGTTTGATTGTTATTTCAAAATGTAGTATGTGATGCTTTAATTTTACGGAAATCTTCAAGCCTCAGTATAGGTTCATGGATAGATTTAAGTATCCCTTGACAAAATGAACATTAGTCACTGAGTGTCTTAAAAGTACTGTATTTTAATTCAACTTCCATAAGAATATTTTCAAAAGTTGCAGAATTTTTTCATGCTCTGTCTAGAAAATACATTTTTCTGTATAGTCTGAGCAGTTTCATTGCATCTTTAATGCAAAACTAGTTAAGTACAAAACCACAAGCTGAATTTCATTGTTATTGCACTAAAATCTAATATACTGTATAATGTTGTACATAAAGAAGCTGCTAAATGACACTGAAAATTTGTAATTTAAGATTGAATTCCAGGTACGTATGTTAACCAACAGGAAGTCAACTAGTCCTGATTTTAAAATATATGTAGTAAAAAAAATCAGATAACCTCTAAAAATTATGTACTTCGGGATCCTCCTGATATACCATCTGAACTGAATTTTCCCCTGAATGAAGTGATAGCAAATTTCTCACTTTCAAATACCTGAATGTTAGCACATGGTACACTTGTTTCTCACACTCCACTGCATTAGAATCTGTCACTGATTTTTTGCTCGATTTTGTGCTCCAAAGCTCAAGCTTTACTTGTCTCGGCTTACTTGTTAAAATGCTAATGGCATAAGGATAAAGTTAGTTTGGGCTTCAGAGGTGAGAAGACCATTCCTGCTGTTTAAGGTCTGAGCAGGAGCTATGCGCAGTAATTTGCACTGTAGTTCCACAAAGTATTTAACGTATTGTTAAGCAACATGACAATCAAAAGAGGTCATTTTGCATTTTGTTTTTCTGTTCTTATTGTAAATTAAACTGAGCAATTTTTACATGGAGTTCCTACTAAGCTTAGAGGAATCCCTGGGTGTCATATACCCAAAGCAGCGTCGACTGATGCATATTAACTAAAATTCTGAGTCATAGGCCCAGTGACTTCTATCTAGACTGTGGTTTTGTTTGAGGAGAGAAAGAGTTTAGAAGAAAATTTGAGTAGTTTGTTCAAATTTCATAGAATTTTCATGTTTATTTTCTTTGTTGATATTTGAAATTGTGATCATTTATTATAATAATACTTTTCAGTGTATCTGGACATTAATGTTTGGTAACTGTCCTAGCCAAAAGGAAGAAGAGGACACTGTTCAGCATCCTCATTTTTGGATTTGGGATTTTGGCTCCTGTTAAGTTCTTCGGGTATATGTATATTTAGAATTTTTAAGATCACTAATAATACAGAGCAGGAGGACATAAATGAAGTTTTTACTATTATAGAATTTTGAAACTAAAATGGACAAAAATGCAGTTAGTGTTTCTATAACTTTCTCTTACCTGCTCTCCTTTGTTATTAGAAAGTCAAATTTTGCATTCACTCCTACATATGCAGACCCCTTGTACTCAGTGGAGTTGCATGACAGTTACCAAGTGGAATGGGTGCAGAGTGTTAGGAAACATAATGTGCTTAATCGGATTATTGACTGTATTAGAACTGTACTGTCTTGGCCAGACAATTAGATTGTTTAAAGTATTGTTTCTCAAGCGTAGTATTAAAAACAGGGAAGCAGAAGGGACTAAGGAGGAGAATGATGCTGAGGTCCAGCTGCAGAGCTGTTACTTTCTTGGAACCAATTGCTAGGCAGTAGGTTAAAACTGACCGTAGTGTTTGTAATGTGACAAAAAGCTTCTGGATCAGTGGTCCAGATCTAGGTCAGAATGCTTGACTGAAAATCATTACGTTGTGATGGCTGTTTATCTACAATAATTGAATTATTGGTCTGTTAAAGTGGACCAAATGCATTCCGATTGGCCAGGCTTGCTCACCTTCCCAGTACAGAGGTAAAGAAAGAAACTGTTATGCAGGCTGAGTGTTTCCAACTTGAGAAGGCATTTTCCTTGTTCCATTTCTAGAGCTACTATGTTAGATACTTGTGGGTTTTTTATGGTGTTGCTTCTTGCTCTGTACCTGTTTTGAAAGTAAAGGATTTTGAGTATGATGCTAATGTTTGAAGTAATCTAACCTAACTCTGTGTGTGATCCAGAACTATATAGGTAGGATGTGTTTTTTAAAGTCTTTTTAACAAAAATAGATTTGTCCTGCACTGACTTTATTTAGTGAATATCATACTTAGTAAACAAACATGGCCAGAAATAGCTGGAAGAAACAGTGTAGCTGAGTAAGCTATTGAGTCCTTCTGTGGAAGTATCTGTTCAAGCCCATGGTTATTGCTCAAGTCATAAAGATATTTTCCAGATCACTTCAGAATTGGATGAGAGTCCATCTCTTTTGAATATCAACAATGTTGTCACAAGATGAAGAAGAAACAGAAGAATGTTTGCTTTAGAATTTTTGAAACAGTATTGTCCTCTAACAGGAGGATATTCTATTACTGCAACCTGTTTTCAAACTATATTTCGCCATTACACACATGAGCATTATTCATTTTTATCACATGTTGCTTGACTTAAAACAATATTGGAACTTGCTGTCAAAAATATTTAGAAATATTATGAATTAATATAAAATTTATATTCTGAATGAGTATAAATATTAATTTCCTTTCTTGAAAATGTGAAATCATGTCATTTGTTGAAGAAAACTGTAGTTTTAGCTATTTAATTTTTAACAGAAGTGGATTTTTTTGTTTTATTCCCTCAGCGTTCCTTGGTGACTTGTTTGTACACCAAGATATTGGTTTGGATTTGCCTTTGTGTAATTCATATACTTTTGATCAATTCCAACTCATGCCCAATTATATTACACTAAATTAACATAATTCAACAGATGTTGATATTTAAATGTTTTCTGGCATTCACATCTTGGACAGCTGTCTTAGAGCTTGGGGAAAAGGCAAACATTTAGAGTTAAATGCTGAACATATGCTTAAATTACTAATTAGAAACAAGAAAAAACAATGCATTATCCTTTCTGAGGGCAGTAGGCCTCTACCACATAATGTTTTCTAGAGACTCAATTCACATTTAAAGTAGGTAAGTGACTTGAGATTGGGTGTCAAAACTTATGCAGTGATCTAAGCTTTTGTTTTCCATTGTGTCTGCTGTACTTGTGCCAGTGTGGAGTTGAGTGTGTAGATATGTAGAGTTCAGGAAACTTTTGGACGTCTGCTGTGTCTGAATGACACTTAGAAGTGCTGAAAAATATAGCAGAAAGGAACATATTAGGGAGTAGTATTAGGTGATGAGATAATCTGATGGGGCCAGGGGAAGATTGTATTCTTCTCATAATAGGATTGCACTAGGACTTTCAATAATACAGGTATATCAGTCACCCTTGTGTTTAAAGTTATACAGTGAACAGATTGGCATAGGATGAAAGGAGTTTGACAGAGTTGCGTGCTTTTATCACATCTGTTTGAGATTTAGTAAGAGGAGAATAAAGTGCGTAGCGCTTGTGGTTAATGTAATGGTTTTTGTACTTGTGAAGGCAGATGAAGCAATCTGTTGTATAGATTATGTCATTCTTTAGACAAGTCTGAAGAGAAGCTTTACTGTTTGTAAAAGATGTAAAGGAATCAAATGTAGAACTGATTTCACCTGAATGGTGTCTGAGAAAAGTGATACAAGAAGAAATATATACTCAGCTTCATAAGCATTAAAAATTAATATATATGTTGCATATGCTTTGTATTTCATTATTATATTGCCAGTTCTTTAGCACTGAATGAAAAGTTTCTATAAAGAATTTTAATGTATTTTGTAGACAAGACTAATTTCCAGCAGTCTTGATCTACCACTCTTAAGAGAGAAATCCTGTCAATGCTCCAGTGTTGGGAGAGGTGGGAGTATTCTTTCTACAACTTTCAGAAAGTTATTATAAGGGAATATGTATGCATTTGTGAATTATGTCACATATTAAAAACAAAAACAAGCAAACTATAAAACAAATTTTTAAGTTTCTGATTTCCAGGCCTCTGGACATCTCCTGATACTACATATCATCAGTGCTGCTTTTGTACGTTCCTTAAAAGCCATGAAATCCTTATAATTCTCTGCAAGGGTTTGATGGAAGTAGAGGTGGACCTCATGTACAACCTGAGCATGCGATCTCAGTCTGCAACTTGTGGAGATCTAGGAAGGTACAATAAGAGTTAAAGTTTATCCAAGCTCGCTTATTTAAACAGTGCTAATGGATGCAATTCCATTGGCCACCAGGTACAACAGTGTCTGCATTTTAAGCCATGTAAGAAAAGAGATAATCTGTACTACTGGTCCATTCTGTGTAGGGATATGAGAACCATTTCTGTGATGTTTCTGTGTAAAAGGTACTTGAATAATGGGAGGTTTGCTCAGCCTGTTCCTTGGTTTTATAAAGTTGAGCTGTTGCACACATTCCATTTTTTCTTAATCATATTGGCTTGCTTTTCTGTTACACAGTTGTGAGTTGTTTTTTCATCTTTAACTGCTGCTGTGAACATTGCTTTTTCGCATATTTCCTACTCAGTTTCAGTTTATAAGAAAATGTCCAGTCATGTCAAACTTAGCGAGTCATGGTCCTCACTGCATTCGCTCTTCAATCATACCCATATTCATATCTCTTTTGTATCTATATTTGTATCTATATTTTAAGACTGAAGACTGCCACTTTCAATTAGATTTCCCCTTCAAAATAATTCTCTCAAGTCCCTGCTGAAATGCAAACCAGTCAACTTTTGCCTTACTGTAATCTCCTGTGAAATAAGTTCACTTACAAACTTTTATCAAGCCTCTCCGTTAGCCGAAGCATTCAGTGGTGATAAACTTGCAGAGTTCTACAGCCATCTGCAGGAGTGCGTTGATACTGTGGCCAAATGTTGTGTCACTGCTTATCGCGGTTTTGTTACTCGGATGAGAGAGATGTTAATTGGAGTATAATGGGTAGGCAAGTATTGAGCATTACCGATTCAGCTAATTGTGATATAGAAATGGGGCTTCTTAACAACGTTATTGCATCATAATAGTATGCAGCATAGAATTTTTCCAAGTAGAGTACAGATATGTAATAAATACTGTTAAACAAAAAATACACACCCTTCCGTATGTGCCCTAGTTTAGTAATCAGTACTTCTATGCATTTTTGGCACAAGCAGAACATAAAACCATCACCTCTGTTACTTACAAGTAATCTTAGCAATGTCATAGTATTGTCTGGTAAATGATTTGACAGTAAGTGTGCTAAGGGACAAAATTAAGTTTGCCTACAATGATGTTTTAACCGTCGGCAAAGTTACAGTGCACCAACAAAAGCGACTGTGCTGGTATGAAATAAAGCATTGCAGCTTGCAAGGAAGGTGACAGCTGCAGCAGACAGGCAGAGTGAAGTAATCAACAGACATGTTGTTACAATGAGACATATAAAATAAACATGCAAACATTTTGTATTTAATACACTAGTACCCAGAGTTCCCCTACCTGAGTACAGTCTCGCTAGTTTGGGCTATCATACTAGTCCGTAGGAAGCTACCTGCTAGATCATAGAATGTGGAACACAGTCTTCATTGCATCTTTCTGAAGAGACTGTGGAACAATTACTGATTTTGAATAGGGTTTTTTAATTTGAGGGAGAGGGGATTTTTTGCATTTTGGTGGGGGTTTGGAGTTTTGTTTTGTTTTGTTACACGTGGGATGATAGTGATTACAGAAGCATGTAATCAGCTAGAGAGCTGGAACTCATGTTCAGGAATATCTGCTGTCCTACACTCATTGTATTGTCCTTCTCAGTGACTGAAATGGTGAACTCAGAACTGCAGTCATGGCAAAGGTAATAACTACTAGGGAAAGAGTTAAGAACCACTTTGTGTGCCCAGTTGCTCAGAAGGTGGATTGCAGTTAAAGCAGTGCGTGTATAGATTTCCCCCACAGAACAGACATTTATTTGGGGAATGTAACCAAATGGTGCATTGACTGCCAAGGTCAGGGTAGATAAAAATCTGATATAGCCTAATACATATGTCTTAGAGAGGTGGACATGTGTAACTGCAGAAAAGGCACTCATCAAAAATATTTGCTTATAGAGCTATGAAAATTGCAGAAGAGATGAGACTGTGTTGCATAGGCATGGATAGAAATGTTTGGGGAGCTTAAGAAGACAATTCTAGGCATGTTACTGTAATAAGGGCAATTGTCTTGAAAAAAGAAACGGTAGAGACTGCAGCTATTGAAGAAGATAAATTTTCTATCAGAGTGCATGTTTGTCACAAGAATGCATAGACGCTTGTGAATTGCTTTACATGTCATTGCTTATATAAAAGTATTTGCTGTATCAATACTATTTTTATTGTGTTTATTATTTGTTATTTCACTGGCTTTTTATTGTTACTGCCTTCCCAGTCTGTCTTCATTTTTAAGGTTTTTATTTACCGCATAGAAAGGAGAATCTAAACACTGTGCAAGATGAAAAAAACCACAGAAATTGACAGTGGCTTTTCCAGTGTTTTTTTTTTAATACGTTGAGGCATGACACAAAAACAAAAAAAAAAATTCTTGGCATGCTAGTGTAAGTTCACACCAGCCTGGCTTTTGCAGCCCTCTTATTTTCCTCTGCCACAACTTTGCCGCTGCTATGACACTTGCAGGCCCGCTCGGCCGTGGTGCAGCTGATGCCCTGTCCATGCTCATATTTTTCTTATTGACAGTGAGTGTTCTTGCCAAACGCCAGGGACCATAGTCACATCTGTTTGTCTCCCAAGCTTGTCTGAGGCTGCTTGGGAACACTTTTTATCCAGAGGGCAGCTTTAACTAGGCCTAATACTCTGAAAAGCCTCTATTTGTAAATGCATACAATGAGGCGACAAGTTCCTGTTGTCTTTCCTTAAAAATTATTGCATTTGACATTGCTTGCTCCAGTCCCTGTCACCAGCACGTCAAAAGCCAAGTTTTCAGGCAAGGTGGTCTTAACAAGTTTGATTTTTTCCCTAACAAAACGCCGAGCTTCCCTCCAGAGCACTATTTATAAATGATAGCTGGAAGCAAGCTGGGGGTAAGTAGAGAGAAGTCAGGCAAATAGCTTTCTTCCCTTCTGTAATCCGCTCTCTTCTGATTTAGTGCTAAGAAACATAATGCTGAACTTTGCCTGATTGAGGGTCAGAGTTCTCCCTAGTTTATAATACCCCCATTACAAGCATTTCATAAGGTACTGTGCAGCTTCAGAGTAGTACTTCATTTTGTCTAATCTGCCAGTTCCAGAGCAGTGATACTGCTTTGTATGCTCTTCTTTAAAAAAAAAAAAAAAAAAAAAAAATTGTTTTGTTGTGATCTCCATTGACAGTGCACATCAAATGCTAAGACCTGGCAAAAGTAAATGCCACTTTAGAATCACAAGTTAGCTTAATGTTTGGTGTTAGTGGCCATAAAACCCGCTTTCACACAGATTGATTGGTACTCTAGTATATTGCTGTTTGTTTGTGGCGTACAGAATTTTTGACAACCACGAAGAAATACCTGCTCTCACCTTGGCTGGTGATCAGGTGGTTGTGTTTGGCAAAGGCAAATGATTCATTTATGCTGAAGGAACAAGGCTGCCTTTCAGATGTTCATTGATTTTAAATTAAAAAGTAACTGCTGTGTTCTACATGAAGGGTGACAACAATAACAAAGTAGTCCTTACTTAGTGTTATTTGTTGCAACTCCCTTCCGTGTGCCTGGAGGAAAAGTGTGGAGACCTCAGTACCATAATCTTTCAGATCAATAATCTAGATACCCCAATGTAGCGTAACAGATAATCAATTCTGGGTAAAATAATTCAGACACTGCTAGCTGTTACTGCTGTGGCTCAGGTCTTCAGGTTCAATTGCCTGACTTTATTTTTCGTCCTACTTGTATTCCTGGCAACTTTCTCCTTTTTTACTTTCGGAAGAGAAAGCAAAGAGTTTCACTCTGTTTAACGTGTAATTTACCACACAACTTACTCTGCATGTTTAAGATCAATGTTACATTCATCTCTTAAATATCTTTTTCTCTAATAATTGTTTCGCCATGTTGTATTTAAATATTAATTTTGTTTATTGTACAATCAGTTACAAAAGGATTACACTTTTTGATGTCTTCCTAAATTTAGAACTGAAATTTATTAGTGTTTTAATATACCAGTTCAACTGTGTTCAGTTTCTGGATGTTAAAGTAGGACACAATTTCAACTTAGACGATTTGCAAGGAAAATGTCTGTTTTAAACCAAAATGAGTTAAAATAATTAATAAAAGTCTTGAAATAGGGGTTCACTAGGTGAAGCTAGAGTGTGCTTCTGGGTGTAACTTAAATTGCTTGAAAAATTTTACTATTTAAATAGAAGCACTGTAGTACTTGCTCATTTACTATATCTTTTTAAAAGAAGTATGTAGAGGATTGCACATTGTCATCTTTTTCGTCAAGGTGTTGTTGTTGCTCTTTTACATTATTGAGCAGATCTGGGGTCTCTCAACATTATGTGACTATTTGTTACTCATTTATAAGCAGCACAGCTTTATAAAGTTTATAAATGAGTAAAGGTTAAGTCATATATCCACAATGAAACCAGATCCCAAGAGTGACAGTGCTACTATGCTGCAGTAGACTATCAAATACAATTCTCAGCTTGTAATTTTATTAAAATTCACTGCATTCTTGTGGTAAGAATCACAGTTCTCAGTAACATTTATTGAAACATATTAAAATTGTGGAGTTTAGAAATTACTGCATTTTCCCCCCTTCTGTTATAGTTCTTTCCAAAAAAATGGCAGTCACATATGTTCCATTCTACAGGCACTGTACATTAAAAAAAATAACAACTGTAGTTGTCCTTTAGGTTTATATTCCAAAATTCAGTATTTGGAAATTCCAAATTTACCCTTTTCTGTGGTACCTGACGTCTAATAGCTGGCATTGATGCAACAAGGTTGGTTTGTTTGCCATCCTCTGCAGCTCCACCAGTTTTCCAAGTGTAAGCTCATAATTGTTTAATGAATATATCAGATACTGTGCTTCTGTGTTATCATTCTCACAACTTGCCAGTGAACTAGAAGACAAATTGGTGTGATACAGTTTTATTTCATGTACCTTTGAAGAGTTTACTGTTTCATGTTTTCTCATTCATTCTTCATCTTGCCTTAAAAAAAAATGATAATACTTTTCATGTAATAAATGTTGTTCTGACAGCCAGGCGTTACTAGCCAACTGATAACCTACCAACAGTTTTGTGATCTCTTTAGATAATTAATCTTAGCTATTTTCCTGTCAGGAGCAACAGTGTTTTTGTTTTATGTTGAGCTAGAAAGATTGCCAGTTTTGAAAATTAAAAAGCATTCCCTTTTTATTATTCATTCCAGTAACAATTTATGATGCTGCATTTAGATACTGAGCGCTTGTCAACAAACATAATTATGCTTTGATATAAACAAGATTGGTGGCTTGACTGTGCAGCTTCATCTTGGTTGAGAATGTTTTGATACAGGTTCAGATTATACAAGCTGTGTATTTACGTGGCGGTTTTCTTCCTTTGTTAATAGTTTTCTCCTATAATTACTTGCAGGCAAACCAGTGTACATTTAGGATCATTGTGCATGGGAGACATCAAACGGAGAAGGAAAGCTGCTCCCCTGCCAGGACCAACAGGTAACCAATTTCCCTGGGACAGAACACAAAACACAAGATGTTAAATCTCTAAATACAAAGCAGTAGGTCAATGACCTGGGAAAACGCTTGGTAAATTCAGTAACTTTCCATATAACTTCAGATATGTGCTATCCTTATTTATTAATAAAGATTGAGAAATAAATAGACTCTCTAATTCTCCCTCAAACACTTCCAATTTTTAGTCCTTTTGTAGCACAGCACTTCTTTAAAGAGGATAAATCTTTCTTTGAATGCTGAGAGTCATAGACAGTAAAGATTACTGCTTCTGTCTGTTCGAGGATCACAAGGTAGAAGACATGAGGTGTCTTTTTTCTGTGAGGAATGTGTATGAATACTATAAATATCCTGCAAAATAAAGATAGAATGTGAATTCTTGCGCAAACAATTGAGAATGTGAAGATAAGGCTGTGAAACACACGTTTAAAATTACTGCCGTAGATTAAATAGGAAGCACTTGCAGGCACATTTCTGAAAGATTTTTACAGATGCGAGGTCACAACCATTGAATGCATTTTGCTGATGTCACAGCTGTGAAATGGCTTTTTCAATACTTAGCAGTGATTTATAGGACTCTCATCAGTTTGTTGTATTAATTGTATGTGTGCATACTGGAGGGATTAGATGTGTATGTGTGCCTGTGTGAGGCATTTTATATATTGCTGGTACGGAAATCTGGATTGCATGTCCTAGTCATGTATCAGTTACTGTAGCAATATATGCAACACATACCATTCTTCAAATGTACCCTAAATAGATGTCTTTAGAGAAGCCTAATATTTGTATTCCAACTGAATTCCCCCTCCTGAAACTTTGTTTCAAACCTCAGTGGCAGAAACAGACGAAGAATAATATTAAAAATGTTGTTAAAGCACCTTAGTGGCAGCAGTATGGAAAAAGAGAATGTATGGGTCAGCTTCTAAGACTCTGAACATATGTGAAGTGAGAAAGAAAAATACTTAATGGCTGAAGAGAGAATAATACAATTATTTCTACAAGGTGATTTTCACTTCACAACTTTCAAGTACTAGAGGATGTCATTTTTGTACTGAGAGGGTATGAAGTGTCATGAAATTCATTTTATTATTCATTTTACCTTGGGCTTTCAGGGTTCAGTATTTTATTTTACAAGCTGACTCCTCTGCATAACTTTGCAAAGCCAATATTTTGATACCAAGGCAAATATATTATGTGGTCATTCAATGTTACATATGTATATATTCACAATTATCAAGATTATTTTGCCCCCAAAATTTGCCTTTACATGGAGAGTGACAGAGAATAATTGCAGATAGAGGTATCGTACAAGGTACTTTTTGTCTAATGTGTGAGGTTTTTTTCTCTTCAAATTCAAGGTACTATTTTCAATTTCATTGTGGGTAGGAGGACTGAGAATTTTTTCTGTGGTGTTATGAAATTATTTTTCTGCATTTCATCATTGTAAATCTTTAAGCAAGTAGAAACTTTGGTAAACTTTCACTAAACTTGTATATATGTGTAGATAATGTGTAACATTTTACAAATTACTACAGTTTTCTCAAAGCCTAACCTTCCTGCAGCTAAACTATTGTTTATCCATCACAGATCTTGGTGGTTCGTCTTTGTCAGTATTTCATGCCATTTTATGAAAGAAACAACATTTCCTTTTAGAATGGAAATGCATTTGGAGATTTGGATTAAAATGAAAGATCACTATTTGATTATTCTCCTTTCAGTAGTTTTAGTTAGCGAAGATATAGGAACAGAAGGACCAGATTTTATGTAGAAGAATTTGTAAACTTTTTTCTTGAAAGAAAGAAAGGCCAAAAGTTGTATATTTTGTATATTCACAGGAACAAAAGTTGGAAATGAAAAGAACCATTCTGCTAATAATTGTCCATATTTAACATCATAGTGAAACTTGAAAGGCTTGTCTGTACATGAGTCATTAACTGCAACCGTTTTCTTGAGCTATATTGCTGCAAATTAGCAGTTTCACCTGATATGAGCCAATCTGTTGAAAGAAGTATTTTCAAAATTCTCATCAGCATTTTTTTAATAAATTGTATTGGTAAATTAGTTCTTGTAGCACTCTGCACAGTATTGAAAATGGTCATTTATATCTTTAGGTTCAGTAGTACTGCAGAGAATGACTGGTGATCCTAATGAAGTATCGAAACACGTTCTCAGGTTTTGAGTCTCACAAGGGTAGCACTTGCTACTTGCAGACATCTTACAAAGCCATAGACTTCTGTAGCAAGCAGTGTTATTGGTTAAACATTTATTAATTGTGACAAGAACACCCAATTTATTTCAGTGCTTCAGCTTATTTACTGCTCTTTCACCTCTGTATTTTGTATTGAAAAAGTAAAATGAATATTGATAGAGTTAGATATTGATTTCTAAATTTATAGCCTGTTCTCAGCCTGGAGTCAAAGTCACATACCAATAGGTTTGTGTATATTAGTAACAAAGGATGTGGATTTACTTGTACAGCATTGAGAAACTATTGAAGAAAGGAAGTTTGAGCAGCATAGAGCATTTCATAGTTTTTAAAATATCATTTGTAAAGGTGAAGAAAAGCTGTGTTATAAAGCAACGAAGAAAACTGGAGATAATATAGGTATGGATTGCCAGGAGCTGACGGTACTGAGACAGGAGTGTCCTACTCTGTCTTTTTTACAAACATAAATTTTTTAGTTTGTGGATGCTTGATACAGCCCCACCTGTGTGTTACTGAACCTAGGTAATTAATTAGTTTATTAACTAAAAAAGGATACTAGTAAAAATTGTTTGCTTCCTATGATTTCTTTTAAGAATAAGATGTTGTAAATTATAGATATATACTTTTTTGTGCGGTTTCTTCCATGAAACGAAAATTATTTCAGTGATTCTAGTCAGATTTGGGGTGGGGTCATTCTGAATCACTTTGCCCTCTCTGACTACCTGAGTGGTAGAGCTATTTCATATGACACCCTGACATATTTCATTGCAGCAATACAGTGCCCTCAAATTTGTATAAAAACCTCTTAGACAAACTAATACATTATCAGGGACATAGCCCTACAAAAACTGGGTCCAGTATTAATGAAAATAATAACAAAACAACAAAAAGAAAGGAAAAAGAATTTGTATGCAAGAGAAAGGACATTCTCTGCAAAGTGTTGTTACTACTTGAAACACATGCATTGGGAATGTTTACAGCAATTTCAGTCTTAGATTACCTGTTTTAAGTCTCATATCAAACCAGTAGGTGCTACAGAATTTTAGATGCCATGTTCATAACACTGAATATGCATTTACCCCAGTTCCTGTCCTATTGACTCTGTTGTCTTCTGTACAAGCTTTTTTCTCAACTAACTCCTGTTAAACCCCCAAGACCTTTTAGATTCTTTTTCTCTTTTTTTATAAGAAACCTATAAATCTTAAATGTTGTAAAAAAATCAACAAATTCTGCTTCACATCTGCGGAATTCTAATTATTTACAGAGTTTGATTCAGAGCAAAAAAAAGTTAAGTTTTACTTATGTGCCTTGTAAGTAGCCATTTGTTTCTATTTGAAAACAATCTTTTTGCTCTAGAATGGTTTTACATAGAATGGTTTACACTTCGGAGCAGCGGTGAGAACCTGTGAAAACTAATTTTAAAAAAAGAAAGCTATTTTGTAGTTAAGAGACAGAGAATGTGCATATAAAATGCGTAAGTTATTGTGCGTGTGCGTGTTACGGGCACTTTAACTCATACTCACATTTTGCAAGAGCAAATTTCAGACATTGTTTTCTTTATCTAGTTGGCATGTTGCACGCTGACACTTCAGGCTGATACTGATTGAAATGACCAAGTTAAAAGTCTCATTTTAAAGAATGTGTTTTAATGAAAAATATGACAGGTTCTTAATTACAGCAGAAATACTGACCTCTGCTATAATGCCATCATGACTCACTTTAACAAGGTAATCAAATGGGTACATGTTTTCATTCCTTTTTAAAAATTGCCAGTGGAACAGCTAAACAAACTGTTTTGCTGATGCTTAACATGTCAGTGATTAAAAATCAGACCTGAATGTCCGCAGTACTGAAATGATGATTTGAAAAAGATTGTGATTACACTGTTATAACAGAGGTTGCTGAGGCTAAGTTTATGGTGAAGGTCAACTTCGTGAGATAGTTGCAGAAAAAGGGTGGACTTTTCTGTACTTGGATGAACTGGCAGTAAATTTCCAAAACTCTAGACAAACTATTATATGCCTACTCTCTTTTTAGCTTGATTCACTGCTTTTCCATTGTTTTGGTTTGTCCTGGATAAATGCCAGGTGCCCACCAAAAGCACTCTGTCACTCCCCTTCCTCGGCTGGACAGGGGAGAAGAAATATGATAAAAGGCTCGAGGGTTGAGATAAGGACAGGGAGAGATCACTCACCAATTACTGTGACGGACAAAACAGACTGGACTTGAGGAGAAAAGGGAGTTTAATTC
>Ga0181612_101094_pt1 | contig 16128 bp, 13 predicted proteins | sample HoacroProtozoa21_FD_119630 | JGI IMG/M metagenome (GOLD analysis project Ga0181612, IMG submission 119630) | Hoatzin crop microbial communities from Cojedes, Venezuel. Combined Assembly of Gp0051906, Gp0051904, Gp0051908
CAGGCCAGGCCCCGGAGCCCGCTCCCGCCACTCCTGGTGCCCCCCGCCAGGCCTGGCTCCTTCCCTTCTCCTGGGGCAGCCCCAGTGCGCTCCCCATCATTGACCCCACTCCTGGCTGATCCCCGTCCTGCCGAGCTGCCCCCCATCCCCCTGCGAACCCCCCCGGCTTCCTCCCCAGGGTGACACTTGTTGGGTAGCCCTGACCCCCGCCAGTCCCCGGGCAGCGGGTTGGGAAGGGGACGAGATCGGGAGGGTCTCGGGTGGGTGCTGGGGCGAGGGCTGCTCTCCCCCCACGCAGGGCCTGTCCTTGGAGGTGGCAGAGGTGCAGCGTGCGGGACTCGCTTGGGCTGGGCTGGAGGGCAGCTGAGCAGCGAGCATCTCCCGCAGAGCTCGGCGGCGTTCGCGGACACACTGCTCTATGAACGGATAAATCCTGTAAACAAGTCCTCTGCCCCGCGGCGCTGGGAGCCCTCCTGTCCCGCTGGTCGCAGGGCATCGGCGGGGCCCTGCGTGCCGGGTCGAGCCGAGGGTCTGCGGGTGATATTTCCGAGGAGGTGTGCGGTGCCGAGCTGCCCGACCGTGGAGCCGCTTCGCGGTGCTGCCGGCCAGCGTCGTGCCGCTGCTTCCCGAGGCGGGGGGGGTTGTTTACAAAGCGACAGCCTGTGTCTCAAACGGCTCAGAAACTCATCCGGGGAGGAGAGTCATTCATTTTTGGCTTCATTTTCAAGCATTTTTCAAGCTGTCACAGCTTGGCAGGTCTGTAGCTGCAGTGTCAAGATTTAGAATTATTCTGTTGGTAATTGCTTTCTGATTCATCAAAATGATAGATGAGAGGGAAAATGACAAATAATCACAAGTTGGGGATCTTCAAGGATATCCCTAAAAATGTGACTGGAGAAGCGTGGCATGTGCAAGTCCCTTGTCAGGAGGTCACCTTTGCTGTCAGAGCATTTACAAATAAATTCTCTTAAATTCAGAGTTGGGGAAAAAAACCTGGATAACGGGAAAACGAGTCTGTGAGCCAAACTGCAAAAGTGGTTTTAGATAACTCGGTCTTTGGCTTTTTTCGCTGAGCCTAAAAGCAGGTATCATCACCTCAGGCACTAGCGATTGTCCTTTCCAAGAGTTCTAAAAGCAAAATACAGCTTCTGTGCTTCACTTCCCTGCCTGAAGAGGGGGAGTGTGCTCTGATGCTTGTTTTCTCCCTCAGCTATACCAGCTTGTCTAATAGAAGCTATTACTGCTCTCTCCTACTCACAGCCTCAGACTAGCACAGCTACGAGTGATCTCTTCCTTGTCTTGTTCCCTTAGTTACGTTTACAGAGACTCTCTTTGCCACAAGTCCCTTCGTTTTCAGAAGCGTTGTGGGAGTTGTGTGGTTACATCTCTTGCATCTTTTTTTCCTTTCCTTTAAATGTTGGAGGTAAGTGACTCATCATAACTCCAGCTGATGTTTCTCAGTGATCTCTTGTTTAGCACAGTGCAGCAAGCAGAAGATGTATCGCAGAGTCAGAGGAGAGCTGATGATACCAGCGTGGAGTTAAAAAAAAAAGAAGACAGTGTGGCAGTTGCTTGTTGCTGTTTGCTTTTGTTGCGGTGGTAAAAAGGTTTACAGGCTGTCTCTCCAAAACCAGAGTGATGCTGGATGGGCTCACGTACTAGAGGCGCAGGCCTCTCCAGTGCTCCTCCCTGTCTGTATAAGTGTTTTTCTTCCGATAAGGGAGTGCCCCCCACCTCGATGGGCTCCCTTTGTGGGTGCAATTCGCAGCAGCTGGGTGTGAGGCTTGGCTCATCTCTCCGGGCAGAGCGCGAAGAGAGCATTTGGAGCAAAAGATAAAAAATGGAGAAGGTATAGTGAGAATATTCCAACAAGAGCTGAGTTCAGCTCAACTGGAGCAGAACAGCTTTGTTTTCCAAGAGCCAATGCTTTTCCAAATGCAGCGCTTGTTTTTATTCCCCCTTCCTAAACAGACAAACATTTGTGGACTGCAGTGATGGTTGCAGTCGCTTCTGGAGCTGTGCATGCCGTTTGTACAACGTTCTGTCTTCAGAGGGCTCAGCAAACCTTCGGTGCAAACCTTGACTCACCAGCATAATCATCTTTGGTCTCTAGGCATGTGTGTGCATGTGTTTGCAGAGGAAGGGAGGCAGAGAGGCTCAGGGAGCTTTTGAAGGCTGCAGATGGCAGGGAGGGAGCGTGTGTATTCCTCTCAGCCTCACCTTGCTGCCTCGGACTGTAGATGGAGCAGCACACTGCTGTTCTTGGCGCTGGTGGGGATTGTGAACTTCTTGCACATTAGTATTTCTACACACGGCGGCTGTTTGCGATTTTGTGGTGTTACAGAGGAGGATTTGGCTCTATATTGGGTAATGCAGGGTCTTTGTTGCATCTTCTCTTACTCTTGTTTTAGATCTAAGCAGCACATTTGAGCTATTTCAGTGATCTTGAAGGAAAGCAGAATGATCCTGTGGAAGGACACTGGTCTGGGAACCGGCCAACTTGACTTGCGTTTCCAGCTCTGCCGTTCTCTGGTGTGTAACGAGGGGCTTGTTGCTGAACCGCTCTGCACATGTTTATTGCTAACTTAAACAGAGCTGATTGTGCTCAGCCTGCTTTGCGAAGCTCTTTTAGATCGCAGTTCAGGAAGCGCCGAATGTTGTCGAGTTACTTGCTGAACAGCAAACGTAGGCAGGAAAGGGTGGTTTAACTCTGTGTGCCGTCCCGCTGCTCTCGTTCGCCGTGATACCTTCCTGATCCTCTTGTCTGAGTCCTTCTCGATCAAAGCGGCCAACGCTTGCTGTGCGTCTCTCTCCAACAGTCTAGGGGCTGGCAAGGAGAGGAGACGCTGAAGTACTGGCGTGCATTGTGTGGGCACCTGCCCTCGATTGTGCTGCTCGTAGAGCACTCAGGTTTGCACTAATAACGCTCAGCGGGTTCCTCCCTGCTTGTCAAGTGCCTTCTGTAATATGAATGGTTCAGGCATGTCTGCTCAGAGGACTTCCGGGGGCTGATGCTCATTGAGAAATCCAGGCTGCGATATAAACCTGTTGTCTTGTTTCCAGCCTGCCTACTGCCACTGCCTGCGTTTTCCCTTTTTGTAGTGCTGGTGCAGCCTGCCATCGAGCTGCCGTGCTGAGAGCAAAACAGCATCCTGTGAGGATCAGGCCTTTCCCTCTTGTGCTGTTGAATATGAAAACTGACAAATGGCTGTGCTGCGGTGGCTGCTTCTTCTGGCATGCGAGTTTTGGCTTGGTCCGCTGCCGCAGCCTGGTTTGTTCTGCACCAGGGCGGTGAAGGTGCGGGGCCGAGGAGGGGAAGTTCGGGGTTGTGTTGGAGGGTGGGAGACCTGCTGTGAAGTGATGCTCTGGAGCAGTTTGCTGAGGAGCTTTAACAGGAGGAGCTAAGAGGAAGGCCCCATTGCTTGGGAGCAAGGGCATTCAGAGTGGCTTTAGCCTGTGTTGTTGTTCCCTTGAAACCCCTTTTTAGCAATCAGCTATAATAAAGTGTTCTTAACTAGATGAGTGGTGACTGGCGCATGTGGCTCCCAGTAATGCTAAATCCACCGCACTTTGTAATAAGGTTCTAATTCCCGGGGTATTTTGCCTAAAAATAGCAAAAAAATGATGACAGTTTGCGGAGATCTAAATCAGAAGGAAACAAATGGCTTTTAATCTTTCCCTCTGTTTCAGAGTGAAGGATGCCAAGGAAGAAGAAGCCCACAGAGGGCCTGGACTCTCGAGGTCAGGATGGGGAGGAAGAGGGGGAAGAGAAGAGGAACGCAGCCAATGCCCAGAAGAAGCGCAGTTTTGTGGATGCGTTTATCGTTATATCTGACAGCGATGGAGAGGTCAGTGATCGGCTCGGGGTGCGCAGAGCCTGTGCTGGGCCCTGCTGTCGCAGCAGAGTGCCCGAGCACCCCACGCTGTGTGTGCTGGGGTCAGGCTTTGCGCAGAGAGCATTGTGCTGTTCCTTTTCTTACATATGAGATGCATCAAATCCTATTTGACTAGGAAATGAATGGTGTGCTTCGTGAGGGTGAGTTATGAGTCTGGGATTTGATAACCAAATCCTCTCAGAACTGAATTTGAAACATAATTTAGAAGTAACCTTTCCTCAATCCCTTTACAAATCTTTTTTTCGTAATTTTTATTTGATTGATTTCCAGCTAAACCGTAGAAACATGATTCTGTATTATCTGCAAATAGATAAGAAAATGATTCAGAACACCAGCTTGCGAGTAGCTCAGACACAGTTGGTGTCTGGTAAACTGATCCCGCATTACAGAAGCCTGAGTTTTTAACCCACTTCCACAGGGTGGAAAGGTGAACTGCAGTGTGGGTGTGCCTGGCTGAGACATAAAGGCTCAGGTCATTGGTCCCTGACGTCGTCCTACAAACATCAGCCTTACCCTGTAAGGTTGAAATGTCTGTGTCTGTCACACTGGTGTTGGGAAGAGCGCAGGAGGTCCCGCCTGGGGGAAACCCAGAGCCCTGAGAATCTGTCCTCAACTGAGTGAGATACACGAGAGGAAATTATTAGAATCAATTTTTTATGTATGACTGTTAAAGCTTTCCTCTGTCTTGCCGGTGATTGGGAATCCTAAGCTGCTTTTTGTAATTCCACCATTTTCCAAAGCATTTCAGTTCACTCTCAAGCTGTAGATCTGAAATCAAGTCCCTTTTGCTCCCACATCTGCAGTGTGCTTCTCTACAATAAGGCGATTATCATGTGAGGAAGAGAAAAGCACTGGAAATAAACAGTAAGAAGCTGTAGGGCAAATGATATTGGATGTTTTTTCTTCACATTTTCCGAGTTCTTTCCCATTGGGAAATTCCCTGAAAGAAATGGAACATATGGCAGTAATAGTTCAGTGGGGTTAAACCCTTAGCTCTGCAATATGCTAAGTTAACTTCAGATGTCTGCTGCATCACTGGCCTTTATTGTGAAACCTATAAGGAAAAACGAAATCAGCAGCTATAAGAGCTGCTGCAGTACATAAAAGATCAGGACCTGTTATTGTCTGCAATTATTCATCTCAATGTGCACGTATCTGAAAAAGAGGAAACAAACGTCTCTTAAAACACATCTATAAAAAGGTTAGGCTCCCTGACTGTTCTGTAAGTTTGTCTATAAACAATAAATTCTGATGGCATAATCGGTCATATTACAGAAAAGGATATGCTCAGAGAGGCCGTTAAAGAGCCAATTAGGTTCTGTTTAAGTGACAACAGTTCAGTCAGTTGAATGAGTGGATTTATTCAGTTCAGTCTCTTTCTTTCTGTGAGTCATCAGCTTCCAGATCCACTGCCACAGTCTCTTGTCATGTTGTTTTCTGAGAAATCAAACCCAAAAATGTGATTTACTTAGGATCTCAAAAAAATAACTGTCTGGCTTCTGTAACTGTCTCAGCTCTTCAGTGTACATCAAGTTGAATTTCAATTTTGAACCTTGTAACTGTTGTTCTTGCTCTAGTAAGACCTTGTTATGTGTGCAAGAAGAGGTGTGGGAAGCTCAGATCAATAGCAATTTTAGAGAACAATACATTCTCAATTAATCTTGCATCTGTTAGGACATGGTTCCTTATGAATCAAAAACTGCAAGGACAATTTGGGCATCATTGATTCGATGGCTTTCTTCCTTGGCAGTCTCTTGGCAGGTATCTATAGAACAAGTCCCTAGTTCTGCTTCCAGACCAGCAGATCTTGTAGCAGCTGCACCTGGAAAGCCTCCAGCTTCTCACTTTTGATGATCTTTGGCAGACTGCCTCTCCCAGGAATTTTTCAGTCATGCTGGATTATCAAGCTCATCCATGTTGTTTTGCCAAGTTTTCTTTCTTCGCTCATGTCTGTGCTGTGGCATCTGCAGAGCTGCATCAGAGGGGAGTTTTCTGGACATGGGGCTTTCTGATCTCTGCTATATATAATCCTGGATTCAGGAAACGCTGCTCTTTTTTTGGGAAGGGACAGACAAAATAAGAACAGTCTCTCTGGCTTTGTAGAAATGAGAGGAGATGGCCTTCTTTGTGCAGACTGTGTCTCTGAAACACAGACAGGAGGAGTGAGCACGGTGGTTCCTGTCTCCCCTGACTGTTTAAATCTCTTGGGGAGTTGGTTGCCCACGCCAGGAGATGGGTGATTGTTCACAAATATGCAGTGTTTCAAATAGTGCCCAGGAAAGCTCTCTCCAAGCATAGCAATGCCTGGTCCACCTCGTGAGCCTCCTTCTTGAATTGGGCTGTTGATAAAGACTCTTGGACCCCCAAGGTTTTCTGAAGCCAGGTGTGAAAGGTGATTGTCACTCGGCAGGAGGCTGGCCAAGCGTGAGCGTGGAGCACAGCCAGAGGCCCAGTAGTTGTCCTAACCCATTTGACTGATCTGCAGCCTGCAGTGCAGCTGACCCCAGAACACGGATCTGCCGTGGGACCTTTCAGAAGGGTCCGTTTTTCCTGGGTGGATCCTTTGGGAGCTTTGAGAGTACCTGCCTCCACTTGTAGAGTTTGCATGAAGTCTCACAGGCTCTTTCTGCTAGCCCTCGGGCAACACGACGAGGCTCCGGGGTGACAGTGCCATCTATTTCTGCATCGCATCCAGGGCCTGTCTCCCCTTTGGCGTGGAACATCCCTGCGTCTGGAGGTGCTCGCAGTCTGGGTACATAGCAGCGTCTGTTGACGTTCGAGATCGGATGTTGGTTTGGTAGGAAGAGGGAGCTGTGTTTGGGCGCTGGCCACCGCCCTGTCCTGTTCTCCATCAGCGGTGGCAGTGGGCGCTCGTCTCGGGACCAGTCATGGCCTGGGGGTCACCTTGCTATGGAGAAGAGGGTGCTGGAAGCGTGACAGCTGGGATGGCGGTGCCCTCCTCACACTGCCACCCATCCGAGCGAAGCAGAGCCACGTGGGAGCGTGGCTGCAGCACCCAGCTGTCCCCCGGGCTCTGCGGCGGTGCCGAGGGGCCTGGAGCCTCCAGTTCCCAGAGGGAAAGGCAGTGCGAGTGTGCTCCCAAGGAGGCTCGGCAGCTCTGCTGCGCTCGCTCCTCGGAAATCAGACTGGTCTGAATCCAGGCTCCGCGCAGCCTGGTAAAAGCCCTTTTTTCTGCAGAGGCCTCCCGCCCGTGCATCAGGAACTACGCATCTGGCGTGAGCCTCGTTGTGTCTCGTTGTTCACATCTCCACTTCCAGCAGGTTTGTTCTAATGAGCTGAAAGATAGAGCAGAGCTGAAACAGATTCTGAAGTCAGAGACTAATAAAGTAGGGTGTGATATTAATTTCAGCAGCCTTGGCTAGGGCCAAATGTGGCACTTCCAACATCTAGTTGGCTTTTAAAAATAAATTAGTCTGGTTTTCATCTGCATATTTCCCATGCAGGACACGTGGTGTTTGGCTGTGTCCTATTGTTAGATGGTCCCAACTGCCGTTGAGCAGTAAAATTACCCAGACCTTTTGACTTTGCAGTCTGCACCGTTAGCTATGGAGACATTCTTCTGTAGTCTTGCCTTCCCTGAGTCAGTAGAAGCTGATTTCTGTGGTTTATGATGTGGATTCGAGGTAGCAGGATGTGGGAGGCTGGCTACTGGCTTCCATTTACGGGCTTTTAGGAGCGAGTGGAGCTGTATCTGTTTCTGCTGGCAGAGTCAGGTTCTCCTAAGTATGTGCAAAAGCATTTGTAGAATGGGAATTTGATTTCTTCCTGTCTGGTGAAACCAAGCAGGTTAAAAAACCAAGGAAGAATAGTGGGTGCCTTGCACTAAATTTGTAGGGAACTTTGGAAACCTGTCTTTTGCGTGATCTGTGTACAGTGCTGACAGAGAAATTGCTCATAAGAGGGCATCATAAATTAAACTGCAGAGCCTGACACACAGGAAGAGAATTTGGATTCCTTCTGGCCATTATGCTTTAAACTGACGGCAAAGGAGGGGGAGACACTATGCAGGCTGGCACCGAGCAGAGGTGCGCAGTTCGCACCTCGCCTCCGCTATAATTAGTTTCCCCTTGAAGTTGTGTGTTGGAGATGACCTTGTAACTAAGAGTATTGGCTGCAGTTTGGGAATATTTTAATTGATTAAGATTATTTTTGGACTAGTGATCTTATTAGAAAGGCAGTTGGTTGAGTGGCCCCCGGAGTTCCTATTATCCTTGTAGACAGATGATCATTAAAAGGTTGGGTCAGAAAGAGCAAGCCCTGTTGTCTTCTCTGAATTTTCTTGGCCCCTTCTGTTGCTACCATCCGTGCCTGCATTTATGCAGAGCACTCCAGGGCCTGCGGGGCTATCTCCCAGCGGAGGTACAAACAGCCATAAATCCTAATTAAAAGGTATGTTTTATTTTCTGGGTTTAAAAATAAAGAAGATTTAAGAATTCTTGGAATTGAGATGTGTGTGTATATTTTGGCCCATCAGGATTAATTGGATTTGCTTCAGCGATTTGCTGTACCGAGGCTGTTCGGTAGAATGCTGCTGAGCAATTTAAACATCTTTCTCAAATGTATGAGGTTCGTACAACACGTGTCCTGCAATAATTTTGCTCCTGCCAGTGTTCTGAATGTCAAGATTCTTCAGGACGCAGCACGCTGAGCTGAGGCACGTACCCAGCCACGCGGTGAAACCGTGCAGCCCGCCCAGCGCCGGGCACGCCATTCCCCTCCAAGCCCTGGAGGCATCTGAGCCCTGTCCCGTCCCGTGGTGCGTCTTGTAAACGTGTGGCTCTGCGCACAGAGCGGGCGCTGGCAGCCGTGGAAAGTTTGGTGGGCTCGTAAATCACATCTGTGCCCTGGAAGAGAGCTGCAGATGAGAGTGTCAGGGTTGACCTTCCGGCAAGTGCAAGAGTGATGAGGGGAAGATTGATGCCTAGGGAGGAGAGCTGGGGATTTACAGAGCCTGCTAGGATTAAATTGCCCCTGTCTTAAGCTGGAATAGGTTTAGCACTGTTAGACAGGGCTTTGGGGGAGAGTGGGAGAGCTGCTGCTTAACCTCATCCAGCATATAATCCTAGCGTGATCCTGATATGATCCCACAAACCGTTCCCTGCTCCCTTAGGTGTGAGTTGACTGCAAGGTCAGCATGGGGCAGCTGCTGCAGACCAAGGCAGGGCAATTTGGCATAGGAGAACCTGTGGCTTATGGAAAACTGGAGAAGGATGATGTGCCAGGGCTCTGGAAGAGAGAGGATTTCACCTGCTAGGCGTGAGCTAGGCAGGCTCGGAAGTAGAAGAGATGGAGAGCATCCATCTTCTAGCAAGAGAGAATCCGGCTGTGAAGCAGCCTTTTGGAGACACAGGGGCAAGTCTTGGAAACGGGGTACCCAAACCAGGCTGGGTGGGGAAGGGAGGGAGTCGGTCAGGAGTGTGAGCAAGAGTGTGTGCGTGGACTTGCCAAGCATGGTTGATGCCTTGCTGTGAGCTGATTCTTAAATCGGTGGACATGAGGAATGGCGTAGGCATTAGGGCATGTAAAAGCTGTAATGTATTAGGGTTTCAGGAAACCACTTAATAGTACTTCTTACAAAATCTTAGTTGGATAAATAATTCAATTTGATCTGGATAGTAACATTCCTGGATTGAAATCCTGCTACAAGACTGTCAGCAAAAGCTGGTGATGAACAGAAGAGAGGCTCATCTGGGGGAGATGTAAAGCTGAGGCCAAGAGGATCAATATTAGGTCTGTGTGTTTTTTAACATCCTCATTAATGATCTGTAAGAGGGAGCAAGTGGTGTTTATACATTAATAGAATCTACAGATAACACTAGAGCTGGAGATGTCTTGAACAAAACTCAGCATGGACGTGCAGTCCAAAGGACTTCACAGGTTCAGAAACACGGGCAACGGACAGCAGAAATAGATTACACTTGAAAATAAGCAGTGTATCTATTTGCGTTAAAGTAGCCCAAGGCACATGCCCCATCTTGAAGCCCCCCTCCTGGCACAGGAGATGCTACGAGGCACAAGCGTGGCCGGTTTGCCGAGAGTCTCATGGATGCCAAAAACCACTGCAGCTGCAGACGGCGCCGTGTGAACCCCCTTCCTGGCCAGGCGTGGGTCTCTGCCTGAAACACGGGGTTTGATTCTAATCCTACCTGATTTAGAGAGACGAGTTGGAAGGGGTCCAGTGCCAGCCGTCGGTAATGTGTACGCCCTCGCTTAAGCCGTTAGGACAGCGACTTGCATAAATGTGTGCCAATTAAGCCTGTGACCATTCTTGTTGCAGTCGGTGTGCTTAAAGCAGTAAGCATTTAGGTTGTTCATGCCAGTATTATTCCAGGAGGCCTCGAGATGACAAATTTCTGAAGTATTCAAGCTTCAAAAACAAAACACTTGTGGGAATGCAATGACAGAATAGCACCAGGAATAAATACAGCTGGCTCTCCTGCCCTTGAGGTGCATTAGTGTGAGTCCGCAAAAATGGTTAGTATTCTAGTTTTGGTCCCCTAAGATTGTCTGGGCAGAGCACTAGAAGCTGCATGGCAGGAAACAGTCCTGGCTTACAGGTGTGGGATGTTCAGTGGTAAAAAGGTTTTGTTTCTTTGTTTTGAGTGCTTACAAATACCAATGTTTTAGCACGGCCAAACAAATTCTCTGTAAAATCATGGGCAGCAGGTGCAGTGCATGGTGGTGACTGGCATGAAGTCTATTGTCTCTCCTACTTCCCTGTTTATGTCAGTCTGTAACTCTTTTTGCTCGTTATGCTTATCACACAGCTTTTAATAGTTACAGAATGTGCTTGAATTATGTTTGAAATTCAAATTTCACACAAATAGAGGCTTGTTCTTGAACCAGTGTTTGTGTCTGAGTAGTAGGGGGAAGGAGGCTGGTAGTATTTCCTACATATTGTATGCACTCACCATATTTTTTTCCATTACAGCAGGAGTCAAAGGAAGAGAGTGGATTTCAAAAGAAGAGAACAAAACAGCAGCTGGATAGAACGAAGTTTGCTGCTAAAAGAAAAATTGCACGTAGGTCTCAAGTGTGGGGCTGGGGAAGTAGACTGGTGCTGAGCTCTTCTGCTGTTTGTGTTAGAGATTATTTCCCTGGCAGAAAGGCTGCGATGTGACGGGGGATGCACAGCTCTCAGAGAAGACCCTTCTCAGAAGTACAGTTTGCCTTTCTGAATAGGCAGACTGTCACATGTTTGCTCCCCAGGCAGCGTGTGCGCAGACTGGTGCACCTCCAAAATGAGTGTGCGAGGGTGTCGGTACCTGACCAGGTCTCAAAATTGTTTGAAGCCAATCTGAAAGCACTGTCAGTCACAAACTGCTTTCCTGTTCAGGCCCCTCTGCTGCTGTCTTTCCCTGAAACGTCACGGTGCTCTGACCCAGCAGCTGCAGCTCAGGAAGGATCTGAGTCGCAGCTGACAGTTCTCTGAAATCATCGTCTCGTAGCGCGGGGGCAGCCAGAGAAGCCGGCAACATTGGGCATCATAAGGAAGGGTGTTAAGAACAAGAGATCTGTTTTACGTCATTTTGCTGTTATATAAAGTGTTGGTGCACCCACATCAACGGTGCTGTGCGCAGTTCTGGTCTCTGCGTCTGAAGGACAACGGTGGTACCTCCATCCGGAGAAGGGCAACCCGAGCCGTGAAGGGGAGGGAGCAGCTGCCTTATGAGGAGCGACTGGAAAGCCTGGGGCTGCTCCGTTAGGAGAGGAAGGTGGGATCAAAGTTCACATCAGGAGGGCAGTGCCTCAGCTGAACACAGAGCTGTTTACCAGCTCCTAAAGCCAGGGTGTAGTCAGTGGAAATAGCAGGCGACAGGTTTGAAATGGGGGAAGGAAAGTAATGCTTCACACAGCATGTAGTGAAATCCTGGAAGTGTTTGTCACAGGAGGTTGTGGAAGGGACAGTACCAGCAGCTTTAATAAGGGATTAAATGCATTCATGGACAATAGGCCTCTAAACAGATTCTAAAGGGAACGGGCTGGGATGTTCCCGCTCATATTCTGCAAACAGCGCTTCTGAACGCTGGGGAGGTGCGAGCGGAAGGGACCACTGAGCGTGGCCAGGCTTGCCTGTGCTCCCCATAGAGCACCACGTGCTGGAGCGGCCAGGCAGGTGGACCATTGCTCTGCCCCAGGGGATCCCCTGTCCCGGTCCTGTGCTCTGCAAGGCAGCCGTCCGTCTAGCATGCTAAATTCGGAACGTTTTGAAATGGGAGAGATGTCTCCTGCAAAACCCAAAGCAATCACTGAACAAAATGGAGCACGCCAGTGCTCCGCAAGCAGCAGCGGCTGGGCTTGTCAGTCCTCAGAGGGCTTGTGTGAATTAAATTGTTTTTAATAGAGGCCTAAGGCCATAGCATGAAGCAGCCTGGCGCTTTGTGGGAGTTGAAACCCACTGTGCGGGTGCTCTGTCGAACAAGTAAGATAGCAAAGTCAGAGGTGGGGGAAGAGTTGTTCTTTTGTTTTCTTTTTTCTTTTTCTATTGCTCCCAAAAGAAATGGAACACAAAATAAAAGCTGAACCCCCTTTGGAGATGCTGTTAAAATGTGACCAAACATATGGTGCTAAGAACAGGGAGTTGCCCATCCTCATTGCGTCGCTGGGCGCGCCGGGTTTCGGGAGCTGGTGCTGCGAGAAAGGTGTTCGGTGTGCTCCAGAAAATCCGCGGGAGACAGGGCCAGCTCTCTAGCCATTGCGTAATGGAGGAGTTTTGCTGTGTTTCTAGCTACTGCAATTCTCCGTAATAGTTTTTCTTTTCCTGGGGCAAAAGCTGCCTTTTTTTAGTGTGCACGTCTGCCTCCTCGAAGCGCAGGAGACTGGGGGGGTGCCCGGCTCAGCTCGGTCAGAGACCGATTGCTTGTTTAAGCACGTGTGGTGGTGGTCTGTTCCCTCATTTATGGGAAGCTATAATTAGACTTTTGGTGTTTGCTTTTAGGCAAATTAACATTTGAAGTAGTAATTATTTTTCTCAGTGTCTTCAAATAAATTCTTTGAATTGCGAGGCAAATTGGTCTTTTGTAAAGGTTTGGTGCTTCTGGGTAGAGCAAGTTCTTCCTCCTCAAAACTGGAAAATCTCAGATATTTGCAGACTCTGGTTATAAACCGTATCCTCCCATTTTTTCCTTTGTTGTGGTTTTATTCATTTTAACCTAAAGCCATAACTAAAATATATCTGTGACGTTTCATCCTGACAGGATAAATGGAAATACAAAACCTGAAGAAGTCTCTCTCTCTTTTTCCGGAGGAAGTCAGTGCTTTAAAGCACATTTGAATGTTTTCACTGTAATTGCACTTTGGATATGTGGAAGCACTGAGATCCTGCATTTCTATTATTTTTGAGTAAATCTCTTATTAGTAAGTGTTGGAACTACAACTAGTGGGGTTTTGCATCTAATTCACTTTGCAAATGTCAAAATGGAACATAAATCGCTTAGCAAATTGCCGTATTAGCATTTAAAAAGGCTCTGCAATGGTTTAATTTGTTTAGGGCTGCAACGTCTTAAAAACAGCTTCTCCCTGACCCCTCCTTCCCATCTGTGGGTTTCCTGGACGCCCTGGTCCCCAGGGAGGCTCTGGGATTTCGAGCCGTGTAGGGATGGATGTGCGGCGAGTGGGTTTTTGGAGTGAGACGCAGGATTTCCAGCCCGAGGTGCTGCTGCTTCCCCACCCGGCAGCGGGACGGGCTCCTGCGAGGTGTGCGACTTGTGTCAGCCGGGCGTAACGCAGTCCGTCTGTCCGGCGGAGAGGGCTCCTTCCTCCAAGGGCTGCGGGAGCCCCATCCCGCCGCCATGCTCCAGCAGCACGGCTCGCCTCTGCGGCGTGCTCACTGCTCGCTCCCGGAGCGCTCCGGAGGGCTGTTTGCACACACTGGTCAGGGGCTAATGCAACACAGGGATTTCTAATCATTGTAGATTATGACCGGTGCAATCAACATCAAATTTAGTAAAACGCACGGTGCTGAGAAATGATCAGACGTGGAGCACAAAATACTGCCAGCAATGGACTGCTCAGCTGAAAGCAGGTCAGGTCTCCTGGAAGGCACGAGCAAAGCTGCTCTTTGCTCTCCCCACCATAATGCCAGGTGGATTTAAACTTGAGATTTCCCCGTCTCCGGAGCACCTACTCAACTGGAACATGCACTAAGTGCATTTTGTTTGCCTCTAGTTTCTTTGCCAGAGGCAGCATTTGTCTGGCACGTTCCCTGTCCCCAGAGGGGAAATTGCTGTGCCAGGGAGGGAGAAGAAAACAAAATGTACAGTAACAACTCGCCAAAAAATGTTTCTTTTTATTAAGCTTCATGGATGTTGATAGCCTGAACTGGCAAACACTCAGGCTCCCGTTTTAATTTAAGCACGTGGAAAGTCTTGTGTTGTGGGGCACTGATCGTGTGCACCGGTTTTCTTGCACATGTCACGAGTTTGCAGGATCTGGCCTGATTGCTGTGGTGGTTTGGGCAGGGGAGCAAATCAGCGTGCATTTACTGAATGCTCGGGAGGTGTTTGGTATTGTGGAGACGCTGCGTGTTACTGCTGTTCTTTGGGAGGGAAGCCTTCATACGCTGGGCTGTTGTGTGCTTCCCATTAAAGGATACATATCTTTTTTCTCTGCTGGTCCCTTCTGGCTGCAACATCATAGAGTGACTTTGTCCAAGGACAAAAGATCCCCACGAGCCCCGAGAGCACTGCAGTCTTCCTTCACTTCAACCTCTTTCTTAATTTTTAAAGAAACTGGAAAAAAAATAAAATCCCCAACCTAAAGCTAAGTGCTGATTTAGAAGGACATGTAAAGGAATCTACAGCTGGTAATCAGAACAGTCCATAAATGCTTCAAATCCTGCTTGGGTGGGGGAGAACCAGCCTGCTGTTAGCAACGGGCTGGGGGAAGGGCAAAGCCAAGCCTGCTGCTGCGTGGATGCAGCCGTGCCGTGATGCACGGGCTGCGCTCAGACCAGAGCCATCCCAGGCTGCGTCGAGGGAGGCTGTGCTGCTGTGTTGTGGTGGCAGCTGGTAGGGAGAGGATGGGTTAGAAAATGGGAGCCTGCAACTTCTGAATGCATCTCTGTCTGTGGAAACGCCTGTCTGGGAACTGGCTGCAGTGAAGGCACGTTTCATGCTTGGGCAGCCTTCCTGTTCAGACCGCGTCTCTTACAGCTCTGCTAGCCCATCGAGAGCAAGGCTTTTGGTTCATGCATGAGATGGCGCGTGCAGGATTCTGCCTGAAGGAGAGAGTGGGTTTTGAAAGAAATCTGTCAATTTGTTTTGAGTGAGAAGATGTATTTTTCAGCTCCTGAGAGTGCTGTTGCGTTGCTTTCCAAGCTGCACTCCATTCTGCAGGCATTGTATATCTTAAGCATAGTGGAAGTGTTGGATTGAGTCTAAGTAAGTAGTTGTTTTCCAAAGTAACTAACTGCTTTGTTTCTAAAAAGCCAATATCGGCTTCTGGTTTGCTCTGAGTGGGGAATATTTCAGGAAGAAATTTTCTGCTGAAATAGCAGTTATGACTGTAGGAAACCTGTTTCCCATGCATGACTGACTTAGTGATGCAGTGGAGTGGTGATGTGAGCAGAAGGGGGATGTATGCTTGTGAGAGATCCTCCATAATACCACTGACCAAGTAAAATTATCCTCTGCAGAGCTTTCCACCTGCAGCTTGGGGTGAACAACATGTAGCTCTTTTGCTCTTGGGTAGGGCTCCTGTGGTACTGCAGGTATCTGCGTGTCAGAAGGCAGTGAGACATGCTACTTGGCTAGTAAAAAAGTGTATTAAAGAAGATTCTTTATCCTGCCCTGCTGCTGAGCCTGTCCGATATAAAAATGAGCACGCTTTGGAAATCTGTGGTTTCCCTCTCTTCTTGAGCGTGTGTTCTGCAGCTGTAGAGTAGGTTGTTTAACGATGTCCAAAAGACATCCCGTTGTATACCTGGGGAGTCGGAGTTCAGGTTGCTGTAGAAACCCTAAATGAAGGTCCTGACTTGGGTGACTTTTTTCATTTAGTGTTGCCTGCTCTGCTTTTGGTGACAGCTTTTCAGGAAAGCTGAGGTTTAGATGTTTTGCTCTGCATTCCTCTCGGGGGAGGTGGAACCCCTGGACATCTCCAAGGGCTGGAACACCTCTCCTATGAGGAAAGGCTGAGAGAGTTGGGGCTGTTCAGCCTGGAGAAGAGGAGGCTGCGGGGGGACCTCATTGTGGCCTTTCAGTATCTGAAGGGA
>Ga0181612_115500_pt1 | contig 16128 bp, 6 predicted proteins | sample HoacroProtozoa21_FD_119630 | JGI IMG/M metagenome (GOLD analysis project Ga0181612, IMG submission 119630) | Hoatzin crop microbial communities from Cojedes, Venezuel. Combined Assembly of Gp0051906, Gp0051904, Gp0051908
TCACTTTAATAGCAGTTCCTTATTCTTTCACTTTCCCCATGCCTCAATCAAACATGCAAAAAATGGTCAGAAAAAGCTTGCTGGCCTCCATGCCTCTCATTGGAGAAGGGATTGTAGCACTTCCAGGTGTACGCTTGGAGGGATTTTTTCTTAGTCTTCATTTTGACAGTCACCTGAAGGATGTATCTGTCAGATGTTTAATAGTGTGCATTTATTTAAAGTTTTTAGGGTTCTTGCATGACAATAGCTTCAGGAAGCATCAGTCATAGTTGCTTTACATTGTTGAACAGGGAAAATGCCAGAAGCATTTTCCAATGTGGCTGTTCTGCACGTAAGCAAGGATTTCAGTTCTCATGACAAGTCACTGCCAAATATTTCATTAGCGCTAAGTTCATAAAGGAAAGATGAGTATGTGAAATCCACAGTATGTTTCAGGAGGCTTGAGATTCCTACAGATGATCAGCAATCATCTATTAAAATACTTACATTTTACTTCAAAGTAGCTCTTCTTTCCCAGGTAGTCTTTTCTCTAAGTGACTGTGGGAGACCGCAGAAAATATCGGAATCATCCATTTCTGTTGCAACCTATGTGTATTTTAAGATAACATTGAAAAAGCTGACTCAAAATTAAATACAGGAATACAGTAATTTCGAAGTTAATGAAGCATGATATCCAGAAACAAGTGGTTTATTTACATATGTAAAAAACCCCACACACCTAAGCAGCTGTGATGTGTAATATGCAGAATAGCCTTTCAAAAAAAAAATAGCTAAACTTTGATTAGCTGATCATCCTTCTCATGCATGCATTCATTTGTAGGAGTTTCAGCTACTGTGAAGCGCAGCCTGCATCACGCCGTGCACAAATGCTCTTTACAAAGACTTTTCTTGCTCACGGTTTTATGCTAACAGGTGTTCTCAGAATATTCCTCAAAGAGGAGTGAAGAAGTTGCAAACTGAGGCACAGCTCTGGAGCGAGTCGTTGTTGAGGGCGGATGAATTCCTGGTTCTTGTTGGTAGAAATGAACATTTTAAGACCACTCTCATCTCCACATGGCATAAAGCTGTTAACTTGTTGCAATCAGTATACTTCTTTTCATTTCCTTAATTAGTGTTCAAACTTGACGTCAGAAGGCAAACATGCAAGCGATAAAAACACATTTAAGTACTCTGAAGCAACAAAATTATGCTAACTCTTAATTCTGACAGCTTGTCTTGATCGTGTGCTCTTCTGAACTCCATATCCAGTACTTGTCGTTTTTCTCAGCTTGCATTTATTTCACAGCAGAGTTTATGGTATTGTCAGTCTATTAATAACATAGAAGAAAGATCTGTCACTGGTACCTCTGCCCGTATTGATTGAGTGATGGTGTACGTGCTTGAAAGTAAAGATTCATTCTTTGTTTTGTAGAAGAACCTATTTCACCCTTTGTGCTCCCACTCAGCTCTACAGGTTAGCATCCACAGAAGCTCTAACATTTTCTGTAGAGTAAATGATGAGTCAGGATAACTGAGCTATATTCTTGTCTAAAGTCATGCCAAAGACAGAAGCAAAGCTCAGGGTGAATGAAATGGCTTGAAACCAAATGAAGCAAAGCCAGTTACAAGTTTCCTACGAGTTTCTTTGTGTTTCATGTTGTGCTTACTTGCTGGTTGTTATTCTCAAAATGATTTTACAAAACACTCCAATGCTGTTAGTATTACTTGGAAGGTGGTAAGAAATTGAGTTGGGAAAGGAGTATGTCCCTTGTACAGCGATCCTGTGTTCATTTTTTATTTCATTGTTTTACCGTTTACAATATTCTCTAACTGATATGACCTGCTAGTCAGAAAGGAGGGAAGAAAATCTCAAACCCATAAAATTTCTATTGTTTAGTTATAAGCACAGAAGGGCATCTTGGAGATTCTTTTTTTTAATGAAATTCAGCCTCTGACCCTGAGACAAAAAAGATTTTCTCATGTTGCAGTTAGTTATGGGAATTGGATGAACAACAGAAAGGTCTCAGTTTTGAACTCCTGCCACTTAAGAATTTCATATTGTTTTGCCTGTCACTTGGACTTACCTTTGGCTACAGTGTCCCTTTTTTTGCAACATCTATGTGGAAAAAAATGATATGAAGAGACGGAACTCTTTTTAGAAATCTGATTTTGAACAATTGTCACTGTAAACTTACTTATGCCCAGTCTGAAATGGGTGTAAGTGTCTGGATAGCAGAAGTGAGTTTTGGAGGGTAGCAGCGTCCCTGGTGCCTGCTCGAAAAGAGGTGCTGGGAATTTTAGCTCTCCAGTCACTCACTGATGGTGATCGCAGGCGGTGGCACCAACATTTCTCAGCTGTTTTCTTGGCTTCGGGTGCAGATTTAAGGTGATTGATACAGGAGCTTAGATGATGGTTGATGTGTTCAAAGTAAAACGCAACTCTAGCTCAGAACAGTAGACGCTCCTGGGAATTTATTATGTCCAGTTAGAAATAGAAATCTTGATTAAAAATAACCTCTTATAGAAATCCATGTATCTTAATGTTGCGATAAGCATATCCGTGAAGGATTGCTCTTTCTCATTTTGGCCAGTAGCAAAACAAGACTTTGAAATAGCTGAGACATGATTTATTTTTTGGTGACAGTTATTAAGGTCTTACACAAGTCACCTCTCGGAGGGATTTGGTGTCTGCTCTGGTATTGGCACTGGGCACCGTTCAGGCGCTCTCTGAGGGGTGGCAACCGAGCTCGTCCACCACCAACAGAGAGCAGCAGGTACAGGGTCCAGGATGCCTCTCACAAGTGGGTTGATGTTGCAGTCAGGTTCTCTGTCCCCATCCTGTAAGTATGTAAAAGCTTTTTCATCTTTCCTTTTTTTGCATTTCTTCAGCTGAAAATACTTGGTATCAGTGAAATGGTTAATGCTCTGTCTGGAAGAGTGCTATTTCTAACCTACATTTCTGCTGTTCTGACCTACAGTTCTGGTTTGGCATTATGCCCACATAAAAGAAATGGTTTGAATTCAACTATTCAGAAGTATTTCTGAACGTTTGCTGTTATTTAGATATATTTAGTTTGCATGGTTTGAGTCGTATTGCCTTTAATCAGTAAACAGTACAGTAGATGGTAGAAATTTCTCGATCTTGAAATGGTTTGCAATCTAAACAGAAAAAAACGGTGGTTTCTATAGCAATAATTCATTTCTTAACCTGGAAGAACATAAAAATTCTATAGATAACTGTTTCTCTTTATATAACCCCTGTAATATGCAGTATGAGCAAACGGTAACTGATGCTGTATGATGTTGTGATTATTCATTTAATTTCCTCTAATTGTTTCGCAAGAAAAAATAGGAAAATGAGAAACAGATATTGTCTCTGCATGATTGTAGGTGATCCCTGTTGGGCTTTGAAGCTCAGAATTCACTGAAGCAGGCAGGGCTGAAGTTCATTCTGATGCTGGGCAGATTCTGGTTAACAAGAACTAGCATATACATTTACATTTCACTGCCTGTCTTCCTGCCTTGAAGCTTAAAGTTTACAGAATGCAGAGACGACTGAAATTGAAATTGCTATTCTGGTTTCCTTCTGGAACTGCTTGTGGCTTTTATGTTATTTTTAATAATGTGATGATAAGATTTTTTGACACGTACTGTATGTCTTTCCTTCAAGACAGCTGTGGTCTTCCTTGTGCAAACTGCCTAACCAGCAATCCCTATGATTGCCAGGCTGGCAGGAAGAAAGTGGCGTGCGTAAAGCATTGCAGGGAAAAGAATTTTTTTTTTTTTTCCCCTAGTCTCTGTTAGTATCTCAGAATTTCATGAAGTATATGTAGATACATAGAAATTATTTTCCTCCCTCCAATAAGTGTACTTTATTTTCATGGTTTCCCTTTATTTCACACTGTGGACTGCTTACCATAAATTTCATAAGTGTTTATCTCTTTGAGGATTTAAGTTGTAAAGATGAAACTAAGGAATTTATAATAAAAGATGATGGAAATATGTGTTCAGGGAATTATGGAGGTGACTGTAAAAGTGTTTACAAATATGAGCTGAAATCGAGCATTGGAGCTTAATCACAAACTGAATACTCTCTGGAGCATCAAAACCAGGAATGGTTGGAGAAAGAATTGTTCTGCAACCTTAGCTATAGTTGGGGTAAGGAAGAGGAGTTAAACAAAAAAAAACCCCAAACAAACAAAGAAGCCAAACCAAAAAACCCAGAGTTCTTGTGAACTGCTTCAGTCTTGTAGATAACATAATTCTGCATGTTAATGTTAAGATGTGAAGTATATTAATTTTTTCATTTTGAGGGTCACACTTAGATTCTGTCTGTGATGGACTGAGACTTTCCCTGACCAGCATTTTCTTTTTCTCTTGCTGAGGTGCGCACTTCAGTCTCCCGAGTAATTTTTGTTTTCTGCGTATTTCACTGTTATATGGCTGCAGGGCCGAATGGGAAGTGGTTTGGGCTTAGTTCTTGCTGTTAGGCTTTTGTACAAATAAATTGTTACTTTGCATATTTGGTGTTTTCATGATGACTGTGTTTGTTTTCACAGCCTGAGGAAGAGCTTGATCCTGAAGAGAGGGACAACTTCCTCCAACAGCTTTACAAGTTTATGGAAGACAGAGGTAACAATTTTTTTGTTTATTTATATTTATTTAATAGCTAGCCCACTTTTTAAATGCCTTTTTAAAATTGCCTTTAAATGTAATGGATGTTATTATGAGAATATTCTTAGGTCAGTGAAAAAGGATAACAGATAGTGTGGTGCAAGTTAAAAAAACTACCCGTTTTCGCATGTGGCAGGTCTGTTTCCAGTACTTTGAAGCACAGTGCACAAAGGAAACTGAAGTCCTCCCTGAGGTGTTTTGGTTTTGTTTTGCTTTCACAAAAACTTTTTTTATGTTAACAGTCACTGTTAAATGAGCTCTTGGTTGATTTCTTGTTGTGACAGCCATGGCTGGGCACTCTGCTGCTGTTGATCTCAGGCTGGAACTTGAGGAGGCTGTTCATGGATAGTGAAATTCAACCAACAGAGAATGGGAGATTTGCCATCTTCAAGTCTCCTTGCAGAACTGTCTTAATCATGCACAGATGTAGCAGTGATACTCACCTGAAGAGACAACTTTAAAGATTCTATTTTTTCCTGTGGCTAGAACAAGAAAATAGCATATTTTAAATGTCTTTCTTGACAGAATTAGGTGAGACTGTAATAAATTGGAATAGTCAGAGTCCTGCCATGAGACATATATTGGAAGTGCATGTGCTGTGTATAGAAAGCAGGGTCTACCTGCTGACTTGGGAGAACTGTTGTTGCGTAAGCCATTCATGTTCGCAGTTGTGATGAGACTGACACTAAAAGGGAAGCTTTTCTGTTCCTTGGCTGCACGCTGCCCCCCCCCCCCTTTTTTTTTTTCAGAGTGTATTGAAGCCTAGAAAGTGTTTTATCTTTTAGAGTACATTTGGTTTATTCATTTTATTCATGAACTCGCTGTTTCATTTTGAATACTGTAAGTGTTAATCCTGCAATAACATTGGTGGAGTTGGAATACAAGCGCAACTACTGCCTTTTTACCTTTTTTTTTCCACTTTCTTTTTCCTTGACAAAAGTTACCTGAGTGATATTTCCGTAGCAGCATATAGTACAGCAAATGTTGATGTACCTGAATTTGAAGTAATCAGAGCTAAGAGTAAAATGTAAAGTGCATGTGTCTGAATATTTCCCACTTTGATTTTTTTCTTGGGTTTTAAAATTTGGGGTGGAAATCAAGTTACCTTTGTAGAAGACTCTCTGTATCCCTGTTCATGAGGTGTGTTCTAGACCACAGAATCGCAAAAGAACAGTTCCAAGCCTGTTCAATACTGCCAGCTTATCATGGGTTTAGAAATTGATCATGTATTGTAGCAAAGTATACTGGAGTTCATCTAATATAATTTTGAGGCCTCCTCTGTATAACCAGTGTTTCTGGAGAATAACCTGCCTTGGGGGAATAAGAGACTGTGTCGGCGAACAAAAACGTCCTTATGCTGCTGGACTAACCCACAATTGTCTTTCTTTTCTGGTAGCAGGACTCTTCCCCCTTTTCTTTTTTCCCCTCCTTTCTCAGGTGCTCTTAGACTACAAACCAGCTAGGGATCATGTCAGGGACTCGTAGAAGCAAAAGAAGAAACCATTTATGCACTAAATTTGAAGACTCAGTCTAGAAACTATTCTTTAAGCTAGTATGTCAACTGAGCAATGTACAGGACTGGGTCTTTCCCCCTGCCTGTCTACTTTTTTTTTTTTTCTCTGTCGTTATAGCAAGATTTCTGTTCCCACCAGATTTGTTCTATGTTCTGTTCTCTCAGTGTGAATGTTTTGATTCATGTAATCGTGACAGTATTCCCAAAGTCCCGTAAAATTATTTTAATGATTCCAAAGATAATTGCATGAAGATGAATGAAGATGAGAGGCAGCAGGGAAGAGGTTCGATATTCTTCCTTGCTGGGAGGAATACTGTCTATGTACGCAGCCACTTGCCCAAAGTCACTTTTGGTTTCTCCTTTTGCAGTTAATTATTGTTCTTTATATCATTACCACTTATCGAATTTGAGTTCTTTCTTTTTCCCGGAACTGTCCCAAATATTCATGTCCTGTTAGGGCTTTGTGCTTTTCCACATTCTGACAATTTGCCTGTGTATCGTTTTCTAATCCAACATTTCTGCTTTTTCCCCATTCCTTTCAGACCACAGTGTTTTGAGTTAATCTCTTCTCACATTGCTGCATTCCAGCATCCATCAGGCGTTCTCTAGAGCTTGCTGCAATTCTGGCTGCTCCCCGCTCGAGAGAGGAGCAGTGGGATGCAGCCAATTGGATGGGGGTTCTTGCACAAATCTGAAAAGGAGGTCGAGAAATCATAGTTATCAAGCAGCTGGTGCCAGGATGCTAATAAACCACCCAGAAATAAGTGATGCATTCAAAAGAGGGTGAAGCCTTAATTGGTGGTTGGAAACTACTGACTTGTGACATGTCCTAGAGCTATTAAACACAGATTTTAAAATGTAGAAAGCCATTAGTAACCCAATGTGCTAAAGGAATAGAAGAAGCGATTTGCTGTTCTTTGTGATAACTTCTTCTTTCTGGTTTTGTTTTATTTAGGTACTCCTATCAATAAACCACCTGTTCTGGGCTACAAGGACCTTAATCTCTTCAAACTTTTTAGATTGGTGTATCAGCAGGGTGGGTGTGACAATGTAAGTGTTGGATGTTTCCTGAACTAAGTCTATCTATTCATTCTTAAAGGCTTGGGGGCTGTGTTAGATGTCATGCCTTAATGTTCTTGGCTAACAAAACCTGAAAATGTCATTTTTTTCTTTTTTGTTTGTGTTCCCCCACCCCCCTAAAGATTGAGAGTGGTGCTGTATGGAAGCAAATTTATATGGACCTTGGCATTCCTATTTTGAACTCGGCTGCTTCCTACAATGTGAAAACTGCTTATAGAAAGTAAGTTCTTATATTGTCTAATGGTGAAAACTTTTTTCCTGGGGTGTTTTATTTTTAATAGCATGTGCAATATTAAAGCAATTTTTGATAGTTTAGTGAAACAGTAGTTGATGTTCTTCAGTTAATGAACAGTTCTGAACGTTTTCTAGTGCTGACGACTGAAACGGTGGAGGAAAAGAAGGAGTGATCAGGGCTGCCTAAGTTCCTGTTGCTTTAATACATTAGAATTCCGCTCATTTTCTTATCAAGAGGCATTCACTTTCAGCATGTGATTATGCTATTTCAGGGTACAACAATAAAATTTATAAAAAAAGCTTTGGTAAATTCAGCTTTGCAATTTATGGTGATCAACAAGAACAGACTCTGTCCTCAGTCTGTAGATGGTGCATGTAGTGTGGAGAATTTTACACCAGTTTCTTTAACTTCCTGAAAAACATTGATAGAGATAGGCATGTTTCAGATTGTATATTTAAATATCATCTTTGTGGAATCTGTAGAATAATGGCTTTAGGGCATAGCTATGTACATTGGTATGGTGGATGTGACAGTACGAAGTATTAAAATCACCGCTTGTAATGAAAAAATAGATCTTTTTATTCTGACCCCTGGTTTTCAGTTGCTTTTTACCTTTTGGAATGGAAACCTTTTAGGAATGGCACTTTTCAAGCTCATTTTCTAAATAAAGACTGTTTCTATTATTTATCCTCCTGGAAGTTTGACAAGAAACAATTGGGCTTTTTGAGTAAAAGGGAAGAATGAGGTTCTCTTGACTCGAACCTAAGGAAATTTGGCTGATTGAATAGGGATGACTAATGACTCAGCTCATGTTAATGTTGATGAAGATGAAAATATTCAGACTACCTTCAGTGGGATTTGAACTGGGCAGATATTTAAGGTCTGTATTTTACAGAAAAGAGTATATATTGTAACAAGTAATTGGTAAATGTGTACTAGGTTGCTGTTACAGTGGAAATAATTACGTTGTATGGACACATGCTAGTATGTTGTAACTTGCATATTTATTCTTTGAGGAATAAGCTAGTCCATATTTCTCTCACCTGTAGCTGGATTGGAGCGTGCACACAGGCAGTTACCAGAAAACAAGCTGATGCATGGCAATTTGTTACCATGTGGTAACTTGCTTGTATTGCCCATATTCTAATACTAGGCTGATTTTAGCTGTCATTGTGCATTTGCAAAACAGCGTACATGTTGTTAGGCTTTACTGTCACGCATTCTTAACTGGATGGGGATGAAGTTAAATTTGTGGGAAGCACCTGTGTGTATTCTTTTTCACCATTTGACTTGTGTGCATAATTGTTTCATTTTGAAATCTTCTCTGGCTTTTCTGTTTGTTTTGTTTATTTTGGTTTGTTTTGTTTTTCCTTAAGTTACTCTTGCTTTTCCGTGAGCAGGAAAAATAGATTTTATGCACTTCAATAAATAGCAAATAAAACATGAAATGTATATGAAACTCTATGTGTATCTATAGGTATCTTTATGGTTTTGAAGAGTACTGCCGTTCTGCAAACATTCAGTTTAGGACCATCCATCACAATGAACCGAAAGTGGTAGAAGACACACAGAAACACGTGGAACCAATGGAGGAAAGCGTAAAAGAGGAACAAAAAATGCCTCCAACGGAAGTTAAAAAAGAATCAGAAGAAAATTATTCCAGCAGCGAAAGTGAAAAAGAAGAAGTAGAACTAAGATCCCCGAGGGTAAGTGGTTTGAACTGATTTCTGTTTAGTACTTAACAAAACCCCTTTGTATAGCGAACAGTTTACATAATGAGTTTTCCCTTGTGGAGTGATTGCACGTTTGAACTGGCATACTTGTACAAGCATAGGACAGGGTTCTGTGAACGCAGAGTTGGTGTTAACTGTTAATTACGTTCTACCTGTGAACAGAATCAGTTTTGAGTGTTGCTTCATATTCTAAACCATCCATGGGATTTGCTCAGGCCGTGTTGGATATCAGACTTGTTTTGATTCTGGGATGGCTTGAGAGTTACTGAGAGCTGTGTGTCGTCAGAACAGTGATACTCAGCAGGGAAGTCTCAGTTGTGGGTGAGAATTTCCATAGGCACATGGAATCTGGAGCTTTCTGGCAAGAAGCAGAAATATCAAGGGACTGCTACAACTTTAAGAATGAAAGGAAGACTCGCTTCTCTGAGTTTGTTTTTATCACAATATCTCTTAACAAAAGAAGTACTGCAATTTTACAGTATGTAGACAAAAAGCAGAGGGAGAAACACTTGAGTTTTGTCTTCCTTTGCCTTTGAAGGCTGTAGAGGTGAGGGCTGTATTAGTAGTTACATAGGTAAGACAGCAGCTAGTGCAGACTGAACCTGATGGAGAATACGAGAATACTTTTAAGGTATTTGAATATGACTCTATAGCACTCCTGTCAATTCTGTTAAAAGGACATTTTGTGTTCCTTAATAGAGCATGATTACTGACGGCCAAGGAATTGTTACTTTTTAAATTGTTCAAATTTTAAGGATTCTGTTCAACTAAAATGTAATTCTATTGAAGTACTTCTTGTAAACCAGCTTTTCAAGCAAGTATATGACGTTTTAAGTTAACAGATGAAAAGACATAGTGTAAACACAGGTTGAGATTTGTATTATATATTGTATTTCTATCTAACTACAAGTGGTTTTTCCAAGCTGTATCAGTCTTAATGAACTTCCTGGCATGTCATTAGCTTTATTGTTAGTTTGTTCATTTATTTTTTGGTCTTGCAGAAAACTGGTGAAAGGATAAAGAAATGGAAGATTTTTTTAATCTTTTTTTCATCATTGGCTGTCTGTCTTAATTGTTAATAATTAAATATTACTTGGTTATGTATTTTATTACTTTGTTAATCCAGTCACCAGCTATCTATTTATGAATGATTATTTTTAAAAAGTATTTACTATTTTACTGCTATGAATTTTAATTATCATAGTGCCTTCATTACCATCATCTTTGGCCTCCAGATAATTAATCTTGCATTCATAATATTTTTTAAATGTTCTGATTACAAAGCAATGATCCTATCAAAAGACTTTTAATAGTAATATGCTAAACCTGTACTGGATCCCCAAGAACCAGTTAAAGATAGTCCCAGACAGCGATTTTCTGGCTACTCAAAGGACCTTTTAAAACTTAGAGTTTTTCTAAAGCTGACGAATTTCTGTTTTGTCAAATCAACAGATGGCTATCAGGATTGAAGATGCATAAAGAAAGATGCCTTTTCTCAGTAGTCCTATACAAGCACTTTAATTAATGCTATTACTGTAGTTGAGTGAGGCATTTTGGCACTTTCTGTCAGGGCAACAGACCTTATAGGTCTAAATGAATGTCCTAAAATCCTCCGGAAGTTAATCTGTCCTTTTTATTCCAAACCAAGCAGAATGGCTTTATTTTGTTTTTCTTCCTCAGTAACAAGGCTTTAAGCTATTCTTTTAAGATTTTGGAATATTTTGGGTTTTGATGTTTTGTCCAGCCTTTATTCTGTACAGGAACAGTACGTTTCACTTTTTGCTGAGATTTGGAGTGGCTATATGGAGAAGAATTGACAGGGATCCTTAAACTGATCTGATTTCTGTTCTAGGGACGAAGAAGACTTGTCCGTGATGCAACCCCTGCTAAAAAAGATAGTGAAGAGGATAAAACACCAGACAAATTAAAAGACAGTAACAAAGAAAACAAAGATATAGAGGAAACACCCGAGAATGCAGAAAAGAAAGAAAATGAAACTCCATTAGGGAGAAAAAGTACACCAAAGCAAAAAGAGAAAAAAATTAAAAAACAGGAGGATTCTGATAAAGAGTCAGACGAAGAAGAGGAGAGGCAAAGGGAGAGGTAAACGTGAACTCATATCACCTTCTTACAAGTATGTCTCTGTCATGACTGAGCCGTACTCCAAGAAGGAGTATACACAGAGTTGGAGATCTTACCAACTAAAATGTGGAAATCAGGAGCCTACTTCATTCAGCCAGAGAAGGAAAGGCAAAATTTTATTTCAGGCTTGTAGAGTCTGCTGTACTTTATGGAAGCATCTCTTTCTGGTAGACACCGGACAGTATTTTTCAGTTCGATTTTCTTGAAGGTCTTGCCAAGGTTGTGTTGGTGTTTTATCACACTGGTACGTACAGACACCAAGTAAACCAGGCTGTAAGTACGCCGGGTGCTGTGTGGATGGTGAGCGACTGTTTGGGCAGACTGTTCTGGGCAGTTGAAATGTAAGTGGAAAAAAGAGCCCCTCTTCTCCCAGGCTTTTGTTCGAGTGTTTAGTGATGGCTGGTGAACCTACAGCTTGTTTGTTTTTATTGTTACTTGATGCATGGTAGGCAGGCAGGAAGGGGATCAGCTAATGAAGCAAAGGGGAAGGAAAGAGGGAGTCTGAATGAAACCTTAGAGGTAGGTTGAAGAGGAGGGGATGGAGAGACATGGAAGGGCAAAGGGAAAATAGCATCCACAGACTTAAGCTTGACAAGTTGAATTGGATTCATAGTCCTGGTTATAAATGAGTTGTGACCAGGTGATTAATTTATTACCAGGGTAGCTCTTCTTAGCTAACTTTGGCTGCGGTAAAGGGCAGTGTCTTACCTGTTTAAGCTGGCTTTGCTACCTGGTTTTTCATGTCCATTAAGTGATGTGGACACAAGTTCATGCTGAATAAAGCCTGATAGGATTGTTGCGTATTTTACTCTGAAGAGCTATGAGGAGTGGGAAAAGCACACAGTTACTATAAAGAAAGTGTCACTATGCAGTCCAAAAAAATAATCTTGGAATGCAGAAATGCCTCAAATGAAGGTACAGTGTGGATGTGCAGCAGGTCGCAGAGGTATGTCAGATGACCAAGGCGTCAAAGAGTTTTCTTCAAGCGGTGCAGGTGGTGTTTGTCCTCTTTCCTTTAATTGTTTGCCACAACAAGATAGTTTGTCTTTCACTGAAGGCTAGCACATATATTTCGTCAAAAGTATCACATTATGCTAAATTCGTCCTCAAATAGGGAGACAAATATAGGTAAAAACAGGCTAGATTGTATTTCTTGAAAATATGTTTAGGTAGAATGTTGAAATATTAGATACAGCTGTAATAAGAGGTAGATACAGCTAATAAGAGCTGTGTAGGCACTTTTAATCTTGGTTAAACACTGTTGTAATCAGCTTTTTTTCCAGTGGAATGGTGTTTGTACCCATGAGAGGATCACTATGATGGTGATTCAAACTTATGTGCACTGTTAGTAAACTGTAGCCTATTAAGCAAACTGTAGAAGGAAGAATTCTAAGTAATGTGTCAAAATCAAGTCTATTTTAAAAACTAAAATTAGTTCTTCTTGCCTTATTTAGGAGCCAAACACTGAGTTAACTTCCTCCTCTTTTTGTATTACCAAAATATTAATTTAAAAAAAAAAATCTTTAAGTTTTGAGGTAGTTGTACACCTAATAAATTGCACTTAAATTGTGATATAATTTTTCTGGATATTTTTGGCACTTAACCCTTTTCTCTCTAAATCCTGTTCTTCTTTTAAAAATTTGTGTCCAAGCTAGCTTCAGGAGGGAAGTGCAGGATGCAGAAAATGGAAAAAAAAATTTCTTGCAGCCTTTTTCTTTTGTAGTAGCTTGGCTACACCAGTTAAATGTTAAAACATTGATTGTCACTAATTAGTGGGCATCTTAAATACACTTTACTGCAGGGAGGAAATTGAGAACAAAGGAGAATCAGAAGGTGAAGAGGATGAGGAGGATGCAGAACCCTGCCTGACTGGAACCAAAGTGAAAGTAAAATATGGACGTGGAAAGACTCAAAAAATTTATGAAGCCAGTATTAAAAGCACAGAAATTGATGATGGAGAAGTTTTATATTTAGTTCACTACTACGGTTGGAATGTAAGGTGAGGATAACAAATTGCCTTTCATTTCTTTGTTTGGTAAGAGGATTATTTGCAAAAGAATATTTGTTTTTAAGAAAAAAGAGGAAGATGATCAGTGACTTGGCTCTGAATTGAATTATCAACATAACTGGATCAGATTCTATTACACTTTTCCATGTTAGTAATTTGGTTCATTGTATGACTCTTATTGTATTTAAATCTCAGAATATACTTACTTGTATGTTTCCAAGTTTCCATCCGGCTTAAAGTGAGTAATCCTCACTCCTCATAGGAGTATCCCTGTAATTTATTGTGTCAGCTAGTGTGAACACTAGCAGCCTTTTTTATTTATTTAAGGGAGCCATTGATAATGGTGAAGACATCTACAATTAAGTGTATCAAGCACTGAAATTTCGGCAACAAAATTTATTTTTGTATTGAATGTTACCTGTGATTGTAAAGGAAGGTGGTTACATGTAGAGAGGGTGGGAGAGGGCTAAGCAACGAAGAACTACAGAAAAAAATTCATCAAATGCTTCTCTTGGTAGCCGTGCTTTATATTCAATACTGCTGTAGAAATGGCTTTTTTGTTGTTGTTGTTCTTAAGAGCATTGTGATTATGTAGACAAAAATATCATGAAATTGATAATTTTAAAAATAGAAGACTTCTGGTATTTAACTTGAGATATTCCAAATCCATACATTTCTAAGTAAACTAAGCAAATTTCTTTGTGTGGCAGCATAAAGTTTGGGGGAGGGGGGGGAGTCCCCCAAATACTTGCATATTTCCCTTTACCTTATTAATAACTTGGGAGATTTTGAGGAGCACTGATAGTGTATTTGTGCTTTTCAGAATCTCATCCAGTTTCTTGCTACAATTTAAAAACTTTACCTAGTGAAAAAAAAAGGTATATTTTACTGTTGAGTCATGGTGTGGTGAAAACTGTTGTTTGTGTACGATGTGAAACAATTGACAAACTTTATAGCTGACTCAGTCCCCTCAGTTCCAGTGCTTCGCGAGGAAGAGACAGGGAAGTTTGCATCTCCATTCCCCCGTTCTATAAATTTTTTTTATGGGCTAGAAATGTAATTGATCTTTCTATTGCTGGATACTGCATGTGTTTGTAATATATGCTCTGCTTTCTTACCTCTCCTTAATAAATATTTTCTGTAACTCAGTCTTTTAATCCTCATATTGCAAACAACTTGTTTACATGCCGTAATAATGTTATGCTGTTGTTTACTTTTAGATATGATGAATGGGTGAAAGCTGATCGGATTATCTGGCCTGTGGACAAAGGAGGACCAAAGAGAAAACAGAAGAAAAAAACAAAAGTAATGGTTATTTCAACAAGTTTCTTGTAGTAAAATACTTAATGACTATGACTTATTTAAAAGGAAAAAAAAAAGTTACTCAGTTAATGGTCTAGTTATTTTAATAGAAGTGTAAAGCATAGGAGAAAAGGTTTGATGATCCACAGTGAAACAAGTTAATAAAAATTGTTTTTCCCTCAGAATAAAGAAGACAGTGAAAAGGATGAGAAGAAGGATGAGGAGAAACAAAAATCAAAGCGTGGGCGACCCCCTCTGAAATCTACTCTTCCATCAAACACATCTTGCAGTTTATCCAAAACGCCTCATAGCGAAGGTAAATCAGGAGCCAGAAGTGCACGGAACAACTTGTCAGATTCCTCACCCTTACCAAATGGAACAGAAGGTACATCTGATGCACTCGTGTTCTGGCATGGAAGTGCATGTAAACACTGACGTAATGCGGTGTGTTAATACGACAACTTCAGCGAACACGGTGCTGTCAGCAGCTTTAAAGTCCTGCTTATGCAGTCAGCGAACAAACAATGTGACAGAACAATTTTTTGGTTCAGATTTCACTCTATAAAAATTAATACTTTTGATTTTGGTTTTAGCAACACCTCGCAGGCAGACGAGACGTAGCTCAGGAATGTTTGATTCTGATAGAGGATCAAACGGTGAGTGATCTCAGTCCTGTGTATGCTTCTGAGGTTTTTTCTGTACCTTTTTGAAAAGAAGTTTGATTTTTATTTTTTACTTTTTTTTTTTTGTTGTTTTGTTTTGTTTGTTTGCTTTTTCTGCCTGTGAATTTTATTGAGGAAGTAGTTGAGCTGACACTGCTGAGGAGCACAGTTTGCTCACAGAAGAGCCATGGCATGGAAGTGACTGTGCAAGTCATTCCATATTCTGTAGCCAGAACCTTTCAGTCCTAATCTTGAACAGACCAAATCTAGTGGTATAATGATAGTTTTTAATGCAGTAATTAAGTCTTCAACCTCACCACTACATCATCCAGCAGAGTTGTTAATTATATACAAACGGCAGCAATATTTTTGGTATTTCTAAGCCTCTGTGAACAAGAACTGAAGTGAAATCACTGTCTCTCTTTAGTACAGGTCCCTGAATAATCTTCTGGTAATGTAATAATGTTTGCTCTGTATATGGTGTGTGATTCGTACAGTAGTTTAGCAATGAAATGTCCATATTGTGGTGTGGAAGGGTTTGGATTTTTATTTTGTTTTTTGTTATGTTTGGGGGTGCATGGAGGGGAGGAATCTTGGTTTTTGTTTTTGTAATGTCAGGTGGGGGAGGCAGTATCCACGGGCAGATACCAGATCATGGGAATCTGTAAGACTATTTTTGCTACTATAAACTGTAATTTGTTGATATTGGCTTACTTGAGAAATAGTCGTGGTAGAATCATGGAGTATCTCAAGTTGGAAGGGACCCATAAGGATCATCAAGCCCAACTCCCTGCTCCTCA
>Ga0181612_152328_pt1 | contig 16128 bp, 6 predicted proteins | sample HoacroProtozoa21_FD_119630 | JGI IMG/M metagenome (GOLD analysis project Ga0181612, IMG submission 119630) | Hoatzin crop microbial communities from Cojedes, Venezuel. Combined Assembly of Gp0051906, Gp0051904, Gp0051908
AAATCTTTGAAAATCCACTTAAAAATAACAAAAATGAAACTGAAATAATTAGGTGCATATATGATGATTTGAAATTGGCTGCACATGTGCAATGAGTGGTATATAAATTATTCTGATTAATTTTATAAATTAATTAATTGTACATGAATTACTATAACTTCAGAGAAAAATTACTTTTAAGGATCTAAGTCCTAATGTCATACCAACCAAAACAGTTCTAAGTTTGTGTTGTCTTTTTATATGTAGTGAATGTGAAGGTTATGCACATGATAAATGAGAAGAACAGTTGGGAAAATCCAACATTAATCAAACTGGTTTCTTGAAATGGAATGGTATACAATAAAATAAAAATAGGAAGCGTATTTTAAATGTAGAATTTTAAACCCTGGGGGAAGAGAATTTTATCTGAATATTTACGTGACTAGAGAGCTGTCATCTTCTTGGTATCTGTGTGAAAATTGAATTGTGGTGGTATGATTATTAATTTGCAATTAAACTTTCGCACTATAGAGGAGAACATTCTTATATAGAATCCTAAACAGCAGTTAAAGTTTTTGTTTTATCTCGTCTTCATATTCCTATATGAAGTTCAAGACTAGGCTCTTCTTTCCATCATCTTTTAACATGCAGGTTAACGCTATACAAGATTTTTTTCCACATTGGTTGTACAGTGAGACTTCAAAATCTCCATGCAGTAGATCTTACATTTGAATATGACCGCTCCACTGAGTAGTTCTGGAGACCTTGCCCCCCCGGCACACTTTGGGCAGCAGTAAAAGTGTGCAGGCGCTCTTTACTGTCCTGGCAACCTGCTGCAGGCAACAGAACTGGTCGTGAAGCTAGGATGATTGTCCCAAGGTGTTGGATAAAACTTTTATCTGGACAGATGGGAAGCATAGTTCAGCCACGCTTGTGTGGCTGTTCATCGCGTACCTGTGTGCTGCACTAGGCTCTACTAACTGGGATGGGAGGAAAGGTAATGGTACTGCTGCTACCTTACTGTTCTGCAATAAATCTCTAAAGTGCAAGACCTTTGCTCTTCTTCCCTCCTTCTAGAAAAACTCCTTCTAATAGTTATTCTTAACGAAGTTATTATGGTAGCTCTTCAGGTAAAAAAAAGGAGTGCAAAGATACACCTGATGCTTTGCCTGTGAACGGTTAGTCCATTCGCCTTTCATGAGTCTTGGTGATGTGGATCTCTAAACAGAGTGGAAAGGACAATTGTTTAGTTCTGTAACACAAACAGTGGCTAAACACAGACAGTGATTATGAATAAACATTAGATGTGGATTTTAATACTAGGAGTATTTGTTTTTCTTGCAGTGCCAAAAATTTAGATAAGTTGTGAAAAAGTAAATAAAATGTAGATAAAATTAAATTAAAAGAACTGATTGTTCTTAACTTCTTTGAAAAGAACAAGCTGTTTATGATAGAAATTTCCACACAGAAGTTGAAGGCAGTCTTAAATAGGTGCCATTATCTAGAATGAACATGCCTGTGGGTCACCTAAATTGACAGAAGAGAATCCCTGGTGTGTTTCTCTTCCTCTGATGATCAAACGAATGCACTGCTCTCCAAAAGAGAGAGAAATTGCCTATTGGAGAAGTCTGATTTGTTGAACTGTAGTATCTGGGGAGAAAAGATCAACTAAACAGATAATCACAGGCTTTTATTAGAACTACAATTAGAGCTATCATTTATTGCAGAAGTCAAAATTAAATGTTCATGTGTGCAAATCCGCTTTAGACTTTTCATAGTATTGACATGAGACAACTGAAGTAGAGTGGATTGACAAATATATTCTACGTGTGCCTTCTCAGCAGTTTGGAATGCAGGCCTTCATTTTTTAAATTCTCTGCATTTACACTTCAGTAAACACTTGGATAATAAAGTCCATCCATGTTTAGCAGAAGAAACAGTTATTGTTGAAGTGGTTACCGACTTACATGGCTTCTATGATAGCTGGGGGTGTTGTAAAGATCTTGCAAATGGTGTTTCTGTAGAGATTTTTACAGGGACGTGTTACGCAAAGCAGATGTGTTCTGTCACCTGTTGAGCTACGGAGGAGTGTTGTACAGAACAGAACCAGGACCCACGAAGCTCACTCTGCTGCTTTCCAGAAACGCTTTAATCTGGCAGTTGGTTTTCCTCCTTGCATTGATGTGCGGGTGTGCTGAGCGGATGGATTGCTTAGATGGATTGGATGTAAAATACTAGATAGACTGGAAATAGCAGTCAGGAAAAAATGCCCAGATAACTTTCAAATGCGTAAAATATTTGGTACTCTACGTAAACATCTGATTTTAATAAAACAATGTTTTCATTGTAAGCTGAAATAAAAATGTATTTACAGAGTAGGCCACATGGGGGGGACTTCTAGCTAGCATGAAGAAAGATTTGTTAGTTTGGGGGTGTTTTAGTGGGTGAAAGATTAATTGTTTTGGAGTACACTGCTGTTCTTGACAGAGCTGTTTATGCTATATGCCATAGAATATATGTATACGTTTCCTTCTGTATGTATATAGATATACATGATATAATTCTTTCTAAATGGTGAGCCTATTTTAAGTGGTAAAATTATATTGTTGTGGGTTGTTTTGAAGTTTTATGAGTTAACAAATGAGTTAATTTCGCCCTACCCAAGTATTGCTTCTGATTTTTTTTCCTTGGCATGATCATCCGCAAATAACTTCATACAATATAAATCAATAATTCTTTAAATAATCAATATTACATCTAGCACTGAATGAAGGCCACGTTCAAATCCATTCCAGAATTTTAAAGAAAGAGAAAAAATTAAGTGTTAATATTTATTTGTGAATGAAGCTGATTTTATTCTTACTGTGTCTCATTTGGTGCTATGGCAAAAGCTGTGATTTATTTTGCTCTGTTAATACGTATATGTCAAATTCTCAGCTGCTGTAAATGTGTGCAGGCTCACTCAATGACAATGTCTACTAAATCTTCAAAGAAAGTCCTTTTTGGGCTATATTATAGGTGGGGATGCCATTGCTACCTATTAGAGTGGTCTGGCTTTCATTATAAGTCCCTGTTATAACTTTGCCAAAATTTAGCACTTTATGCTGCAAGTTTTGTTGGGTTGGGTTCCCTCCCCCCCTCCCCCAATTAGGTGTCTCCTTCATCTTGCCAATATTAAGAAAGAAAACAAAGTCTGGTTTTGCTCATGTCCACATAGTTTCATACACTTGAAATATGGAAAAATTTTATCAGATACATGTCTTGTTAGTTGTGTAAAGGATTTCTTTAATTTTGCCACTCTACAAGCTGTATCTCAGTTCCTGTTGCTCAGGAGAGACTTCGGGTGTAATTCTGAAAAGTTTTTCCTAACATTATACTGGCAGGTTGGAAAACAGGGGCCAAGAGAAGATAGGCAAAGGAAGATTAAGATGAATCACTAGGGAGGGAGTGAAGAACTGAGGAGATCTGGCAGGTGAAAATGTAGAGCATATTAGGTCTGAATCCGTCTCACTTCCTACTCTGCCTAAAGTAATTCCTCTCAGAAACTTGTTGTGAGCCTGGGGTATTCTTCACCTGGATGATCCTGTCAGCAAATAGCGGATCTTCTCAAACCTACGGTGTTTGACCTAAGCGAAGGGTGAAATCTTGCTCTTTGAGTGTCTTGTTCAGCCATGCCATGTAGTACAGTACTAGTTTTGGTTACGTGGCTGAATAGTATTTTTCATAGGATCCTTTCCATAGCTAGTGTGAACTGTGTGGAACGAGTGCAGTCCATAAGAGCTTAATTTCCTAAGTAATCATTAGCTGAGTAAAAAATGCTTTTATCAGTTGTTGCAGTACCTAAAAAACATGTAATTAGTGAAGCAGGAAGAAAAAGGATAGTTTCATGATTAAAGGCCACATACTCAAGAATGACAATAAATGCAATATTAAAATTGCACTTACACATTGAACTGTGTGCACTGAATGGGTTCAGTGGAAAACTGGTACGTAATCAGAACATCTTGATATCACTGTCAGCATAATGGGTATACAGAAGGGGTGAGCTGACTTGCATAGATTGCTTTCCTAACTTTTGAACAGTCATCTTAGAAGCCTTACTGATAATCCCCTAACTGTATTTTTGGAAAGTAATGCACTTGTAACTACAATGAACTCTTCAAGAGCAGACCATGTGTTTATAATCTCTCATGTAAACGAAATGAAAAGATGAAAGATATTTTCATATGGAAAGTCCACTATTAATCTATTGACAGTGAGATTTTAATCTCCCCCTTCCACCCTGGAAAAGAAATAATAGGTTACTAAAACTTCATTCTATTTCAAAAGCCGTAGATGCAAACAAGATGTATCAATAAAACTGTTTAGTTAATGCTTTCAGCATTTTTGAATTTTTAAGTTGAACGTAAAGAAGCTGTGGAAATGGAATACCCCTAGAAATAAAATGCCACATAAAATAAGTATAAATTAGTGAATAACGTAAATGTAAGGTAAGATAAAATTTTATTCATGTTTATTCATTAACAAGGAGTGATGTAAAGGGAAAAATAATTTTCTGAAAAGGAGGGTTTATTCCCTCTTCAAAGAGTGGAGGCACTGTCTTAAGGAGCTTTCTGTATCCACACTTACTGATCTATTATCTGTGTCAATGGCATAACTATTTGCTGCAATTTTATGTACTCTCTGGAGATACAGCTGGGGTTCTGCTGCCCCCACAGGCAGAAGTTTTAGAGAGCTTGACTAATGCATTGTTTTTATTTATAGAAGCAAATAACTAATAATGTAATGAAGTTATTTATGAAATTAAATGATATCTCACTTATTTGGCTTCTAAGAATAATTTGGTTTATGAGATGCTGTATAACTGTGATCTGTTTTTATCTCCTGTTCTCTTCTTTATATGGCTTATTGCATGTTTTCTTATTATGTTATTTGTTTTGTAACTGTATCTACAAAGTTCTCTTTGTTGCAAACAGTTTTACCTGACTGCATCTATATACCAAATATCTATACCTGTTCAGGCTTCCCAGGTTGATGTCCTCTAACCACATGCATTTCTTGTTCTTGTTTCCCTCCTGATCATATATTTTCAAGCTTAAAAACAAACACATGACCTTGGCATCTGACAATCTTGCAATCTCGTCTTGTGACCTAAGAGCTCTATGGGTTTCTCTGTTTTGCTTGTGCATCCTCTGGAAGGTTCTGCTGACATAACAGCCTGGTTTAGATGCTGTTGCTGCTTACGGATGCTGTATGGGTGAGAAAGGTTGTGTTTGTTTCTGAACCAGATGAGCCATGAGAGTGTCTGCCAATGGCCTCATTGTGTTTCTCTATGCTCTGGAAGACCTCTGCAGAGGAAGGTCTTACTGATAGTTTGTTCAAATAAAGAGTAAAATAGGCTTTGGATTGGAGTGAGCGAGCTGTGGCTGTTCTATGAGACTGAAGGCTGCATATCTGAAAAGCATAACGTGAATCCTGAATCCCAGCAGAAAGACAGCTGGTACCCTGGGATGTGTAGAATTCTTGCTGTACCTGACACTGTCGAGTTACAGCCGTCTTTCCAGGGAGGTTGGTGAGCTCACTTTTCCATAGCCAGTAGTTCTACGCCTTTCAGATACTTTCTTCTCCATCTCTCCATGGTGCTTTTGACTGTCTCAGTGCAGTGGACGTTGTAATGTTGGATGAGATCAAGGGAAGAAGAAAGAATGAAAATGTGGAGATAGCAATATGCGTTTCTTCTCCCATCTCTCTGTCCACATTGATATTCCTAAGGAGGCAAGAAGTAGCGCTTTTTAGTACAGTAGTCTGTAAATTTGATCAAGAAGACTCAAATTGCTTCACAATTAGATGTGCATATGGATTGAATGTGTTTCACCTAGAAATGAGAGGTTAGTACAGTGGTCATGATGGTTTAGTAAAAAAAGAATTGTCTAACTTAAGTGTAAGTTAAACAGAACTTTAGTGTTAGCGTGAAAATCAAGGTTTTAAAATTAAGAGATTTTTTTTATTTGTAGAGAAGTATTGATATTTCAGAATTTTCCTTATGGCTATATTTTGGTGCTTAGTGCTGACCTCAGTACAAACAGCAAGAACAAAAAAATCATTATATTAATTTGGAGTAGGTACAGTGAATAATGTCATACTTTTGACTGTAACCATATGTCCCGCTTTAAAAGTGAGAACGCTAAAGCTTTTACAGTATGCGGTGTTTGTTTTTTTGTTGTTGATATCACCTACTAGATGTCAAAGCGGATTCTCACCTTTCTTTGGGAGTTTTTTGGGTCTGGGTTTTGGTTTTTTTTAATTCGCATTCTTTACCCTTTCACAAGCTTCCTCCTTCTTCCATGTCTGTGTGTCTGATTTGAGGTGCGAACTTTTTATAAAATAATTAAAACTGTTAATTTCAAATGTATTTGGGCATGCAATATGTTTTGCAAGAGTTTGCAAAAAGTGTGTGTAGTTGCTTGCCTAGTTTGGCTACAAAGTGACAAGATTGTTCATAGCAGTTGGGCTGATCACCTGCAAGAACCACCTCCCGCGTGCGCTGCCTACCATGCATGACAGTTCTGGCTTTTAGACAGAGTTTCGAAGGAAATTTTAGCTTTTGGGGGTTTGTTTTTTATAAAGAGTTTATATTGTAGCTTCTGAACATGCGTTTGCGTTACTAACCCACAGACATTTTGACAGTTACGAACATACAATCTAAACATATAGAAATTAAACCTTAGGTACGCTGGTCCTTTAGCTGATGAAAGAAGCAATAACTATAATTGTGGTAAATGACAGTGAACTAAACTCTCAAAGAGGAGCTTTAGGTACAGAAAAATAAAATACTGTTTTTAAACTAAAGAATTTAAGCTTTGCTATTTATCTCCATCCCCTACTTCAGTCCTTAAAGTTAGAATACTGTTGTTTTTTATTAAGGGACATTCTACTATTGTTCAGCCATCTGTTGAGGAACACAATGCTTATCTAACTACTGTATATCTGAATCTAAGCATTCTAACTATTTTTTTCATCTGATATCATAAGTGAGGAATATTAACTGGGGTAGCGATCTCTAAAGTAAAATATTACTTCTACAGTAATAGTTTTATGATATTCATTTCAAACAATACTATTTTAGTGATAAAACAGCATAAAAAGGCATGAACTGTTTCTCATATATATCCTTAAAAGCTTTATTTATGAAAGCACAGTAGGGTAATAGATAAAATGAATGAAAAGTAAATATTATGTGTAATCTTTACCCTCAAGCATAAAGTTACAGCATCCGCAAACTGGCAGACACAGCTGCTTGGCTGCACTGATTTGCATAACATATAAACAACTTGCATCAACAAGTAAATGACAAAGAGAACTTTGAAACCTTAGGTATCTCCTTTGTAGATTATGAGACTCTTCAGTGGGGAAAGTAACCGGTTAGTTTGCAGAGGGGATTCCAGGTTTGTTCAGGGTACGAAACTGAGACGTGCTCAAAATTATGCTTTGTGAGTGCTGTTCTGTGGGAAAAGTTGTGTTCGATTAAATCAATATGTGCCGTCAGCACGGATATGCTGTTCAACAGCCAGGACAGGGTATTGGTTTGGGGGCTTTTGTTTTCTTTTTGTGAGCATTAAGTATAGAAATGTTTGATCTCCTATTGTACCAAAATGACCTCACTACTTGAAGTAGTCCCTGTTTCCACTCTCACAATTGCCATTACTAGCCAGAAGTCACTTCTGGATTTACCTTAAAAAAACAAAAAGTAAGCACACACACAAACCCCCCACTTATAAAGACCTAATATTATTCTGTTATATCTGTAAGAAATCAGGACATACATGTGAAAGATATGATGGGTCCAGTTCTGTGATTGCCAATTTTACATATGGAATATACTTGAATCCCCAGAAAAGATCTGTTGTCACAAAGGCTAGTGAGAAGGTGACTGCATTACTGCCCTGACCCTGCCTCTTAATGTCTTGCTTGGAACTTGGGGTTTCTGCATCCTGTCTGCAACAGTTCCAAGCTGTAGGCCTTTCTACAGTGGCGTCCCCCGCATGTGACTTTTTGTAACGTACAGTAGTTTTTCTTAACCAGCGAGAGCTTTGGGATAGTTTTGCTTAATGCTGTTGGTCAAAATCAGAACCAGAGAGCAAGAATAATTGCAAAATTCCATGCATTAACTAAATATTATTCTGGGGAAAGGGAATCTTCACATTTTTGCTTCGGGGTTCTCATCAAACATGTGTCTTGCATTACCTTTCACTAAAGATCTCTTTGACTGTTTTTGCTCGTGTTAAACAATCAGAAACAAATTTGGCATGTAGTTTGTTTACTGCTTAACAATGAGGACCACTCAACAATTAGAAAGTTTGTCCTAGCCTTTAGGCTGCAGATAATATCTCTAGCTTCCTTTTTATTTATTTTTTTAAATTTCTTTAAAGCAGAGTTCCAGAATCCAGACTAAAAAGGAGCTGTGTATTGTGTCTCAGGCTTTAGATCTTGTAGAGATTGAATTTATCAACCTTTTGTTGTTCCGCCTTTAAATGGCGTCACTTGTCTGTAGCCTGTAGGCCCAGACTATGCAGCTGATTTATTTTATTGTTTTATTTTTAAATGTGGGAATTGCTTTAGGCATTTATGCTAATATTCATATTTTCTGAATTAGTGTTGTATTGTTATAGCCATTCTATTGGAGGAAACTATAGTATTCATGCAGTTGACTGAAATGGGAATGAAATGCATAATAGAGATTAGTACAAAAGTTGTTGTAAAACCTACATTTTAAATAAAGCCAGACAAAACTGATAGCTGCTACATAAAAACGCTTGATCTATTTCTGTTCTGCACCCATTCACCTGGTAGCATGCTCTTCAGTACTCTTTTGATGATGTCGTTGTTCAAAATTTCAGCAGCAAAGACAAACTATTCTTCATGGGGACAGTGCCTTTTGTTTTTTCCCCCTTCTGATCACTGGCAAAATGTTGCACTCAGTAAATAATTATTCTCCTGTCCATCAGAAAAAGCAGCTTCTTTTTCCTGTTAACTTTCAGGCCAGATTCCTTTTAGAGTACATGACTTCAAGGGATTTACTAGGCCACTAAATCTGGTCCTGTAGCATTGACGGGAATCATGCCCCCTAAGATATTATGTTCTGGCCTACATCATAACAGTATAGTTAGATTATTTGGTTCTTTTTTCTCTAGTGTTGGTCCCCGTGTATTTGTAGACCTGGTCTTGGTAGCTCTCTGAGCTTTAGATTGCTAATGGGTGGTAGAAACATCAGTTTCACAATTTGAAGCTAATATCATAGTATATGGGTGCTGACACCTTTAGAAGTGGGAGAGTCCAAAGAACAGACTCCAGCTCATCCTTGCTCTTTGGGCCTCGAAGACAGAACAGTGTAGTTTTGCTTCCTCTGGAAAGGTCAAGTTGTGGACCCTGCCTGGTCCTAGGGACATTCACACCTGAATACAGTTGTAACATTGTGGGGAAGATGACTTAACAAAGCTATTTTACTCTGCTTTCTTCTTTTGTGTTGTTTTACTCCTGGCCAATATAGTAGCTTTCATCGGTTCCATTTCTACTTCATTTTTGCAGAACATGAGTGACAAGAAATGTAACTATGGCTATTTCCTTATAGGACTTTTGGAATGGCTTTGCATTCATTTTTTAACTCATTTTTTTGTCAGCTTTGGGTAGTATTCGTGTTCAAATCAAGGCAACAAAGGACTCCCTCTGTGTGCTGATGATAGCAGCAAGATTGAGTAATTCTATTATTGTGAGATGTTTCAGACTTGAGCAAAAAGCAGTAATGGTGAGGGCTGGAATCTGCTGTTTCCCCAACATCTTCCAAACCAAATTCAGTCTTGTCAGTGTTGTTGGAGTGGACAGCTTTAAGGGGAAGTTTTTGAATTTCTGTTATGTAACGTACCACACTGTTTCTCTGTGTTGCTCTGCCTTTTCTGGAGATATGGTTTGGTAGTAGCACCAGTTAGAGAGTTTCTGTTATTTTAGAGAGTTTGTACGTTTTTTTTTTTATATTCTGATAGAATGCAAGATACTTGTCTGGTTGTTAGTAGAGACGTACATTGCAATGTGGTTGTTGGAAAGACTTGGTCCGTACCTTGCTGCCCAAGATCTGGTTTATTTTATAAACCTTATGGAGCTGCAAATAAGTAAATAGATAATAGCTTCTTTTTACAACAAGAAAATCTCATGTTATTTCTCCCAGCTTTATCTCAGTTCCAGGTTTAAATGAGATTTATGTTCCATTTAAAAAACTAAAATTTAGAGTGATTATAGCCTATTAGGAGGATAATGTGGGATATCCGAATTATATTCTTCTGAATTACATTTCCCTTCAAATTCAGAGAATCCAACTATCGTATCCTGTTTCAGTCCATTTGACTTCAGGTTTAAATTACTAATAATATATCATATGGATTAAACAATTGCATAGGAATTTCTTGTGAATTTCTGACAGATGATGTCAATAGCTATGCCTTAAATTTAGGTCTTTAACCTTGTGAGTGGCAGTTATGACATGCTTGGTTTCTAATGTTAAAATTTTCAGTTCATGAGCAGAAAGCTGTATTTTCACTTTGCTGTAACTAGTTAGGAATCTGAGGGAAGGAGGACGAAATACCTGCATAATTGATGCTTATGAAGGTTTAAGGGGCAAGGGGGAAATAATTAAAAAAACAATTGGTCAGCCAACCATATCCTTAGAAAACCTCTACTGCAAGCACCGTGAGTTTCCCAAGTTTCCTCTCTTAAGCAGTCCCAGTGGCAGAGCTCTGGGGCAGGCTTTTACTTCTCCTCTTCCGCTACTGCTCAGGCATCAGGGTATAAACCTGTGTCTGAAAACTGAAGTGAACCAAAGTTGGCCACAGGGCAAAAAACATCTTGTGGGTGCTTTTGTTTTTTTAAGATGTGAATTCGATCATGTCGTTCTTTATTCTGGCTAAATTATTTCTGATTATTTTAATCTAAATTAATCTTATTTCTACTACTTAATTTCTAAATAATTTGTGAGGCTGTAGATGATACAGCACCTTAGTGTTAAGATAGGAACAGTGTAACTTGAAAAAATACATGTATGCTTGCTGACTAAAAAGAACTTGAACTTACAGTTCTAATCATCTGGCTATTTTTCTTTCCTCCAAGTGATTCACAAAGGTTTTCTTCGGTGTGTTTAGTACAGTTTAAAACTCAGCAACCTGAGTGGATTAAATATTTACCTCTTCCATCTATGTAATGGTTGTATCCCTGCATTGAAAAGTACTTCATTCAGAATCACGTTGTTTTACAGATAAGGGTCCTTTCCTGGCATTACTTGCTTCTCATGCTGATGATATAAAATTTTACAGTAAGCTGAATTCAAACAGCTTAGAGCCCTGTTGAAGACAGTCTGTGAATTACTTGTTGCTTTTATGCTTGCAAAGTAAATATATATGAAATTTTACTTTAGTGGCTAATTTAAATTCTCTGAAGTAAGACAGTTTGATGGCTTGATTTTTATTTTTTGTTTATTTTAAAAACAAAAAAAAGCTTTCAGACCTTTTATATTTGCTAAAAGTGATCAAAGAAAATCCCAATATGTACGTGGTTGTTTTGCTTTTTAAATAAAATTCATATTGGCGCCTACTACGTCAAACATTCAAATAAAATACAAATTCTCACAGTTTTAGCTTACATCAAAGATGGAAATCATTGTGTGGTTTTGGAAACCAAAGCAATTCCAAGATAGACACAGTTGGAATTTTTTTTATATGACAGCCTGTTTCATACACTTAATAACATCAGTGTGAAGTTGAAAGTGTGCATCCTAATGAAGGAGAAAGCCTAGGGGAACTTTTATAGTGACTCTTTTAGGATTAAGATGCAACTAGGTGACATAGTTACTTACACTTGTAATGGATTTATGCAGCAGAAGAAAACTTAAATAATGAAATCATTTTTAGATGTGTATATAGACTACAGGGTACTATTTCTTGAATTTGTCATTAGTAATGCAAACTATCTTGTACGTTTTCCTGCAGATTAATACTAACGGTTGGGTTTCTTTTGGCAGGTTGTCAAGTTGTTAAGTAACAAAAGATCTCAAGCTGTTGGAATATTAATGTCTAGCCTTCATTTAGACATGAGGGACATTCAGCATGGTAAGTGAAAGAAGTATCATTGATTGTAGCTCAGATCACATCATAAATAATCTGGAAATTCTAATTTTTTCTACCTTTTGATAAGTCAAATAAACTAATAAGAGGCTTTTTTTTACAGTATTTCTCTGAAAATTGCTTGTTCTGACATTTATTTTCCCATGTCTAGTAAAATATTCCCATGTCCTGTATAGAAAAAAAAATAGTTTATTTGCAGAATTGCCATCTATAGTTTTTGGCGTCAGTTATCGAAGTGATATAAAATATAGACCCTTTGATTTTTGTCCTTCTGAGGAAGAAAGTGTGATGTGTTGTTTATTTTGATTTTGATAGCCTCAGGACATATCCAGAAAAGTGAATTATAACATTTAATAAATTTGCTATATAAAATAATTCCTATATTTGGGTTAGCCCAGACTGTGGAGTTCTTTCATCTTCAACAGCTTTTTTTATAAAGGGAGATCTTTTCGGGGAGTGTAATACTTTTCACATTTATGCTAAGAGACAGTAGTGCAAAAAGGTGAAAAGTGGAATTGCATTTATATTCAGAGCATCCCTTATGTTTTCCAAAGGCTTTGGATAGATTTGAAGCAGATTGAATTATCCTGTGAAGTGCCAGCCTATCTATTAAATAAATGTGGTTTTGAGTGTAACACAGGCTTCATAAATCACAAAAACATCTTGTGAACTTTCTAGGCTACATATTTACAGCCATGCATTCAGTTTACTGTGATTTGCTTATTGTGTGAAATTATTCATAAGTAGAGCAAATTTCAGAGCACTCTGTCAGCTAGTGAGTAACTCTTAATCACAGTTTAAAGTTTTTATTAAACTGTTTTGATGGTTACTAGACTTCCTCAAGCTGAAGCACTTAAGATGGTAGTCATAGAGCAAGGCGCCAGTACTGGCGCCAAGAAGTACTTGGTATTTCCAAAGCTGGCAGATGTAGTTCAGTTAAGTCATAGAGCAAAATCTGAAAACAATGATATGGTCCTTTCCTTCAGTCAAATATTCAACTTGGTTTCAGTTAATAATGAGAACCTTATGAACAAAGGAGTCCGCCTAACATCTGTGTCTGTGGTAAAGCCAACACAAGTTCATTGAAAATTTGCTTGCTTAACATGCAACACTAACAATAACATGGCATGAATGTCAGTAGTTGAAGGGGTCAAACAATATTATGCTTAACCTTTATCCTATTACAATATTAAGCACACATGATCATTTAAGAGCTGTGTGCAGATTTCATATATTCCTCTTTCAATAGCTGTTTTCTAAAACCAAAAGTCTTTGCAAAGGGGAATTTAGTAGTGTTCTTATTCCCTTGCTGTGCAGAAGTGATTGAACAAACATGAGAGAACTTTTGTCTGATGGGAGAATTTGTGGAAATGGTTGGAAGATCCTGCTGTTAAGAATGTTTTGTTGGAGTTTTTTTTTGTTTGTTTTTTTTAAGAATATAAAATAGGCGTGGAGGAAAAGTAGTGAGGAGCAGGAAAGAAATTTGCATGGTGGGGGCAAGGAAAAGAGAGGAGAGATCTCACCAAGAAGTATTTGTGGCATCAGTCACTCCATGCAGAGTTCTCCGAGTGATCTAACCATAGAGCCGGTGGAGAAATTGTAAAATCACAAGCCCAAGTATTTAGCTTCAACTTTATGTAGGCACTATTTTTACTTGCTTGTTAAAAAGTAATATACAATTTGAGTTTTGTAGGTTACTGGTTTATCTGCTGCAATTTGAATATACTAATGAGAAAGTACTATCAAAAATTAAAATAATGTTAAAGAATGCCTGCATTAGCAAAAGAGGCAGTTATATAGTTGCACCTTAATACATTAAGATTTAAGATGTACGACAATAACTACAGCAAAAAATATCTTCAGTGTTCTTTGTCCCCTGGCCCAGGGATTTGGTGGTGGACTTTATTTTTTTTTTTTTTCCCTGTTTAACATACAGTGGCATGTACATTTACCCATATCTCACTCAGTACAACACAAGCTATGTTTTTTCATAAATTTAAAAGGCAGTCAAATGAAACTCCTCCCCCCCCCGACAATTTGTGGTACTAGGCAACTTTGTTTATAGGCTTTCTTGTAAATATTCCCTATATTACATATAAAGTGTGTGTGTGTGATGCAGTGTTCATACAAATTGCAGAAGAATTATAATTTTAGTATTACTATTATTATTTCTCTTTTTTTACTGGCCATAAAAAAAGCACTCAGAAAGAGAGAAACGTTCCACGCAGTGTGGTATTCAGTCCATTTCTTGGTTTACATGCTATTGTGTTTTACTTTTCTAATGGTTTAGACAAATTTCAAAGTGTTACAGGAAAACAGTTGTGCTGGGTATTAATTCACGTAAATTTAGGATTTCAAGTTTTAATTCATATTGTGTTTCACTGAAGAGCCTAAAATAACTTGAAACCTGGGCAAATATCATATTTAATCTCTTAAATTTTTTTCTTTGGTTGACGTTTTTTGGTGTTGGGTTGTTTGTTTTTTTTAAGATATAAAACATTGGTGATATACTGTCTGCAAGGAACAATCCTTGATGAAAGATTGTTTTGGAAACTTGAGACTTTGAGTCATTTGTGATAGTTTTTTAACTAATCTTGAACACTTGGCTACTTTTTCATGCCTGTGTGATCAGAAGGCGTTTAACGGAAGATCTCAGAATATTGTAATAGGTGCTGAATAGCTTGCTATGATGATGATGATGATGATATCCTTGTTAAGTGTCTGCTTGTAGAATTGCATTTGTCTGCTTCTAACTTTGCAATAGGTTTAGTAAGCTAAACTCTCAAACTCTAGCTGCTTTTCAAGTATTCTTACAGTGTGGAAGGAGTAGAAGCACATTTGTACTGAACTCTAGTACATCTTTCGAGTAGTGCTTTAAAGTAGGGTAGGTTGATTTTTGTTCTTGTTATGGGGCTTTTTTAGCAGATTCTAATTGCTAACAGAACTCCCACTATTTTACACAGTCTACCCTAGATCTGTAAGAAATGTTGGTCCCTTTAGTCACAGTGCCATTTCTCTGTTATTAGTACAAAATAGAGTCCTCTTCTCATGGTTTTTCTGGTTTCACACAAGATTTTACTGACGCCTGTTTTTCACAATCATCTATCAGCTATGCAAAACACTTGATCCAGGCATTTTGCTTGCTTTTTTATTTTTGCTATGCCGCAAATATCCTTTATCCAGTATTATGTTCCCACTGGAAATGTAGCTGTATTCCGCTGCATGACACAGCCAAAGCTTGAGAAATGCCAAACAAGCACTTTTACATATTTTTCCCTTATACCTCAGATTTTCTTCCTAGAGAAAAGAGTTTGGTTTTAACATTAGCCTTTTGGGTTTTTTCTGAACAGTTCAGAGATGCAACGTGTGCTTACATTAGAGATCCAACAAGATTCCAGTTAGCTGCATATAGTAATCTATGATGAACACTCACACATTAATATATAATTGCATGTTAAGCCTGCGTCTGCGTTTAGGGACAGTGTCTCTTGGGATAGCTCTTTTTAATAAAGTTGTCTGTCATCACATGAAACATAACAACTGTTTGAAATTGTAACTATGTTGCAGAGAATATGGGTGTTAGTGCTTTCGACAATTCCCCTTGCTCATAAAGATACAATGTATCCTCTTCTGTGTTTAAGCCTTTGTGGCTGTTAACACGTGCAGTAAGAACAGTGAAAAATACTTCTGTGTGGGTGTAAAAATAGAAGGAAAAAATTACACTGAAGCTGTCAGCCAGAAGAAAAGAAAATCTAATATTTCATGCAGATAAGTATTACATTTACTACACAGATTTATAGCTAGTATTTATTTCCAAAATGGAAATTAACCTGTTGTTTGCCAAAATCATCTTCGTCTGAGCATGCCTTGTAAATGTTGAAAGTAGAAGTCTGGAAAAACAGCATATGCGATTCTGTCTTTTGACATTATCTAGAATCTTTTTTAATTCAGTAAGTTTCTCTTAGCAGGGTTTATAATTTCAGAC
>Ga0181612_104864_pt1 | contig 16127 bp, 7 predicted proteins | sample HoacroProtozoa21_FD_119630 | JGI IMG/M metagenome (GOLD analysis project Ga0181612, IMG submission 119630) | Hoatzin crop microbial communities from Cojedes, Venezuel. Combined Assembly of Gp0051906, Gp0051904, Gp0051908
CTCAGGGGGGATCTCATCAATGTTTGTAAATATCTGAAGAAAGGGCGCAGAGAGGCTGGAGCCAGGCTCTTTTCAGTGGTGCCCAGTGACAGGACCAGAGGCCATGGGCACAGACTGAAGCACAGGAGGCTCCGTCTGAATGTTAGGAAACACTTTCTTACTGTGAGGGTGACCAAGCAATTGGCATAGGCTGTCCAGGGAGTTTGTGTAGTCTCCCTCCTTGGAGATACTCAGAAGCTGTCTGGACATGGTCCTGTGCAACGTGCTGTAGGTGGGCTTGCTTGAGCAGAGGGAGGTTGAACCAGGTGACCTCCAGAGTTCCCTGCCAGTCTCAACCATTCTGTGATACTGTGATTTGATTTTTGACAGTACTGAGAGATGCTGTCTCACCCAAAGACGTCAAAAAAGAGCAAAAGACAAATATGACTTTTTTTATTAATTCTGTTGTGGCAGTTTTTCCTTATCAAGATTTCTGTTGGATTCTAATGTTTTACTTTGATTTGGAACAGCTATCTAAACACTTGTATTTTCCATCTAAACAGAGATTCAAAAAATTGATGTTTATTAACTGCATTGACTTTATCTAAGCCAATCAGTTTAACTCTGCTTTGTTGTTAGAAGTTATGTCAGAGGTCTCTCAATGTCCAGTAGCAAAATTTTGAAACTGGAATTATTTGGAAATTTTATGCCAAACAGTTTTTATTTTCTCATGAGAACAGGCCAGTTCTTTGAAATCAAAATTTTCTGCAGGACTTCAAACACTAGAAGTAGAATGTCTGATCACAGTGAGAAAACACAGGAAAAAGATCTCTGTCTCACCTAGGATTAAGGTATTTACATAATTTACAGAAGACCAATGTATGATCCTGCTCTGCCTGGCTCAGACTAGAGAAATGTAACGATGGTGAATGCTTTCACTACAGGAATAGTTAGTTCAGTAAAGGGCAAAGGGTGTTTCTGTTAGGTTTCTCACTTTGGACATTCTTGGTTTCACTCCAATGCAATGCAAGACAATTTTTGATCTCTCAAAAAACTATGGGATGGGAAATAATTTCCTATACAGCTCTGATAACAGTATAATGTTATGAGCACTCTTTTGGCTTCTTTCTCATCCATGAGAGCTCCAGCAAATGTTCTGCGGTTCTGAGATTTTCCATTAGTAGTAATTTACATGAAGATTGTATATAATGGCTAAAAAGGGATAACATAAGTACCAGCTGGATAGAAACATAGCGACTCTTTTGCTATAATGTATATTTAATAACTTCAGCCTAGGCTTGCAGAGATGATGTCTAACACTATTGAAAGAAAGGAGTTACAGTATATGAGAACATGCTTTTATGGCTACAAATGCCAAGGAACATTAATAGGTAATTGAATTCTTTATGTGTCCGTTCATAATTACAGACTCTTATGATAGTTGCCACCCACATCTGAGAAAAGCAAGCCTGTTAAATCTTAGGAAACAGGCACTGACCATCAGCTTTCCTGCATAACAGCCTGCTTTTATAGCCATTGAAAAATCTTCTGGCTTGGCTCTGCAAGCAGAAATTTTTCTCTCAAGTGGATCGAGGTTGTCATTAGGGTCGTACACCTCCAAGCTGCCGCTTCGGTAGATCAGATGCTCTTGCTCTTTCTGTCACTGATCAAACCCACTTGTAACCTAACCAAAGAGGTACCCATTTGAGATCTTACCCAGTAACTTATGGCTTGTCCGAGGACTAGTCTCAATGGGAATGATTTATAGTTTCTGGTGTTATGTATGGTACACAGTAAGAAAAATTAAAATTAGGACAATTATTAAAACTACAGTAAGTAAGCTCCCTGCTTGGGCTTGCTACTTCTGTTTTTTTCCAGTTCTGGAAGATTTTCTACTGCACTCTTATCCTTCTTCAAACTTAAATTAAACTTAAAGCTGTTCTTCTTCCTTCCCTTCCTGCTGCCTTTTGGGCAGTCTCATGACCTTCCTTGTGCCACCTCTGGTGATTCTCTGATTCCTTGAGGGACCAGTTCAACTCAGTAGACCAGAAGAAATGTATTCATGTTTTTATTAATTAGTTTCCCATCAGCTTATTGAGGGGAATTAATTGTGGAGGAGATCAAACACCAGAGAGGGCAGAAGTAGAGGGGCAGGAAGGACAGTGTAGCTGGGAGCAGAGTTCTCATGGACCTCCACAGCGAGGGGGACGGATAAAGAGAGAAGTCATTGCAGAAGAAGAAGAGGTAGAACTGTTAAATACAACTGTGAGACAGCTTTACTACAAAATGACGTCCAGAGGGGATCAGGGATTGGGTCTTGAAGATGGGACAGGCAAAGGCAAGCACGAGTGACTGGTTGTTCAGGAGATACTCCAGAATTCGTGTCTTCTATACTGTTATCACTGAGAAACTAGCTGTTGTGCATACTATGGAGCAAGAAACAAATCTGTGAGTCCCAAAGATTATCAGCATGTTTTCACAGCTTGAAGTACAGTACTGTCTAGATTCTGGCTTGTTCTATAGGCAGTTGTAAAATGGTTACAGTATATAAGCTAAGGACTGAAAAATAAATTGTTCACTGGTCAAGCATCCAGTTCTAATGCACAGTGGCTGTATTGCTGTCTCAAAGCTGTTGGAGTGAATATGGTGCATGAATTCTGAAGAAAACAGAAGCTGTTGAAATTATATTTCATTTTGTGTTTTCCCTTCTTCATTGCCCATATAGTATGTTTCTTCTTTTCTGTATGTCTTAGACATGAAAAATTACAGCAGAATTTCTGACAGCTGTTTTATATATGCATCAGCTGTACTCCTTTACTTGTACACACTAGAGGATTCACAAGACATTATAAAAAGAAACAGTATGAACAATATGGTTCATCAGATTAGAGCTTTTCACATAATTTCCTTGTTTTTTTGTATGTACCCATTCTCTTACCCTTTGCTGCCCTGTTATTTAGTTTCCATCTTCTTCCCACTCCCTTATACGGAATGACTGAAGTCTTTGTTTACTTTTGTCATCCATGTTTTGCCTTCCTTTCTCAAAAAAAGTAATATAGCTTGATAGTATCTTGTATTTATCTGTTACTAAGGGAATATATACAAAAAGTTACACAAGAAAAGAAAGTCAGCAGTCAGTGTGCCCGCGTACATGTCTACCTCTCAATGCTTTTTTCTTTAATTTATTTCTTTGCTCATTTTTGCATGAATGACAAAATTTAGTACCAATAGCCAGGGCTATCCAGCACTTCCCAGTACAGGGTCTATTTTCAGTTTGTTATGACTTTGCCAAACATCAACCATTTCAGAGGAAAGCTTCCCTGCCTCACATCCTACCCAGCATATTTCTTTTTTAAAAATTTGTTTATTGTTGTTTCTTTTTTGTTTTCTTTGCTTGTGGAGGAGGAGAGAAATAAGTTGATTTATTGTTAAGGCCAGATAACTAAGGTGTTTCCTAGAACATGAGTTGTGGAGAATATTTTGCTTTCTTTTGTCAGAGTTCAAAATTCTCATGCCTGTTTCACTGGAAATTTTACTGACAGCTAGAGGCTTATTTTGGAGGCATTTTGAATAGAGGTTAGTGACTACATCCAGCAAACAAGCTAAGTGGATGTACTGATCTCCTTTTGGATAGACTGATGGTTAGGGCCTTCAGCTGTAGAAATATGGGAGATCTGCATTGAATACTTTGTCTTTTGATACTGAATCTCCCACACAAATCCTGCAGCCTACAAGGTAAGGAAACATTCTGTCTCACCAAATATGTACTTAAAATATTTTGTACTGAGCAGAACAGATTTGACAAGAAACATTCTTTTTCTGATATATCCCTTTTTGTGCAGAATCCCTGCTGTGAAGGAGCAACCCCTGCTTCTGGATAATTACCCATTCCATTTAATGTGGGACAGCTGTGATTGTAGTCACACTTAGAATATATAAACTGGGCATTTTTTATAATCCCTGGCAACTTTATAATGCACTAGCAGATAAGGTTTGGGAAGAAAAGATCCCTTTCTTTCCTGGTTTGGAAATGTCCCCTGTAAATGGTCTTTTTTTTTTTTTATTTAATAAAACCTATCTGGCAAGTTCAGCCCAGCATCACAAATGCCATCAGATGAAGTAAAACTGCCTTTTTGTCAAGTCAATTATTCCCTCCAAAAGTGCATCCAACTGTAAGTCTAATATTTCTGATCTGTGCAAAAAATACTTGATTTTTTGCAGAAAGTAAGTCTGGGTTTTCTCTTTTCATGTTTTTGTAAAAAACAGGCGAATTTGATTCTAACTTTGCCATATTATAAACTTCTGAAAAATTGTGTTCCAAAACCTGTCACAATTTGGTAGCTCTGTTTGAAACCTGTCAATACCACATAGCTCAGCGATCATTCACCCTATGCTCAGTAACCTGGAATCATTATAAGACTACAAATAATGTATCAAGATAAAAATTTCAGAAAAAAGTCAGCTAAAATGCTTTAAATCTTACTGATTTATCTTTTGAAAAATCTGATGTTTCTGTATCTCAGTATTCATGTATAAAATAGGAACAACAACTCTTCCTTAAACCCATATGACATTTGAAAAAAAAAATATCAAGAATCCAAGAGCTTCATATGCAGAAAAGGAGTAACTTTCATAAATACCTAGAATAGATACATTGCTCTGGAGCAGTCAAATAGAGACTCAGTTCCAACACTTTACAGTTTCCTGATGTTAATTAAGTCAAACAGCATACATCTATTTATTTCTTCTGGGCTAGCTATCTTTCCTGTTCAGAGGATGCCTTGTTTAAACTAAGTAATTCACTTAAGATTTTGATCCATTCACATTATTGAGAGAAGTTTTTTCTGTCATCAGTGTGCTTTGCATCAGATGGCCAGCTACATCAAATAACGACAAATTACAGACTTGTTTTATCAAGTGCTGCTATGCTTTTAAAGGTCTGCTCAGCGCTGCAAATAAAGATTCTGCTGCTTCTGGCAGAAGAATGCTGCATTTTCCATTTAATTCAATCTGCAATTCAAATCATGTCTTCAAAACAGGATTATCAAACATCAGGTCTATGCAGGATTCCTAAAACAACTTAATGCAAGTTGGCAGTCACTTATCATGCATTATTAATCACTTTTCAAAATTTGCAGTGTTGTCACTGTAATTAGAAGCATCTTTATATTGTACTACATAAGTGGCTTGTTAATCTGAAAAGAAAGTTATTAATAGAAGGGTCTTAATTGCTATAATTACATTAAAAGTAGGCTTGTTGTGAAGTCTGAGAATGCTCTAGTTGCTTTACAGACTTTCACATCTTTGGATGATCATTATAAAATGCCAGTGATTTTGAATTAGCTTTCAGAGATAATTACGATTAAATTGTAAACCCCATTTTAGTATAGTATAGCGTATAATAATTTAGCATATAGAGCATATACATTCTGCTTTCAAATTCTAATATAACTATGGATGAAACTCTACCATTGCTGCCATCACAATTTTGGTATCGTGGTTTTATTGTGGGAAAAATAATTAATGATTTTTTTTTTTTTTTAAGGGAAGGTGAATCTGGGGAGAAGCAGATCATCAAAGTGCATTGAGATCTTAGAACAGCACAGATTGTAATCTTGGCATACTTCAGGGATCAGTGAAGAGAAGGTGATGCTGTTCTCAAAATATTAATTTTTGTAAGTATTTTTGAGATTCCCACCTATAAAGAAAAGTAAGAATTTGAATTTAGAAAGCCAGATGGGATTTCCAGAGTAGCCGCTGCATGGGTGGGAGTGGGATTCTTGCCATTCTCAGTTATGTCCACTCTCATTCACAGGGTTGCCCATGATTTCTCACTACATACAAGTGATGGAGGGAAAAAAGAAGATTTCACAGGATCATTCAGATTGCAAGGATGTTCATCTACTCCAGCCTCCTGGTCGGAGCAGGATCAACACTCAGACTATGTTGCTCAGGGTTTTGTCCTCTTGGGTCTTGAAAACCTCCAAGGACAGAGTTTATGCAGCCTCTCTGGGCAACCTGCACCATTGCTTTATTGTTCTCATAGTGAAAAATGTTTTCCTTGTATGAGGTCAGGACATCCCATCTTTCAATTTATGGGCACTGTTTCTCATTTTTCCACTGCACCTTAGTAAAGAGCCTGGCTCTGTCCTCTTGGTGGTCCCTGAGGTCCCATGAATCTGTCTGTTCTGAACAAGCTGAACAAGCTCAGGTCCCTCAGCCTCTCCTCACAAGGCAAATGCTCCAGTCACTAACCATCTGGGTGGCTCTTTGCTGAATTCTCTCCAGTTGGTAAATGTCTTTAATGTACTGAGGGGCCCCAAACTGAATGTGGGACCCCACACAGCAGGGCAGGGGGGAAAGGAGCACTGGAAGTGGTTTAGTGGGTGCCAAGTTGAGGGGATTAATCACTTCCCTTGACTTACTGGCTGCAGTTTTAGGGTTCTTTTACAGCCCAGTACATAGTTAGCCTGAAGAACCAGACATTTTCTTACCATTGTTGTGGTTTAACCCCAGGTGGCAACTAAATCCCACACAGATCCTTGCTCACTTCCCCTTAGTGGTGTGGGGGGGAGAATCAGAAGTGTAAAAGTAAAGAAAACTTGTGGGTAGAGATAAAGACAATTTAATAAGTAAAAAGACATTTTAAAAAATGTAGAAAGTAACAGAATAACCTACAATACAGAGAGTTCTTGAAATCCACCTGTCACTCCAGAAATACAGATGGATTCTGCCTATTTGTAATCTGATGGTATTAGAGTACGCTGTGCACCAGTGTCCATGAGACCTTTACACTCCTGTGGGGCTGATGTGCCAGGCCGTCAAAGCCACAGAGTCCAGCAGACCCAGTTGTCCCTTTCCTCCTCCTGGCCAGAGGCATGGTGCCTCTATTCCTTGTCAGAGTGGTTCGTAACTGCAAACAGGAAAGTCCTTCATCAGGGTCAAAAGCAAGATCAGCCCTTCTACTCTGCCCAACAGACACTGGAGCAGTAATTTTCCTGGATGTATGCCATTTGGCTGAGCTTTTTTTCTTGCACTTCCTGTACCTGAGCTTCTAGTCTCCAGGTACGTTCAACATCCCAATTCCTCATGTCCTCCCCCTGGTCACACAGATGGAACCTCAGGGTGGCACGTGGCGTGTGCCACCAGAACCCTCTCCCTGGAACAGAAAAAGGCTGACTCTTAATAGCTGAGACCTTGACTGGAGTGTGTGAGGAAGACCTGTCCTTCTTGAATTGCTCAGACATTTTTTGGGTCAGTTCCTTCACAGCCAAAATGCAGGCCCATAGAGAGGAAGTGAGATTATCTTCACATTCTCAGAGCTGTCTGGCCAGTCCCTCTATAGTTGGTGCCTCTGTGTCTGTTCAGCTCATTATTGCCAGGATGTTGGCATATGATGTCAGTGCGCTTTGTACAAACTTCTACCACATAGACCGCGTGCACCAGATTTCATCCGGGTCTTTGGATGCCTGGTTGTCATCTAGGTTGCTATAGATCACTTCCAGCACAACTAATTCCCTCAGATACTGGATACCTCCCTCAGTGGTGGTCCACTTGCTTTGGGAATTTGCAAGATCTTCCTTGAAGTGATACCTGTCCTTCACACTCCATAGGTGTCACCTCCAATGACTGAAGTCTCCTACCTCTTCTCCAGTCCCTATGTCAATGGCCTTATTGCTAGCAAGGGATCCCATCTGCTGGGCTTCCTTGCCCTCTAATTCCTGCCTACTGGCTCCAAAATCTCAGCATTGGAGTAACCAGCTGAGGATTTGCTTATCTGGTTGATGACTGAAATCTTTTTGCATACCTTGCAGCTCACTTAGGGATAGGGGTCGGGTGATTTCTGATTAGTTTATGATTTTGGTTCCTTCCCCCTCCTGTTCTTGTGGCTGCTCTGCTGCAGAACAGGCTGCTGCTTCTGATTCTCTCTCCTTCTCCCTCTTAGGAGAAGCTTCTTCATCCCTTACTAAACAAGTTGACTTCTACTTCCATTTTTCTTCTTCATTACACGGATGACTGATGTAGTTGAAGGCTGGGTGGGTCTCTGGTTTAACCACAGTGTCTGTTGGTTTGTTTTCAGATCCGGAGACCCTCTCTCCTCCTTGACGGTGCTGAATAGTATTGAGCAGTGTTCGGTAGGTGGAGGCCAGGCCCCAGCACGCTGTGAGAAATTGTGCCGCTTTAGAATACCCAGAGCATTTTTTTTTTTTCAAACATTCCATCACTTCATCAAGTTCCTGCACTTGTTTGGGAGTGAAGTGCCAGACCATTGGAGGTGAAAACCTTGCTAGATACCTGCCCATATTCTCCCACATGCCTTGCCACCTGTAATCACTGTGTCTTGGGGCCTGGGTGATATTCCTAAATAGTTGTTTAACCTCATAAAAAGCCAAAACAAGATTCCTAACAAGTCCCAATCGGAGTATTTTGATTACCCAAGGATGTTCAAGCTGCTGAAGAGCTCTTGTAATGAGGGAGAAAATGCTACAGAAGAAGGTGGTGAAGGTGCCTTTATGTATTTCCTCCACCAAAAGCCTCTCGGAGGAAGAAATGTAATTGTTAATTATGCCCAAGAGATGGTTCCCAAAGTACTGTAGTGGCTTCAGTGCAGAGCCCAAATGCCAGGTTAAGCTCATGGCCAGTGTTTTAATAATAAATCTTCCAGGCCAAAGACCACTAAGGACTACAGAGTGCAGCAAAATGCAAAAGCAAAAAACAGTCTTTAGCATGTACAGCAAAAATGGGAACACGGCACAGATCAGATAAACTAATGTACAGAACAGATAAATCAATATGGCAACCAGAGACTGTTAACAGATATAATAATTATAAATTCCTTCTAATAGGCTCTGCTTAAATCTGTTATCTGAACCCCTTCGGGTCCCGTCTGGGATGCTAAAAAGGACTGTTGTGGTTTAACCCCAGCCGGAAACCACACAGCCACTTGCTCACTCTGCCTCAGTGGGATGGTAGGGAGAGTCGGAAGGGTAAAAGTGAGAAAAATTCATGGACTGAGATAAAGACAGTTTAGTAATTAAAAAGAAATTTTAAAAAAATGTAAGAAGAAAAGTAACCAAAAAAGAAAAAGAAAAGTAAAACCCAAGAAAAACAAGTGACATAAAACAATTGCTCACGACCAACCGACTGATGCCCAGCCAAGCCCTGAGCAATGGCAGCTCCTGCCAACCTCCAACCCCCAGGGTTTTTTTCTGAGCATGAAGTCATGTGGTATGGAATATCCCTTTTTTCAGTTGGGATCAGCTGTCCCAGCTGTGTCCCCTCCCAGCTCCTTGCGTACCCTCACTCTGCTCCCTGGTGGGGTGGTGTGAGAAGCAGAAAAGACCTTGACTCTGTGTAAGCAGTGCTCAGCAATAACAAAAACATCCCTGTATTATCAACACTGTTTTCAGCGCAAATCCGAAACATAACCACATACCAGCTACTGTGGAGAAAATTAAATCTATCGCAGTCAAAACCAGCACAGTATGAAACAGTATTATCTAATAGTTTATTTGAAGTACAGCATGGGTGGGATACAGGAAGGGGGAAATTGTTGTTGATGCTGTACATATATGTGTGTGTGCATGCACATGAGTGTATATAAATACGTGTATCCATATGTATGTACATATATACATGTGTATTTGAGATCTTTAACTAAACAAAGAAATTATTCTTGATAGCTACCGGATACCACCTGGCCAATGTAATTGGATCAGCATAGATGAAAAATCGGGTGAAGTCAGAACCGTTAAAGTCTTGGACCGAGATGTGGGAGAAATGAGACGAGGGCAGTGCAATATCACAGTCCTTGCAATAGACAGAAGTGAGTACTAACTGTTGTCAGCATTCTTTGTGGTCTGTAACAGATGTTTACGTGCAAAGTTAGTGTGGGGACAGCTGTACTGGTTCAGACCAGAGGCCCACCTAGTCCGTTGTCTTGCATTTAGGATACCTTTATCAAATACTTAAGAAAGACTGTACAGCAGGGAAAGCATTTTAAGACATCGGGCAAATTCTCAATGTTTTCAGAAGTTACCTGCTCCCATTTAAAATCCTGCTATTTCTTGACTGTTTTTTAAGTGCTAGCACTTGGCAGCTGTGCGGCTGACCACAAAGAAAGTAGAGAAAGAACTTTTCGTAAAAAAAGTTGGTGACCTTGCAACTCTTACTGTTTCCTTCTCTGTTTGACTTCTTGGTGTCTTCCTTTTGGAAACCCTTAATTTAAAAGGACCCCTAAGAACAGCTGTGTTCATTGCTGTATGTTACTGTGTGCTTACTCTTTATTCTCGGTCATCTAGGTTTTGTAACAGTGTTCACATTATGTGTTGCTCAGGTGACAAGCTCTTACAAATTACTCTGTAAAGGAGAGGTTGTACACTCAGATTCTCATTCTAAAACAGGTTTTAGTTCTGATTTAATGTGAGTGATCATCTGTTCTTTCTGATTAATCTGGGTATATGCATTTATTGTAGGAAAAGATACAGTTCTGCTGCAACATCACCTAGCAAAGAAGATTAAATTCACCTTTTACTTCTCAAATACTAAATGTAGCACAAAGAAAAATGTTAGGCTTATAGGTCACTCTTTTAATTCTACAATATGTATCTTGCATTAAAAAGTAAAAATGGAGTGCCCTTATAAATCCAATGGCAGGGTTTAGTCTGAGCACTTATGTGCTTAAACATCAGTGGGAATAAAGAGCAGATCTTTGGAAGTTGCTTTACAGTTAAAAATTCTTACTCTGTCCAAAGCTTGCATATTAAAATTAAATGTAAATAATATGAATTTAAATTGTTTGGAACTTCTGTTGCATGTAAAATAAACATGATATATGCATCTGCACTCGGATATCTCTATAGAGAAAGTTTTAAGAAGTAGACTTGATGTGATTTCACTGGAATGCATATACAAGCACTGACCATTCCTGTATTGGAAAAAAATGTAATTAGGAGAGAGAGCTCATTGACTTCCTGTATGCAGACTTTGGTGACATAACATGTGGCATTACTGAATCCTGCTACCACACAGTGACTTGGAGGGAAAAGGACAGAAAGGAGCCCACTGTTTCTGCAAGTGTTTGTGTAGCCAGGGAAAGTGAGGGTAGGGAAACTGTAATTTATTTTCTCCTTCCAGAAATAAAAAGGCTGGAGACCTTCACTTTGTGCTTTTAACTCTGTTTGGCTTAGCATCCTTTACCCCTGATTTATAGTCTCTCTTTCCTCTCATCCTGCTGTTAGAACAGTATCTGTCCTCACACAGATACACATCCTCCAGAAAATACATTGTCTGCACCTATCGAATATGGAGCTTTAGGAGCTGCAGATCCATTGACAACCAGCCAAGCAAAGAGAAGCAGCCAAGAGAGACCTGTGAAAAGTCCCTCTCTCTCTTTGGCTAAATCAGCAGCTGCTTTCCACCCTACTTCTAAATTTGGATATTATGATTGATGATATTTCATTGTAAAAGTCTGGACTTTAGATAAATATGTGAATGTTAGAAGTGCTAAAAGTAGTTATTTTTTCTCATAGATGGCAAAACAGGCACTGGAACAATTCAGGTTGTCATCCTGCCTGGGAACAAGAATTACCCACGAATCATTAAAACCAGGTATATAATGTGCACAGACAGAAAACCGATCTGCCTTACTGCACAGGATGGTGATGAGTCTCCTTACAGCATGCCCTTTGTATTTCGCATAACTGAGCGTAGCTTGGCTTCCTCGTGGAAGATAACTGGACACAACGGTACGTTAAGACTTCCTCCTCCTCCTCCTCACTTAACTGTAGGTTGCCAGAGGAGGCTTTGCTACCTCTGCCTTAGGTGAACTGTAAGGATAGATTGGATGAATGTATGTTGGGAATTGGTGTAGTCAGCAGGGCTAGCAAGGTAGCCTTGATGATCTCTAGGGGTTCCTCACTTTCGTTTGCTGTACAGGAGAACAAGAGTATGCCAAGAATAAAGGGGAACAGCTAAAGTATTCTTTATCTGAACTGTCCTGGGTTTGAAACAGTTTGTAGAAGTTGAGGAGGTAGCACTGTTGGCGTCACAAAGGCAAGAAGAAGAATATTGTATTGTGCCTCTTAAAGTGTAGACAAGAATCTGTCCCTAGCATCCTTGGATCAGCAATCAGCTGCTGTCTGAAATTATGACCTAAAAAGATTAGGTGGGAGAACATTGCATCAACACCTCTGGATAAGCAAGTATACATTCATAATTCATACGTAATTTAAGAATGAAATGTCTCATACTCCAGAAATACAGCTTTTCTTAGGCTGCTGTTATCGTGAAAGACTAGAAAACTGAAACTTTACCTAAAATTGATTAGAGACTGAATAAAAAAAACAGGTTTTTTTCTTAGTACTGCTATCAGCCAGCACATTTTTGGTAAAGCTGAGCTGATTGAAAGAAAATATTACTGTCTCCCTTAATATATTTATGTCAATTTTTATGATTTTGGTAGAAGTAAATAAACAATTTATTACAGAATGAATCACTGTTTCATAAAATTTTCTAATAGAAAAAGTTATAGCTGAAGGTGATTTCCTGGTGGGCGCTAGATGATGGCAACAAGAGCAGCACATACATTAGCTGCTGTGTTGTCATGAATTAGCCTGAAAAGGCTCTGATTCTGAAGTGTTACGTCAAACATTCACTAATGAAAGGCAAAAACCAGCGAAGTCTGAGAGCAAAGACATCAAGGTTTATATCGGGCAACTTGAAATAACTATTTTACAAGGTACATGTAGTTTCATATACCTCATATTAAAGCAATCATTAGGTACATCAGTGTCTATCTTGTATATACTTTTTACAAATTATGTATTTTGCCCTTTGAAAGACGTGGTCACTAATCATTGCCACTAAGCAGGGCAGCAAACTAAATGGATTTTACTTCCCACTGAATATAGCTAAAGGATGAAAGAGGTATAAATTAACTTTACGATTTATTATTCCAATCACACTACCGTAAGTCCTCTTAATAAATATCAGTTCAGTTGATGGTCTTTACTAGTAAGCCGAAATAGTGTCGTTTACTGTAATGAACTGAATGAACTTCAGAGTTTCGAATCGTACATTGTCAGAAGTATGTATAAGGTTTGCTTTTGCAATTCTAACATATAAAAGGTGCTGAAAGTATAAATCCTTTAAAGATGTAGTTTTGTGTGAACATGTTTAAGCTAGCTTTAAACTAGCTAATGTGGATCTGGTAGCAGTGTAACTGCAACAGAAGGGAAGATTGTGATTACAGTCCTATTTGTGACAACAGTGTTTCAGGTATTGTTAACGCTGGATCTGTTTTTTTTTATGTTTTTGTGGATTTTGTTTGTTTTTTTTTTTTTTTACAGAAAATTCTGCGTATCTTTCACCAAGGGGTGATATTCCATTTGGAACATACACTATTCCTGTAAGTGTGACTGATAATGGAGGAAGGGTAGGAGAGAATTACATAGAAGTCCAGTACTGTGAGTGCGTCACTCCAACTGAATGCAGAAGCTCCACAAGAGTACGTGAGGGCGGAAATGTTACTCTTGGAGTATGGGCCATCCTTGCAATGATCTTAGGATCATTATTACTGCTGTGTAAGTACACTTCTTTTTTTTTTTTTTTTTTTTTAACACGAAGGGCAAACCACTTTTAAAATTAGCTGAGAGAACTTGATTCAAACTTGATTCAAACATTTGTGTTTTTTATTTAGGCATTTGTATAGCCCTCATCACTGACTTAATGTACCTGTTCTACTTGTGTTGGTATCAGTGGCTTCTTGTTCTCATCTTGTCCTCTAGTTACTCTGTGTGGATTTTTGTTTATTCTTTTAAGTACTACTTATGTAAGACATTCTGTGTGTTCATGTTAGCAAGGCCCAAAAAACCTGCATTCAGCACTTGAACCAAAAGAGGATGGGGTTGTAGTGCTTATCAGATCCTGTCTTGAAGCCAGTATAGTGAAGTTTGTTCTTGAATGTAGTGCTGATTGTGGGATGCACATTTCTATTTTGTAAGAATGTTGAAATCATTTTCCTAGGGCTTTTTGTGACCTTTCTTGTATCATGGATTAAAGCATGAAGTATCTAAGACATTGGATTTCACACGGGATTTTACAAGAGCCAGCATAATGTTGAAGGACAAGTTGGATACTTGCACAACAAACCAAACCCTTGAATAGATGTTGTGTTACTGGAGTTGCCCAAAGACTAACAGATTCTTAGCAGGTCAATATTGCTGTTAACCAGTGAGGTGGTGACTGTGGTATCTAATAGCAAAGCCAGGTCACTTTTTTACCAGAATCAGACATAGTCTGACTAAGAACATCTTTAGAAATCACCGGAGTGCTATGGCAACAAATACTTCAGAGTTTGGGTTTTTTTCTTTCTTTTCTTCTTTCTTTTCCATTTTTTCCTGGTAACGATCAACCTATCTTGCCCCTGTTCAGTCTCAGCTAAGTATTCTTGATACAACACTGGGACCTGCACATGGTTTGAAGGTTAGATAGATCCATATTTTATTTAAACAGGGGAAGTACCCAAATTTGTGGTATAGCCCGGAGGTGGAACTTTCAGATGTGGGGGATGCTCAGAAAGGGGGACCGTATGAAATATTAGCTAGCATTTTGTCACTACCCCTTGACTGCATCCCTCCCAGATAGACCTGTTATTTTATTGTGGCTAGGTTTTACTATGTGTATCCTCCACTCAGTGCTGTCATGGATGTCTTCTTCCCAGCTGTCAGCATCAGGAGGCAATCTGCTGGAACCACTGATGCAGATATCACTGACGACTGATAGCTGCAGAAGCTAAATGAGCTTGGAAGTGGCTCTTGGCCAATTTCCACAGAAGTTTATATGTTCAGAGATCAGCTTGCTCAGTGGGCAGTTAGGCAGAACTGCTCTGTTTCTCATGGGCTTCTTTATTTTTAAGCTATCGACTTGAAAAGAGAAGGAGAGAGTGGTTCTTTGAATGAAATGTTTAGTCCTTTGTTTAAGAGAGCTATTAGGTGCTCATGATTCTTTTACACAAAATAATTTCTGGCTGAGTCTCCATGACAACACAAAGTATTATCATAGGAGAAATAAGCTGAATACAAGGAATTAAAGAAGGTTGTTCTGTAATGTAATGCTTGAAGTCCTCCAGGGTTCTGGTGACCATTTCTGTGAAGCAGAAGTTTCTGATATTGGGACCTTTAGCTTGCATATTAGTTTCTTAGGACGTAAGTTGACATCTGTGTATTCATACATGAAAAATGTCTTATGTACAACCTTGCTGTAGTTGTAAGACAGGATTTTTCACCTGGTTTTGGTTTTAAATTTTTAATACTGTGAAATTTAGCAGTTACAGTGTTTCCGTAAGGGATGCTTGCATTTTTTTGGGGGAAACCAAGATGCTCTTTAGAAGAAAGAAATAGTTCAGCAGTATAGTGAACACTATATACTGTTCTAAAAATGTATCTATGTACATTTTTGAGTATGGGCATTTTTGGAAATAAATATTTTTTTTAAACCATACTTGATATTTAGGTATTTAAAAAGGCAAATACAACAAAATTCATTATCAAATGGAAGTAGATACTGTTACGAGGTGAAGTTCATAGCATCTTCCTCATTTATTTCCTTTGCATAGTAATCCTGATCACAATTTGTGGCTGCTGTGGCTCTGGGGTAATGCACAGGCAAGTGGCTGATGATTGTGCCAATCACAACTTAATAATTTCAAATACAGAAGCTCCAGGAGAAGAAGTGATGGTAAGCTGTCTATTTACTTCGATGCAGAAACATGTAGTTACGATATCCATAGAATTTGAGTTTGAGAACAGGACCTCGAGCAAGTAAGTGATTTACTAAAAGAAGTAAACAATAAACACAGGGATCATTAGATGTGCTTTGCTATTTAATAAGAATTTGAAAACTCTTACTTTAGGCAGAGTTGGTAGTACCAGTTTGGTAGTACGTATTTCAACATATCCTGTGGTTGTTAGCGTGGCTGCTTATAATTCTTCTAGACCTGAACTGTTTGGCTGGAACTTTCAGGTGAACATTTTAATCACTTCAGTCATTTTGAACAATGAGATTAGATGGAAATTTACTATTTTGCCTATGTTGAATGTGTGTTTATAGAACACACAGGAAGGACATTGAGTTGCTGGAGCGTGTCC
>Ga0181612_120906_pt1 | contig 16127 bp, 7 predicted proteins | sample HoacroProtozoa21_FD_119630 | JGI IMG/M metagenome (GOLD analysis project Ga0181612, IMG submission 119630) | Hoatzin crop microbial communities from Cojedes, Venezuel. Combined Assembly of Gp0051906, Gp0051904, Gp0051908
GGAAGCTGTGACCCCGTGGGGAGCACACACTGGAGCAGGCTCCTGCCAGGACATGCAGACCCGACATGCAGACCCGTGGAGAGAGGAGCCCACACTGGAGCAGGTTGGCTGGCAGGGCTTGTGACCCCGTTGGGGACCCATGCTGGAGCAGCCTGTTCCTGAAGGACTGCACCCCGTGAGAAGGGACCCACGCTGGAGAAGTTCATGAAGAACTGCTGCCCATTGGAAGGACCTGTGTTGGAGCAGTTCATGAAGGACTGTCTCCCAAGGGAGGGACCCCACGCTGGAGCAGGGGAATAGTGTGAGGAGTCCTCCCCCTGAGGAGGAAGGAGCAGCAGAAACAATGTGTGATGAACTGACCACAACCCCCATTCCCCATCCCCCTGCACTGCTCGGGGGGAGGAGTTAGATATTTTCAGAGTAAAGTTGAGGCTGGAGGGAAGGGAGGAGTGAGGGGAAGGTTTTTTAAAGGTTTAGGTTTTATTTATCATTATCCCACTCTGATTTGATTGGTAACAAGTTAAACTATTTTCCCCAAGCTGAGTCTGTTTTGCCTGTGACAGTAATTGCTGAGTGATTCCCCCTGTCCTTATCTCAACCCATGAGCCTTTTGTTCTATTTTCTCTCCCCTGCTCAGCTGAGCAGGAGAGTGATAGAGTAGCTATGGAGGGCACCTGGAGTCCAGCCCAGGTCAACCCACCACAATATTTTATTACATACAGATTAAGTAATTCACCCATCTCTTGCACGTCTTAGTATTCTTAGTATATCTACAAAAGTTTTTTCATATATTTATCAAAACATTTTTTTTTGTCTTATCAGGCACACTTCATATTTTGAATGCTTTTCTGATAGTAGGAATGCTGGAGAAAAACGAACATAATAACAAAGAATCAATAGGCTTATTCATATTCACTGACACTCCAGTCACTGCTTTCTTTACAGGGAAACTGGCTCTTTTCCCCTACAATTAGAAACTTCTCATAGCAGCAGCCAAGACGGTTCCAAGCAAATTTGAGAATGAGCAGGAAAGGTGGAAATAAACCAACTCCAGGATGGCAAATAACAAACAAGAAGAGAAACATAAAACTCATGCAGAGCCAAAACATTCCAGCCAAATCCAAATACAGAGTGCATGTATGGTATTGCATGTGCACACACTCTATAGCAGTTGCAGCTGCAGCTACGGCAAAATACCTACTAAAATCCAACTGTGAACAAGTATTAACAGGCTCATTGCATCAATCCCATGGCAAAAGTGACACTGAGACGTGAAGCTATTTCTAATTATCCACCAGCCATTAATATAGCTCCTGCTGCTGAGTCCTATCTCCTAACATTCCATCTGTGATGCTTTTTTACCTTATTTGCAATTCAGCTACTGAAAATTTCATATGTAAGATATATTTCTTGGTCAAAGCAAAATGCAGCTCTGAGAAGGATTCAATCCACAGAATCATGTAACAGAATAAGAGGAATGGTCATTGTAGCACTTAGCAAACATCTTCATCAAAGAACTATCATTGCAGATGACAGTGTGAAGCTTTGGAGATTCTTTTTCTCTGTCTTTTTTTGTGTGGCAGAACGAGAGAGATATTGTAAAATTAGAAAAAAGTTTAACTGGACAAAACCATTTTTTCTACCATAGAAATTCTTTCATACTACCATTTTTAATTTTTTTCCTCTAAGGATGAATTAAAAATATTTATTTTTGAATACATATTAAAAAAAAGCCTTTTTCTTTGGTAATACATATAACAGACTATTAAAATGGCAAAGTTTATTGTACCTTAAAGAATTTCTTGATACTTAATGGATTTTACACAATATATTTAACATTTTTGCTGTGCTGGGAAAATAGAATAAATATTCATCTCTTCCACCAATTAATTTCACAGAATCACAGAATGGTAGTGGTTGGAAGGGACCTCTGAGGATCATGTAGTCCAACTCTCCTGCTGAAGCAGGGTCACTTAGAGCAGGTTGCACAGGACCTTGTTCAGGGAGGTCTTGAATATCTCCAGAGAAGGAGCTTTGCTCAACAGTCAGCTGCTACTGAAAGGGCTTTTGCACAGGCTTACAACACCATGTCTAAAGAAATGGCACCATCAGTAAGCTGTACAGAGAAAATATGTGAGCAATGATACAGGTTTTATTCTGAGGTTTTGTTGGAGTGAAAGGAAAATACCTTTGTGATACCCCACCTCCACAGTACAGAGGGAGTTTAAAGGTTCCTGAGCTGTAAGGCCAAAATGGACCTGAGGCCAAGTTAATAACTAGCAGGGAGATTAAATCACTGTTCAGATGGAAATGAGAAGAATTTAATCAATTTTATTTTTCAGAACTGCAAACGTGCTACCGCTTCATGCCTGACACATGAAGAAAAGTCAAATAGAAGATGTTAGTGGAAGACATATGTAGTCCTTTTAAAGCTAACACATATCCTGTGCAGCAAATTCTTACAAAAGATTGTAGCACTGTCATATCACGTGCTCCAAATTGCATGTTCACACTTTTTTTTTTCATATTTGCATTGTGCAGCATATTATGATGGAATGTGGTGTTTTATGTAACAGTTCAGTTTAGCTTTTGTCAGTACTTTCTACGCCTCTAGATTCTGTTCAGAACTTCTGTTTAAAACCATCGGCAGAGGTCACTCACCTTCCCTACCCTTTCCTCTCATACTTCCCAAATCTCCTCGTCAGTCATCTTGCTTCATGGTAAACTCACCTTTCTTCAAGTTTCTTAACACTACTCTTCCACCTGTCTTGTCTTGCATATTATGTCTTTCAAAGGCCTTTTCTTTCAGCATCCATAATTTTGCCTTTTTAACATTAAAAATTGTGGAATGTCCCATAAATATATTAAATAGCACTAATCAATTTCTTTCATTTCCTCTTGAGGTTCTAGGTACTTTTTTTCTAGATTATAAAACTCTTTGCTGCAGGCTCAGAACATCTAGGCATGGCAATAACGCTGACAATGCACAGGCAAGCAGACATTAAAAAGTATTTTTGTATTTGGAACTGTACCTTGAGAGTATCAATTTGGTCAGAAAAATACATTCCATTGACAAAAGGAATGAACAATCAATTCTAAACCAGGCAATTTTCCCAGCTGGAGAATGAGAGAATCCGAATATTATTCAGGTACAATATGCTAGATCTGATAGAAAAGATCAGCACTTAAAATATTATAAAAAAGAACATATTGAACATTATCAGTAATGTTATCTAGATAGTAAGATCATGACTTTTACACAATTTTTTTTACTCTCCATCAGTAAAAAGTCTATCCTTATAATTCACAGGTAGGGAAACTTCTATTTTACAGAAGCATAAAAATATTATAGGCATCAAGGAGGCCTATGCTGAAGCCAAGAAATAAAACCAGAATTCCTCAGCCCTTGCCTCTTGTCAAAATTAGAAATAAGACTTGTGTAAATCAGTCTGCTACTGTAGCAGCTATCATGACAAGTGCACAGAAGATCACAACCAAATAAAGAACAGTATAGATATATCTGAACTAAAGATTTCTGTATTCTGACATAATAAAAGATATTGGTATACTGTATAGGATATACAGTATACTGAAATCTTTAATGTCTTTCACGAGGTACACATACAAAAGACCAAAACCCAGGTTATCCATGAGGTTAAAAGTTAAATTTTACATCATATGTTTTTGATAGACTTCCGATATTTTGATGAACTCCTGAGTTGGTGTGTTCTACACCTGGGTATTCTAATTGGCATTCTTCCATTATGAGCTACTGGCTATGATTTGATTTAAAAGTTTTCAAGAGCCATTCTTAATACTAATTGATAATAGTATGAAAATTGGGAGTGCTATTCAGAATGGAAGCAGGACACTAAACATTCTCTACTCTTCTAAGTAAACCCCTTCCCTAAAATTAACTTCACCTCCTCTACTCTTTTTTCTGTGCTACATACAAATGCTTCTTTAGTCAAATGTTCTCATATTTGGCCAAGAAACGAAAACAGAGAACAAGACCAAAAATATTTCTATTTTGTCAGAATAAGGAAGCCAGTGCCACTGTTCAATTTGGAAACTAGCAGCACAAGAATCAATGAATGCACTTAGCTGCAGAGAGAGAGTTCAGACAAAGAGGGGTGTTCACACTATTGCATATATCTAAGTGCAGATTCCTTTTGAAAAAAATATATATTTTATTATATCATGAAACACTGATCCTGGGACAACCTTCTGCTGCCATTGATCATTGTTTTTACAGAGTTTGACAAACCAGAAAGCAAAGATCAGATCTTTGTGAAGGATTTTGCTAGAATCCTTTATATTTGTTTACAGTACTCCTGGTACCTTCGTATTTGGTTATAAAAACTTGCACATATAGAAACAGGAAAAGTATTTCAGGTAGAAACAGGTGGCACAATTTTTTGTGGCCTTGCACAATACCTACCCCAACTTAACAAAGACATAATAGATTTTCATAAAATCTGAAAAGCAAGCAAAGAAATGATACATTGGGTGACTATGGGGTGAGATGAGTTTCACTGCCTGTGTCTAAACTGGGACAAACCAATTCTGTGAAGTTGCTCGAGTGTTGATCATCAGGCGCACAGTGAGCTGGGTGTGTAATGAGGTGTCCTTGTGCCCATAGCCTTGTACACCTTTATTTCCTTCGAAAGGAAACCTGGGCTCCCCCGGTATGGACAATCAGAGCACCAGGACAGCACTGACTCCTCTGGAGCACATCTGCCTCAAAATATGGAAACAACAAAAGAAACAATTCTATACTTATTTTAGCACAGCTGAACAGGTTCTATTCCTTAACACAATTGCTGGGTATAATGTATATTGCATCACAATGATTGCAATATCACAATCCTGTTGAAATAGATTATTTCTAGTGTAAAAGCAAAGTACTAAATTTAGCCTTTTAATACTCTGGTACATAATAACCTACCAAGAGAAAAATGATCTGTTGAAAAGGAGGTTTTACACAATGTGTTGTTCCTTCTGTATTTTTTTAAGAATTTTTGAAATTAATTAAACAGATAATTATTTCTATCTAAAGCAAAAGTACACCACCTATACAAAATAGGAATCATTAGCCTGTAGTTTAGATGGATAGATTAATTTAAAAAAAGCCCCTCTTTCATGGACAGAATCAATCTCCATATATAAAACCAGCTGAAAAGAAGCATACTGTAGGCTAGACTTCTTTCGCTCTCCTCCTAAGTACTTTACATCACTTTGGATGTTTTTATTAAAATATCAGAGAACAAATTTTTCAGTTACACTCTCCACTTTCTCTTTCCTGAGTACAAACTTAGTGTGCACACACAAACCTGAACCTAGGATGAAGGCTTTTTAAAAATTTGCCCTCTGGTGTTTCAACACAGTTAAGATACCGAAACTTCACTTTGTCGCTGAATATAAGAAAACACTGAAGAGCACGACTTCAAACATTAGAAACTACATACTCACCATTTTCTTCTCCTCAATAGTTCAAATTACCTCATTAATATTTGTTTTCATGCTACAGAGAATATACTTTGGAACATCTGTTTGTTGAACTGGGTATCGCTGAATCACAATTGGCTACTAATAGCTGCAACAAAGAAAATTATGGGAAGATTGTTTCTAAAGCACAAATGTTTGCAGTTGCTGTTTTCCAGCAGTGAATATGCTTTTGGAAAAAAGAAATAAACATTAAGAAGTGAAGCACTGTGGTCTCCCCGCTGTCAGCATCACATATTCCATGAATGGGAGCATCATTTTGTTACTATGTAGCTAAACAACTGCTTAAGTGATCGATAAAGTCCATTATCTTAAATCATAGCATGAATTCCCAATATCATACATAAAATCAATAAAACACACAAAGAAAAGGACTAAAAATTTCCACTAAAACATAGCCTGCTGCTTTGGAAAATAATATTTAGTAGGTTGGGTTTTTTTGTTTTACTAATTATGAGCTCAGTGGCAGTTTATTCTGCAGTAAATCTGCTGGTGTGAGATTAAACCTGTTATTGAACAGAGTTTTGAATCTACTGCAAGGCACTCATCACTGCTGGAGAGTGAACATTGCTGTTATCTCATTTAAAAGTTGGCCAGCAAAGCAGCCCATTTGTTTAAAATGCAATTAAGCTGGTGTCTTGAAGAGAAATTAGCAAGGAGTACTTCATTCTAGAGTCATAAGAGGTCTGTTCATAGACACATTAATCCTGTGATTTGGGACATCATTACGATTTGGGACTGTGTTCCGAAAGGATGTGCAGTACACACAAGCACAAAAGAGAAAAGCTGTTCATTGAGATAGGTCAGCTCTGTTTCATGAGCTCCCAAGCTCTTCTCCACTAGTTCACGCATGTTGCATGTGCTTGCTATGAAGGGGGGGCGGGGAGGACGAGTGAGGGGAAATAATGAGAAATAATGCTGTTAAATTGAAATTATCGGACATTTAGAAGTTTACAGATCTCTAGTTTATGTTAAAGACAAAGCTGAAGTCTAATTTTTCAAACCTACAGTAGGATTATTTCAGTCTTATGGCAAGTATTCCACTCTTAATTCATTTCTAAGACGCTGATCAAAATCACATGTAAAAAATCTAATTAATTTTCTCAAGTAGAAAGACAAGTAGAAACAAAAAAATAAACTCAGAAAAGTTCTGTGTAACTATAGTTCTTCAGGAAGCAAACTGGGACTCAGTATAGTCTGTTGAAATAACAAATCCTTTAGAAGTCTGCAAAGTGAAATAGCAAAGGACACTTTCTTCCCTGAAGTAACTTGACCAAAGTCAAATGCCAAGTTCAGCCTTTACAGAACTCAGCAGAGTTACAGCAAAGCAGCTTTTTTTCTACTGACCTGTGTAACATGAAAGGACAGTCCCACTTTGAAGAACAAGTAAACAAAGGCAGGCACATTTTCAGATATGTGTATGTCTAAATGTACACTCATTTTTCGCACAGAAATGATTTAGAGGTATCCACCTCTCGGTTCACACTACAGGGTCTGTCTGTACCCACTCAGATGTTCAGGTGCATTTTATAGAAAATACATACTAATCTAGATACATGGTGAATTAGAAAATTATTTTGGATGCAATTTTAATCAATTTGCCAATCAGAGGAATGTAAGAAGCATTTTTGGACAGAATATCTTCAAGCATGCCCTAAATTCTTTTCTTTGTTTTACTAGGACCCTCAGGGCCTTTCCAAATGCAAGACTTGTATAATAAGAGCAGTATTTTTACCACTCTGCTTTTTCCCCACCTCATCCTGCAAACAGAGATTGAAGAGGAGGGATTTTGTATGCTGTGAGCTCTATGTCAGTTCCTTATTACACTGGCATCCTCCTCAGACAAAATAAGAATCTCGGCTGGCCAAGGTTTACATTTGGTTTTTGTTCTCTGCATTGCTCCTTAAAGTTAATGAGTGACCAGGACCTGAGTCTGGTTGAATGTTTGTTTTCATATTGCGATGGTTTTGTTATCTCCTACCAAATTTTCATTTAGCGTTTTTAGTGAGGTAAAAGCAGTGGGATGCTGGTAGCAGAACCCAGTTAACATTTGCTGCTACTGCAGACAGGAATTATTTTTTTAAATTGCCAGTTCAAAATAAACTCAGTGATCTATTATTAGTTCCTGATACCTCTCCATGATCTGGCTTTGGGAAGAGTTGATGAGACTTGGACACTGGATGAACAGCTTTTTTGATCATCACCATTCACTCTCTCATGGTCACAGAGCTTAAATGTGAGCACAGCAACCTCTGAAGCACAGCAGACCCTTACAACATGTGCAAACTGTCCTGAGCAGTGCTTTTCTAGCAAGTGCTGATTGGCAAATACCCAACAACAACAAAGAAGCAGTGTGCTACTGGGATTTAAGCAATCTTTCCACAAAATTAGATTTCTGAAAGAAATGAATATCAAAACACAGACTTTAGCTGCCTTGTGATTTTGTCCTGCTGTCTCTGAACTGAGTGAGACCGAGGAGAAAGCAGAGTGAGAAGGAGTAGCAACACACATGGAAAGGACTCCACTGTACTTTTACTTACTTCTGTCCATCATTACAAACTAACACTGGACTGTAAACTGACTGAATTTTTCAAACTCCAGATTCTCTTGTACTGAGAAGAGCTCCTGTGGGGATACTTCAAAGTTTTCAACAGGTAGGAGAGTCTGTGGAGAAGGCTATACCCTTTCCGTCTAGCCTACAAGGATGCCACTCAGCACAGGCAGATCTATGGTTTTAAACACTAGACTGACATTCTACTTACACGCAAAAATTAGTCTGTGGTGGTATTGAGGAAAGAATCAAAGCCTAGCCTCTGAAAACAACTGTTTTTTCTCTGCCAAGGGCACTTTCAACCCCAGCTGCATTTAGTTCAAAGACAAAAGAGTCCACAGCTGGGCTCAAATTGAAAATGCTACTTTCAAATAACACTGGAGGTTTTAGGTCCCCAAGGTTTTTTATTCATTTAAATGAATAAATAAATAATAACCAAACAGAAAAGAAAAATATTTTTACTTTTTTTCCTGCTACTCTTTCCTTGGACATAATGATTCAGCTAGTCTGAAATAGCTAACAAGTTCCAGCAACATCCGTACAGGCTGGAACATTCATTAGTTAATCAGATCATTCCCTTTTTTGTATTCCATAATACTGTGCTTCTACTGATTTCTTTAACCTTTCATTTTGGACACAATTAATGTAATCACACTTCTAACAATTTGGAGATGATTTCTTGCTAGCAAACTGCTACGTATAGCGATGCGTTTCCTATTTCTGGCTTGACTCTCTAACAGCCAACAGAAATGGGAGTTTGAAGTTAAGTTAATTTCTTTTTAATTATCTTTCCTTTCTTTCTAATTATCTTTTGATCACAGATAAGAGGAACAAATTACAAGAGTTTTTTCATTATCCACAAAAGCTGATGATGTCTGCACGTCTAGTATAACATATTGGTGATGCTTATTGTTTCTGCAAGATGTCTTGACAACATTTTCAAAATAAAGTATGTTACCCTAGTATAAAATAACTTTTAAAAAAGCATACAGCTACCAAGATCATGAAGCAAACTATATCCATGAAATGACTGATTGATTTTTTGACTAGAGACAAGTCAGACAAAAATTATCTTCATCCAGCATTGATTCTCTAATCTTTCCTTGATGCCTCATACAAATAAGAATAGCATGAAAGCCACAGTTAAATATTCTGAAGTTACTCTGAAGAAAGCAGTGACATTCTCATCTAAATCCCCTACTTCCATGATCGTAGCAGAGTAAGTCACCACCTTGCTAGTGTAGCACATCTCTATGGCTCATTTTCTAGATTGCGTCCAGGCTCTCTAACATGCCAGGCAATTTGGCATCTACTTCTGCCTTTGGGAGACTATTCCACAATCTAATAGATCTCACTGTCAGGAAATTCTTATGCACTGCCAAGTCATTCCCAGGAGTGCCACTTTTATTTAAGGGAGGGGAACTGACTCTGGCAATAGTGTAGTTGCTCCTCTGATATTTTCAGTTACTGGGTGCAAGTAGCCAAACACCATCTGGTACCCAGCTGGTACAGTATATTTAGAGGCACCTAAAATCTTTCCAACCCTCCCTGGCTCATCTTTGCCTTTGGAATCAGCTTCTTAATCATTTTTAATCATTATATTGTTTTGCTATCTGGAAGATTCCTTTGTATGTATACAATTATTGGAAGGAAGAATTTAATTATAGTTCAGAGAATATTATTATGAACAAAGCAGTGAGGCAGGTTTTTTTTCTCTCCACTTCAGTTTAATTATCTTTAACAAATTTTAATTGTGTATCTTTTTTTCAGTTTACAGCATACAAATTGTCTCATGAGATGAACAAGTCTATGAAAGTGGGGCAAGGTTAGTGGCCACACGTACATAAACATGAGCAACAGTAGATCTTTTATGATATGTGTAATAAAAACATGAAAAGGAGAATCTATATTGCAGCTTTAGCAGTTAAAATACTTTTAAATATTCAGAAGGCATGGTTCAAAGACATGCTTTTGTAGAAGACCGTACAGAGTAGATTATTTTTGCTATAATTAGACTTAAAAAGAGGTAGATAAATTAGAGTGATATCTTTCAAACTAACAAGGTGGTTAATGACTGCCCTATTACAGGTCCAAACGCAGTCCCTCCCAGAGCACATTCCCTGTTTAATATTTTCCTCAAGACTCACCAGACTGAAATATGTGTTTAGTATGTGACACATTCCTGCAACCTAAATATGTGACCTATTCTTCAGACCTGATGCCCAAGCCCACTGAAGTCAATGGGAGTCTTTGCACTGACATGAGTAGGTTTGGATTAGACCCCAATGCACAGCTAAATATTTTACAGTATTGTAATAAAAATTGAAGTAGAAGACAGCGTAGAACAGGGATCTGATGCAAATCTTCAGTTAAGTCACTGGAGTGGTCTATCATGTAAAAGTAAATGAGTGCTCTGTGCATTTGCTATTTAAGCCACTGGGAGTTTTGCCTCAGAATTAGATAAAGGATATCGGGCGTCCTCAGTCTGCTTCAGCAGTGCAGGCAGAAAGGTAAAATCTTTCACCACAAAACTAAATCACTTCCCTGTTCCAGGGAATACAGGAAAGCAAATGTGGTCTCCATCATCTTCAAGATGTGAAATGAATATGCAAAACCAAGATCAGCCACTACTGAGAAAACAGCTTATTTCCCCATGTGAAACCATTTAAAACAAGAAATGGAACTACCCAAGGAAAATGAAATCTTGTCTTTCTCAGCACACACATCTTCCTCTAAAGAAAGTAAGTTCCAACGTCTGGGAGCAAACAAATACAATTCTCCACAAAATTATCACTATAAAGGACATTTGAAGCAAATATCTTAATCCCATCTGTCAGATTAGCAAATAGTCTTCAACTGAAGTGCTTCCTCTCTATTGGCATCTATGCTGCCATACACAAAAAGTGCACAGTCCCAGCACCTGGGCCAGGACCTACAGTACCCACATGAACTGAGATCCCAGAACCCGCCTGGCCCAGTTTTGAAGGCCTGAAGAGATCACTTTCTTTCAGTCCAAGATGAATCAATGATACTGTTACGAGCAAAATCTGAATACATATTTTACTTGCCAGGGAACTGGGGCATTTATGTAGCAACAGAAGATTTCCTGTACACATTTTGCAGTGAAAGACACTGACCGCAAACTCAGTAGTCAAATTCAGAGCTTGGTTTATCTTATTCCTTTTATGTATCAAAATGCAAAAACATTTTAAAAGGTGAAAAACTTGAAAAATTAAACACTCCATTAAAGTTGGAAAAAAATCACTATTAGGGTTACTCGCATGGCCTTAATGCTCCTTATTTCCTGGGTTACGTCCGTTCTCAGCAGGAGGAATGGCACATTTGAGGTGCAGTCTGTATGGACGATCTTTAAGCTGACAAGTACCCACAATCTAGAACAAATCTCCAGTGAATTAACAGCTAAATTCCTCAAAATTCTCTACATCATATGTATGAGCTGAAATTTTTTTCAGAGCCAGGTTTCAATGAATACTAATTGTGGGGATAAAGAAAGTGCTCCTTGACACAGCGGTAGTAATATTTTTGCATGTTTTCTCCAAAATATGTTGATACCCACACCATCCCAGTATCATTTCAGGAGCACTTAAAAAAACACTCTTCCCCTAACACTGCTGCTGAGACTGTATTAGCTGCAGCTTTCAGTGACCAGCACTCTGAGACAGAGACCTCTGTGAAACATTTCTGCCTGAACTCTTGAGTGTTAGCAAATTTAAAGGCAATTGAAAAGTAAATCTTATAATGGAAACTATAAGGCAATCTTAACTATGGACAATGATACTAGGTCTGCCTATAATGAAAATGAAAGAAGAGAACGAAGAGTAAAGCAAACGGAAACACTAACTGCACGCTGGCACGCAGTACAAAGCTACGAAATTGCTACAGCATTCATCTCAATGGGAGGAGAGAGAGAATCCAACCCCATCAGAGCAGAACTGCAAATCTTACAGCAACAAGGTCCGCTGGCAGCTGCCAGTTTTAGTGCTGTCAGGAGACAGTGTTCTTCTCACCTCAAGTACCCTGTACTTTAAAAAATTAGTCATATTAGTAAAATGAAGCATACTTGCCTATCATTCTCACAGGCAGGAAAATAAACAAAGTACCTGATAATCTACTAGATGTGTGACAGATGATTGCTCAACTGATTTCATCGCCTCATTCATTCCTATTACAAACTGCAGGCCTTGTAACTGCAGCATCTCCTGCCAAGCACCGCATCAGTGAAATGAAGAAAACACTTGTTCACTCTCTTGGCTGGAGGGAAGACATCAAGGCAGTCAGATGCTGGTGTGACGGTGGTGTGAATACATGCATTTAGTCAGGGCTCCAAAGGATAGGAGATATGGAACGGATGGGAGACGGGAAGCTTGGGAAACGAAAAATTTTAAATGCTGATGATGAAGCAGCAGATTCTTGCCTTTTTTGTGCGTCTTGTGTTACAAAACTGACAGCCCTTTTGTCTTAGAGTCAGTCCCAAAGCAGTATTCTAGATCCCAACACTGCTGAATTTGGGAAAAATGAAAGCGTAACTCTGAATTTATTGCAACCTTCTCCCTGACCTCTACTGGAGGTCTCTTTCTCCTCCAGTCACTGCTCTCAGCAGCAGGTCTCTGCAGCTTATACACTTCCTTTCACTATGCCGGCCATCTCATGTTTGTGATATCCACCAACGGGAAATAAATTTTATGTCTGATACTTACATTTCATTTATTAATGCTTAAAAGAACACAATGGTTGTTAATTAAGACACAACTAAAAGAGATCTGATATTTAAGAACTATTTCACGCTGCCCACAGTCATACATGTTTTGGTTTCAATGCCTTTTGAAATGTCTTTTTGGCACGCTGCACCTTGTACTGTAGGACATGCACATCTCAGTTCATATGGGAACTTTTTTCCCATGAAACTACAGCCAACTTTACTTTTTTAACCACTCTATAATCAAACAATTCTGATTAAAATCTGAATAATAGTTTTTCTCACTTTTAAACATTCTATTCTATTTTTTTCTTCTCTTAGATATTTTCAGCAATCAAATCCATTTCACACTCTGAATACATTGAAATCTAAAGTTCTTTTTCTGCCCTGGCCGACTCATCATTCTCAACAAGCAAGATTTTCCCTTTGGAAGAATTTTCCTTCCAACAACCATGTTTATAACTATGTATTGTCTGTTATACTAGAAGAAATTTAAAGGCTTTGATAGACCTCTCAAATGCAAACAATACTTCTGAGAGAGTAATGGACATTATCTACTGATGGTCCTTCAGATATTTTATCTACAGCAGAAGAGACTTATTCTAAATGACAGTACATATTGCCCTGGCTGCCTAGGGCATCCGCTTTTGTAATGGTTTTTTTCCTGACCCACTTCTATTAAGCACAGAGACTAGCTGGGGATTTATGCACTTTCTCCTCGCTGTTCTTGTTGGAATGTCAAATCTACGACTCATTAGGAATGTTTACTGTGTCATCCTCTGCTAAAAAATAAAAGATAGTCTTTTAGTTACAGGGCAACATTTGAAATAACAGGCAGTCCTTCAATCTATAATGTGTTATTAGAATTTCTATTAAAAGCTCCATAACAAAAAATTTATTATTTGGAAACTATATTTATGATAGATGAAACATTTCAACTATGCCAGTGCATTAATTAAAAAATTAAAAATTTCTTTATGCTATTTAGTAAGGATTCTAGTCCAAAACTGTTCTGGTCTGTGGGATCCACTGCAAAGAGGACTGTTACAGGTGTGTTCTGTGGTTCCTAAAAGCACATTATCAGTAAATGGTTCTATACTGTCATAACTTCTAAACTGAGCTTATAAAAGTTTTAGTTAGAAATTGAAAGCAGGAATGAATATAACAACCAAGATAACTTGAATTCTTTCACACTGTTACCTCTCATAAATTGTGACATTTGGTATATCAAAAATATGCCAAGAAAAGTGAGATTTGATAGGTAGATGATAGCATATTGAGAAGAGCAGAGTGAGGGAAGTCTTGGCTGTGGAAGCATCGCTTAAAGAGATATTACTGCAGGAACAAGAATATTGCAAGACAAGAACTGACTAGGAGGAGAACATAAACCAGAAGAATAAAGCAAATGAACTCCTACAGAAATAACAAAGTAGGGTACTACTTTAGTAAGACATTTTCTGTTTATTCGTCATAGACATTATTTGGGTTTGTAGCAGACAGGGTTGTTCTACAGAATGAGACCATAATGAATATGATTCATTCTATAATGAATGCTTAGTCCTTAGCCTTTAATATGCCATACCATCGTCTACATGCTAGATAGATGTTATTTATAATGCCAAACAGGGACACTGAATATCTGCTTATAGGAAATCACTTGATTAAGCCATAAAAGAAGCAGTCAAAGTGCCATAGAATCATAGCTGTTCTGCTTCTTCATGAGAAACTATTTCTTTATGTTGAAATTGCAGGCTTAAAGATAATATTTAACCTGTGGTTCCAGGTGACACTTCGGCACAAAAGCTGAATTTTCTAATTGTTATCATTACCCTTTGTCTAATCTTCCAGTGTGTGGAAAAGTTTTTAAGAAGCTAATTCTGGAATTTTCTTTGCTAAATAGGCACTAAATCTGCACATATTAAAAAAATAATTTCACTGCCCAATGTCTTCCTTTTGGCAATGAAAAAAGGTGATGTTACATTTATCTGGAGACTTTAGCATCATCAAAAATAAGGCCTGATTTACTCTTCTATAAGTCGGGTGGTTGAGTATTTCAGTTTCTTATTTTCAGAGAGCAGGGAAACTGCCTATTTACACAGATTTTTTCAAGACTTGTCTCTGGTTTTGCCCCTCATTCTTTGCATATGAGATTTAGAATGAGTATCAAGAGAAGGATGCTAACTCGAATTTCCATTTTGCATGCATCATAGCAGCAGTCACTTAAAACAGTAGAGGAGTTTGAGTCTGGAGATCAGCACTGTCTACGTTGATCTTTCGGAAAGATTACATGCTTAGCATGGCTGATATTAACAGCTGAAATCCACATCTCTGTGTGAATCTCATGGAATTCCAAAAGAACACTGGTGATTTTATATTTGAAATTTTATAGCAATTTACTCTGATATGAAACTTCCTTTTTTTCTAAAGATATGTCCAAATTGTCCCTTTATAATGGGATTCCAGGCACAACCAGCAATCCATACATCATGCTACTTTCTGAGCCTGACTGATAGATATTATACATCCTCTCATAATCAGGAAGACACATACATTCAGTAAATATTCTGAACAAGAACGTTTTCTAAAGCAACCAACACTATTTCCTCTAATTCAAAATAGATCTGTACTGAAAGAGCTCTGCAAACCTACTGTGTGTGACAACAGCCATCTTACTTGCTTACCAAATTCTCAAATATAAACTCCTTGGAATATACACCCATGACAAAACAGTAATAGTGTTACTTTTGTTTTCATGCGCAATACTGATTAGTAACTATGTATGTTAGAATCTAGTTTGAACCAGATACATAAACTTAAGAAATTTCATGCACTTCACTTGAATTTCTGTCTATATTTGAAAATTTAGAGCTACTTTTTATTTGCAGTTTTTATTGATCTAGTAGTTCTGAGTCAGAGGATATAGATAATTTTCCGTTTACATTCATAACCTTTGGCCCAGAAGAATGGATTCAGGATGTACTCATTTCATATTCGGCATCCAACTCATGAGTTTCTATGCGATCTTTCTCTCACTCCAGCTAATAATCGTGCACTATTTTTCTTAAAAAGCATGCAGGAAGGATTCAATTCACAAAAATGATTTAGACATCATATCTCTAAATATTGTTGGTAACTTAACAACTAAGCATCAAAAATGGACTCAGCGTCCAGAAAATATCAAAGAGAACCTAGAAAGAGTGTGACAAACCTCACAAAGACACTTAAATGAGATGATTGGATTTTTTCTTCTCCCAAATATTATAGAATCATAGAATGGTAAGGATTGGAAGGGACCTTAAAGATCATCTAGTTCAAACCCCCCTGTCATGAGCAGGGACATCTTCCACTAGACCA
>Ga0181612_155150_pt1 | contig 16126 bp, 8 predicted proteins | sample HoacroProtozoa21_FD_119630 | JGI IMG/M metagenome (GOLD analysis project Ga0181612, IMG submission 119630) | Hoatzin crop microbial communities from Cojedes, Venezuel. Combined Assembly of Gp0051906, Gp0051904, Gp0051908
AGAAAAGAAAGTGTTTGGGCTTTCTTCCTCAGACTAGCAGTTGGTTCTCTCAAATGACTTTTTTTTAATTTTATTTGAAAGTATGAAAAAAATGCTGATGAACATTACAATAGAAGTAAGCTTGGCTCTTGGTAGAGAAACATTATGACTCAGAGCCAAGGACATTTATTTTTCACATTTGAATTATTTTTTGAACAGCATTTCCTGGCTCAATGTCACTGCATCACAGACAGATATGATAGCATATAAGTGTATGAGCTTTTAGATCAACAAGAATGTTACTTTAACAATGAATACATTTGTAGTCAGAGCTCAAACATGGTTTTATTTCCGCTATGCATGGAACATGTTGTATGACATGCTTTTTTACTAGTACGCTTTTCTTTTTAAAATTGAATGTAATTCAAATTTTCTGACACTGCAGCTGCAATTCAATAGTTGGATTTACTAACCATGTGGATTTACAGTAACAAACTCTTCAATTTTCTTTCCCTCTCTGGCTCACCTTTCTGCCACCTTGATTTATTTCTGTTTCACAGCTGCACCTACCAAATGATTCTTACTCTCACTCCACACTTTTCCACCTCTTCCTGCAGCTGATCCAAACTAAAACACAATTTTTCTGGGAATGTGAAATTAAAGAACTCTCACAGCAAGAATACAATGCCCAGAACTGAAAGGAACAATTTACCTGGGGGGGGGGGGGGGGGGGGGGGGGGGGGGGTGGGGAAAAAAAAAAAAAAGTACCTGAAGGCTAGAAGTTCAAATTTAGAAAAGTTAAAAAAGTCTCAGTTTAGATTCCACCATCAGCAGTCCCCTACAGCACACCAGTAACTCTCCCACAGATTCTACAGAATTTATCCACCTCCGGTATTTACAGCGCTAACCGTTAAGTAGTAATTGCTTGAGTTACATAAATATAGTCACAAGCCCCAAATACCCCACTCTCAAAATTGGTATTGCTGCTGTTAAAACTTGCAAAGAAAACCTTAGTAGCACAAATATGATCCTAAATACAAACAAATCCAAATAAATGACAACCAGATCAAAATAAAGCAAAGAATAAGCGAACACTGAAGACCAACAAAATGAAATCAGTAGGTAAAATAATGAAGAAAACTGAGGGAGAGCCTGCCCTCAGCTCCTTTCCCTGCAAGACCTCTCCACGGTGGTTTGGATGTGAATGAGACATGGGTGCAAGCATTGGGCATGCTTGAACTCTGCCAGCTTGCTCAGCCCTGCGCCCCATCCAGCGGCGAGGTCTTGCTCCATAGTGTTATACAGAGATTCAAGAAGGCAGAACCCAAGATGAAATGGTAGCCCTGTGTTTACGCATTAATTACTGAAAAGTTACTTAACCTTGAGCCATATCTTAACATAATGAGCTTGGGCATTCTTAAGTCTCTTGGAAAGGGAGCTGAAAGCAAACCGTCTGGCTTGTCTTTACTTCGGAGTAGCCCTGCCCCTGAGTCTTTCTTTCTGGGTACACTACCCATCAAAGGCAGGCTCTGACAGACCAGTAAAACGTGCAAATATCAATCACAGGGACTCCGCACTTCCAGTGCAGCCCAGCTGCCAACCACGCAGAGATTTGCAGCGATAACAATTATACTTCAAAGCATCACTACATGCTTGAATGCATTCACACATTCTCCTTTTACTATTTATTATTAATGGCAACTCAGCTAATATCAAGACCCCAGTGTGTTTGGCACTGTAGGTGTACAGAAGGACAGCAAGTTCTTGCTCTGAGGAGTTACAGTCTAATTATAAATGACAGCAGATGGAGGGTAAACATTATGAGCTGTTCTGCTTTTCATCAGGAAATTTAACTCAGGTAACATTTTTTAACCAGACAGAAACAATTACACGTTAAGTCACGTACCACAGGCTAGAGTGCAGGCATATCCTAGTCAATCTTACACACTGTGGTGACAGTGGCCGCTTCCAAGACAGATAACCAGGTCCTAGAAGATTCACAGTTTTACAGGCAACTACCTGTGTGGAGATTTTGCAGGAAGCAAATGGGAAATCTAGCTTTGTTGAAGTAAATCACACTCACTCTGACACATAAAGCGTGTTTTTAAATCCATGGCTATTCACCAAAGGACTTAATATGTATTATTATTAGCACAAGCATCTGATGGCATTTTGCACTGCCTCACATTTTTAGGTGTCATTGCTAAGTCCACCATAAATTAGCTGCTTACGGAATTCCATATTAATCCCACTGGGACGTCATAAAAGTCACAGGTGACTGTTATGGCTCTCCACAAAAAAGGATATTGAAGCTGTAACTGATAAAGTTTGGCCACTTCAGGACTACACCGGCCATTCACCAGGAAACTGTGGCCTTACCTGTTTTACACACATTGAAACTTAGCACTCTTCCTTGCTGTGGTGGCACAGTCTGCAAACCCGTACGAGAGGCATCAGACTCTGTATAGCTGGGCATGAGCAGCACACTGCCATCTGAGGACCCCCTCAACAGCCACCATGTAGGAAAGGACTACTGGATGAGCTAGAGATAACAACGGTATGTGGGGAAACAGCTCCCATCGAAAGCCCAAACATTAGAGAATAGGCAACACAATACCACAACACAGAGAGGCCCTTGTGGCTGCAGCTTCAGAAATGGGCCCAAGAGAGCAAGGACCTTTGTAGCTCCTAGACTGTGGCTGAACACTGCTTCCTAGGTGGCAAACACAGCTCTCATCTCATTGAGGTGACTGGAGTAGGGTGCTTGCATTCGGCCCTCTTGGAGGCCATACCTCACTACTGAAGAGCACCAGAGACTTACGAGCTGTGCTTTGCGTATAAAAGATTAACGTCATGCTGAGACTTCATCTGCTGCATTTCCTACTGCTTTACAAGAAGATTTGGACTTTGACTCTGCAGATCGTGCTGTAGGACCGGAGGCTTGCAGAGCTCTTCCCGGGGCCCTTGTAGGGCCTCTCGCGCAGAACCTCGTGCTTGTCCTGGTTCGCAAACAAAAACCGACCCACAAGTGCAGGAGGTGCCAAGCGTCACACGTTCCACTGAAGCCAACTGGTATCACAGGGGACTCACCACCGCTCAGCGACAAGAACTGAATTTGCTAACATGAGGCACAGAATCACAGGTGCCACTTCCCGGATTTGACAGAAAACGGGTCTGTAAAGTTCAGATTCCTACAAGTGCATGCAGCTGTTTTAGGAAGCCAGCAGTACCTAGCAAGTTACTGATTACCAGCTACGTCCATGTAGAAGAAGGGTTATTTATTGCACCACACTGTGGGAATGACTGCATCAGCTAAGAGTCCCAGGCTTAAGATTCATTTTGTTCCCACTAGCAAATTCACAAACAACTCGTAGAACAGGAGCAAAGGTCTTTATGGGTCCCTCATTTCCAAGGCCTCCCCAGGCTATCTTTGCCCACTTTCCACTGCTAAGACACCTAAGGCCACTCTGACCCTTCCCTACACAATGAGAGCACTGTATGTCACACATTGCCAGGAGTGATCTCTTTCTCCTGAAGTACAGCTACAGCACATCTAGGCCAGTTACAGCTACTGCAAGGACCAAATTCTTTCTGGTTTTCACTCTCTAACACTCTCAAATACATGAAGGTTCACACGGGAAGATCTGCAGATCACTCCAGAGGTCCCTGTCTACGCGTCCTGCTCCCCACGCTGCAGAAATGGGCAGAGGGGAGCCCGGTGTTCATGCACGCTGAAGCATGCCAGCTTCCTGCGCTCAGCCTGCCGCGTGCACGGAAGGTTGGCTCTCATGCTCAGGCTTGTAGTTCTGAAGTCCAGAAGACTGAAGTTGAGACATTCTAGCAGGCCAAGGGAGAGGGCAGTGCGTACATGGGTGTTGGTGACACCAAACAGAGCTGGCTGCACAGCAAATCAGCGCCAGAAACAGAGGATCAAATCTCAAAGACAAGAAGGGTGTTTTCTATCTCCCACATTGTATTTGTGAACTAGATTTTCTGGAAGGCTCCTGCCTCTGCTGTAACACACAAACCAGCTCCTGGCAGTCCGGGTCATCACCAGGACTGATCTGGAGGCAGTGTAACTTCGTGCTCGCAGCTGTGACCTAAAAGGGATTTCTCACCAGAACCATAAAGCAGAGCTGCACAGTGGGACCTGGTGATGCAAATTAAGGAAGCCACAAGTGGCTTCTTGTTGCCCCGCACCCTGCACTACATCAGTTCGGAGCTGGTAAAAAACTTTTGCCTCTGGCTTTCTCCGGCTTCAGCATACTCCAAGTAAGGGAAGGGCACCTTGTCTTGCAGTATCACACGCCTGGCCTCCTCTCTCTTCTCACTCAGGTAGTGAAGCTTCTAAAGGACTATCGGCAGTGAGTCAGGGCTAACAGCATAAACTGTGTAACAGTGGAAGAATTTGGACACAAGATGTCTATCACTAGGCATTGTGGATCAGGAAGAGTCAATCCTGAGTGATTCCTATCGGTTTCAGTGTGAATTCAACAGCTGGTACAACACCCTTGAAAAGCGGCCCAAGACACACACAGCATCCCGTATGAATGGCCTTGGTATCGGACACACCACGCCTCCACTTCGCCCAGGAAACGGCTATCAAGGCACACAGTGCTGGCAACGCGTAAGGGTTTTGCTTAATATGTGGACTGATTGCACAGGAATATTAAGGAACAAAGAAAAACAAATACATACACACATTGAAGCACAGCTGGAAAATATGATGAGTTTAATCCTGCAAAGTGAAGACAGTGTCAGATCTTGTCAGTGACTTCATACTCACTGCGGAGCACAGAGTATATAATTTCTACATCCTGTTCCAGCAAAGTTGCTCTGATTTTCAGGGAGTTTGGCTTTTACAATTGGACGGACATGATTATGAATGATTTGGATGAGGGACTTTCCCAGGCATGCTTTATAAGCTCACTAAGACTTCTGAAATTGTGTCTTTTCTGTCTCACAGTAAAACTTTAAGATTTCTTTCCCAGGGACTTGGAACTGTGCACACAGTATTTTGCTATTAAATGAAAATCTTTCTATAAAAAACACACCAAAATCACAGTATCTGTATCCCTGTATCGTCTCCTTTCTCATCTTTCTACTATCTTTCTCCCACAATTTTAATGTTGTAAGTTCTGCAAACGACTGTTCTTTGGGCAAAAATTAGGAAATGTTCTTTCCAGGCATTTAGCACTGAATCTTTATCTGTGCCTATGAGCCCACTGAGAGTTTCATATAAATTCCAATTGCTTTTCCACTCCACTCTTTTTTCCATTCTTGAAGATGGTTGTTGCATAAAGGACTGTAGGATTCTGTTTTATTTAATTTTACATATTTTTTTCCGCTATATAAACTATCTATTTCTATCTGTTACTATTCCCTTTCAATTATTTACTTTCCTGTGAAGGAGGGAGAAGGAAAAAGCAAGTTTCAAATATGCAAGTAAATACCTAGATAACTGTAGGAATAGTCCAGTAACTACACACCATGAGATGGAAATCAGAAATCAAAAAAACAGTATGCAGACAATAAAAACTGTCTCTTGTTAGACACATCAGGAGGCTGCTGTGACCTCAGACCTGTGGTCACAGAAGCCAAAAATCAGTTAAAACCTGCAGAGAACATTGCAGATTCTATTTAAGATTTGCACTGAGGTCCCCACATCAGAAACTCTGCTATTATTTTCACTCCTGACTGATGTTTGAATGTTTAACTTAATTTTAGCTTTTGCCTTTTTTTTAAATGAATACTAACTAATGGTTTCATTGCAGTCTTAAGGGTGGCTTTATTTCACGTGCAAAGCAATATTTAGTGAAGGGTGCGATTAAAGCCAAAGAAGTAAATGTTTTTCAGAGATAGCTTAAAAACTACAGCACAACAAAACAAGTAGTTATTTAAATGCTGCAAATCTAACCTGTGTGCATAGATGCCCATCTTGACTCCCTCATCTTCTCTTTTTTTATTCTATTCTTTTTCTTGCAATTTTATTCAAAACCACAGAGAAGTATATTGAGAGCAAAGCAATGTTTTCAGCCCCAAAACAAGTTCTGGAGCCCAGTTTTTCAAGAGGATGTTGCTAGTGGTGAGCAGGCTAAACAGTTTACCCAAACTGCCTTTGGCAAGTACGGCAAAAAGGGGGTAAGGGGAAAAAAAAATAAATCTGTATATTAGACTCCTAGCAACTGCTGAAACAGCAGAGCATACTTTTACCTCAGGTGTTTACCTAATAATTCATCAGGAAGTAAACAGAAATTATGACCTCTCAAACGGACATTTATGCCCAGACCTCAAGCTATCAGAGGGAGGGAAGATTTCTAATCTGCTTTGTAGAGGAGTATGCAGTCCCTGTTCAGGGTGCAAAGCCACGGAGCCAAAATCCGGAGAGATGCAGCAGATCTGGACTCTTCTCTGGCTATTTTGGTCTGCCCCAAAGCAGGGGACATTTTTCCAGCAGGGGGTACACCTCCAGAGCCTGGCACTCAACCCCAGGGAGGGGGCGAGGGGCTGGCTGGGATTTGCGGTGGGAATGCTCCCGGCACCAGGTGGTGGCTGAGCGCAGGCCAGGTACCGACCCGGAGCCGAGCCATCTGCGCGGTGACGATATGCCCACTGCACGGGAGAAGCGACCCAGGCCTGATCTTTCTCTGTAGGAAGACTACCCTCAAGATAAAAGGGAGGTTTTCTGCTAAACAGGGAAACTAATCATCGTGAGCAAAACCGTACAAAGCTATTTACTGCGCTTTTAAATCTAAGGAGTTTTCCTCTCTTATCAAAAAAGTTACCAAAAATCCTCACTGTTCCTATCAGTAAGCAATAGTTTATGGAGAGGAGGGAGAACACAGGACAGGCAGTAAATCAGCCTACTAACTGATCCAGAGACCATTACCAAATGTTTTTCATTACAAGTACGGCTGCACTAATTTCTGCAATGCATTGTAGGCTATTTCTGGAATCTTTAAAAATGCATGATGTTTCTATATTTTAATACTTAACAGTATAGTTATTTCAGTTTATTAAACAAAAAAAGGGAGAATCTGCTGAACTGCAGCTGACTTTTATGTCACAGAAGGACTAAGCCAGTGCAAAAGCAGCCAAGCAGGAACTCTATTTAAAGTCCAGCATGAAGAAAACCTTTCCAACCTCTTACACCAATTAGGATAATCTGGGTCTTTTGATGTTAAAATCCCCAAGAATCATATGGAAATCATAAAAAAGCACAGTATTTAAAACAGATTCAGAATAAAGATAAAATCATTTTTCCTTCCTAACATTTCCATCGGAGCTGGGGGCACCGTCAGCTAACAAATTCTTCGTAAAGCCTATGTCACTTGCCCTGTCATGTTTGCTTTTGGCCAGGGGAGATGAGGGAGGCCATCTCTAAAAGCAGCCACCCGTAAAATAACGGAGCACCTGGGAGGTGAAGCTGGGACGCACGTTGGAGCGGGGCCCAGCAGGCACCGGGGCAAGCGGCGAGACCAGCCCCAGGCCCTGTACACAAGCTGCTCCCAACCAGGGGAAAGGAGACGGAACAACTACGCAACGCAATCCGCTGGCCAACTTCTGGAGTCTCAGTCCTTGGACGCTTTGGTGGGCTTTGTACAGACTTCCCTAAACAAATGGCATCCTTCATGAACATGAACAGAAGCTACAGGCATTGAAATAACAGGCTTGAATCTGTGCAGCAAGTTAATCTCTAGGTGAAAACCACTTAAGCCTTGCATTTCTCTTATATACTGGGCTATTTCTGAAGCATCCAAATTTCTCTAGGCGTCCTGCCTCCAAGGAAACTCGGGGCAAGAATTCTCTTTGCATTGACAATTCAGAAAAAGACCATGCGCATTAAAGCAAGAGATATTTTGCTGCATGCAGAATTGCAGAGCTAGAGGAATGTTTCATTTTCTTTAAATAAAATTCTGACCAACAGTATTTTGCTGTGAAATCTGACACAGCAACGAACCTTTGACAAAATCATATACATATATACGGAGAGAGAGACAGAGAAGGTAATTTTACAATGTCCTTCCAGACTGCAGCATAGTATTTTCTGTAATGGAAGAGGTTAAACACACCTTCTTGCAATACGAAGCACCAATACAGCCTCCCTATGGAACTAGTTACACACTCCTACTACATGTAAGGTGTTGTACAACACAGTTCCCTAGAGGCAAGGGGATGAAAAGGTGAAAAGACTGGGATGGGGGGGGGCACACACACAACTCCAGAACCTTACATTGGCATTTGAATAAACTGAAAAGTAAGCAAAACTCTTCATGTTTATATAAGCAACTTGACTGTACTCTAACAGAGGACAAGGGTATGAAACTATGTCCTTATAAAGTAACGCTCATCTTTTACTTATCTAACAAAGAGAAACACAGGAGAGGGTCAGAGGCTGCTGAAGAAAAAAATATTCAAGTGTTAAGGCCAGAGAAATGGAAAACAAAGTTTAACGCAGACAAGAGTATTTGCGGATAGAGCCTAAAAAAAACCTTAACCACTGATTATTTTTCTATAAAAATAAACATCTAGTATTGTTGTCAGTGGTATGCACACCTCTCTGAGAACCTGATATTTAAATTGTCAGTTTGACAACCGATAAATATGATATTGAGCAAAGATTACTGTTACAGTTCTAGTAAGCTATAAAAAGAAAATTGGTAGTGTTACATATGAATGTGAAATCAGCCTTTCTAACTAGTCATCCTGATTTACAGCTATGTGCTATGAAATGCTCATACAGATTTTTAATTTCCCTTTATGTCTTATGGTAATATGAAAACTATAATTAATATTAATTACAGCTTCCATAATTTCACAGTGGCTGAATGGCTCGCTATTGCTAGTATTTGTAGGAAATGAGCCGTGCAGCTCCTGACACAAGTACTATCCCCCACTAGTTTTGCAGCTGAATAATATTCAGCCTGTAACAGAATCCTCCTAGGACTGAAAAGTACTCTTGTGCACAAGGATACACGCACAAAAACAACAACTAAAAGCTAAAAGCAAACTTGCCGAGAACTTCTGGGTCAGCTTTTGACATCACCCCTAGGAATGAAATCAGACACCAGCCAATCCGGCACCATGAGGCTGGCAGGACAAAATAAACAAAAGCTGGGCCCAGGGCTCTACAATGAGGGAGGGAAGTGGAAGAGACTATTGTTCCAAAAGCTTTTAAATGATGTTGCTTTATTTATTTCTTTTCACAATGCCTGAATTGAATCTTTAAAAAGGGAAAGGACCCTCCCCCCCAGGATCTGTTGAAACAGAGTAGGGGGGTTCTTTTCCCTGTTGCTATTTGTTCTCTTTAACAATGTTTTGCGAGCCCTGTAAAGCGAACAGCACTACCCCGGTGTGGGAAGGCAGCGTTCTTCCCAGCATCTCCGCAGAGGCTCAGCATCGACACTTGATGCCAGATTTTCTGAAAAGCTGGGCAGGCTGGGTGCTAAACTCTTTTCAAAATCTGACCCTTATTTAGGTGCCTTCCAGGAAGCTTAGGCCTTTAGAAATCTGGCACCAAGCGTAGCCACTGGGCGCTTGGGGAAGCTGGGGCAAGAACAGTGCGATGAAACCACCTATCTGTGTGCTCTCCCCAGAAGAAAAGCGCCAGCTTTTTTGGTCGTTTTGCACTGTGCATTGCTGAGCCTGCCCAAGCTGAAACTCCAGCGTGAGACCGTACTTACTTACACACGAGCAGGCCAAGGAGGACAATGCCCCGTGCAGCGTCAGAGCTGCGGCTAGCGTACAGCCGATGATTCACTTCTTGGACACTCTAACCTGTCACTGAACTCAAAAGATTTAGGATTAGGCCCAGAGTTCACTAAAAGCACACATGGTGTGTTTTTTCGAAGTTCAGCTCAGCTGAACAAAGCTAGCTGAATGACTTCAATCCTCTCAGTGCTTCCCCAAGGAAAGAAAAAGCAACATATGTCTGCAGTTTGGACTGGACTTGCTGCCCCTTTCCCATTTCTATCCGTGCCAAACAGTCAAGTGTATAAGGACAATTAAATGCATTCCTGAAGTAAAAGATAAACGCATGGATCCTGGAGTTGTACAGGTAAAGAATATCAGTCATTCTTAGATCTTTAATAAAATAGACCTTTTTCTACTCTTGCCAAGAAAATTAGTCCTAAGGTGCACACAAATAATTACACATTGTGGAATAGTAAATTATTACAAATGCCACAGAATTCAAGCAGCCCCAAGCCTGGGCCAGATTTTCAAATGTCTTGCAGATGTTTATGGTTTGCTGCAAAACTTTTATCAAGTTACCCACACAACACAGCATTTACTGAATTATTTTGGCTCATGGTAATTCATTTTCTTTGCGCAGGTGTTGCATTCCAGAAATATTTTGTCTTCTCATAGAAGACTGCTGGAATTCTACTTAAAAAAATCATCATGAAAGAAACCAGATCTTCTCATCTGGGAGAGGAAAAAACACCTCCCAAACTCGGTTCATTTGCCTTTTCTTTCTTTTCAGGTGAAAAAAAATAACAAACCCAAAACCTTACAGGTAAAAAATCTTTTCAAAATATGTTACAGATGTCTGGTACTTCTGCAGAACTCACAAACTGGAAAGCACAGACCACTATAGGGTGAAGCCCCAGGTTGCCTCTGATAAAGATACTGGGGTATAAAGTCCCAGGTAGTGTTTCAGTGGTTAATTTTACTCACTGGAAGCTCACGGTCGTTGGAACTACTAAGGCCGAACCCTTGACTGCAGGAGAGAGTCACGGAAGGAGACTTTGTCCAGCAGGCCCCCGACAGAGCCGCAGCGGGGACCTCACCGGCACAGGCAGCGTCAGCATCCCCACGTGCATCCCTCGCCATCCCCCTCAACATCACCACAAAGGCACCGCGTGCTCCCACCATACTCTCTTTTGTCCTGAGCTTTTATTCCACACTGCATTGGGTAGGAAGCAAAACACCAAATGGGGTCGTGCAGTATGTTGGACCTTTCCTTGATTGATAAGTTGCCTGGAGGCGAAGCAAAATGAAACTCTTGGGATTTAACAACTTTCCCTTTTAAGCATATAGAAATTCAACATTAAGCCTAAAAAATTTTCCAGGAGCAGATATGAATCCAGATATAATATCACTTTGTAGATATGGAAAAATAAAACCAGCTATCTTCCACTTCCTAGACATGCAAGCCACTAAGTTTTCGTATAGGGTAGGAAAGCAAAGATGAAAATGCCAGAGGACTGTTAACCTTTAGGGATACATTTTAAGAGATAACATGATTGAACTCAGATAAATTGGAATTAAATTTAATCAACCTCCCACTCCCTAACTACACTATCAGAGGAGAAAAACCTACAATTAGGGAAGAAACAGAAGGAAATTCAGACATCTTAAATTGAACAAGCTCCGATCTCTGCTGTGCAACTTCCCTGATGATACTAAGTACTGCAATTCCCACGTGCAGTATTGCAGACTTGCTGTCTTAACAGTCCTCTTATGAGTAATCAGTGGAAGGGAACATTTAAATAATGTTTTGGAGCGCATATTATCTAGATTTAGCTGTTCTATCATTTAGAGCAAAATGAATCTAAATTTACAATTGAAATACTTTGCGTCAAATCCTTAAATCACCTTTCTTATTCTGTGAATGGAGGTGTTAACATCGGTGTGGTAGCTATGACCCACTAATTCACGTGCTCCAATAGAGTGGCTAAGAGTATATAATCCTTTAATCTTTTGTTCTGTGACTCCACCTACAACTCCCTGGCACTAATTTAAGAATATACACCATGAGGCTTCTAATGAGCAAAACATTAAAGTAAGATCGACTGTCACAGCTGGCAATCTGTTGCCAAAAATGTTATGAAAGTTAGACAGGTGTGAAGGGAAGTACAATAGGAATCCTAATTTTGAAGTGACAGATAAGGAGTGTTCCTGCGTGAATATAAAAGCCTATATTAAAAAGAAGGTTAAATACATATTACTACAATAGAAATCCTTCTACTGAGTGCATTTTTTGTCTTTCTAAATAAAACCACTAAGTTATGATAATGTATATTACATTTCATCTTATTCTAAACTTTAAAAAAAATGTTTACATGATTTTATGTTATACTGAAGCTGTATGTGCATCACTATTCAATCTGTTAATTTTTCTGGAGAAAGCTAAACCATAGAATGGATAGCTTTCACTGCATAGGCACCTAAAACAGTTTGTTGAAGATTTACCCTGTTTTTTTCCAACAGTATTTTTTTCTGCAAGTTATGGCAACAATTTTCTTCATTTTCAGCTAGTTCAGTTTATACATAGTTCTAAGTTAGGAAAACAATTAGGAATTCAGAAAGCAGAAAATTTTGTTTTCCTCTTTCCATTCATAAATAAAATTTATATGTACAATGATAGACTACTTAAGCAGTTCAAAAAATTTGAAGTGCTTCGTGTCCAGAAACAATTGGCACAACGCACTAGCTGCAGATACTAGTTTTGTGTAACAGACCGGTTTTAAAAGAACATGTTCCAATATAAATTTTTGCCTTGTATGCCAGAACATCAAACATAGTTAAACCACTAAAGCAGTCTTGAAATGTCACTTCTGTATATTTTAATTGAATTCAAACTACAACATTTTGCTACACATGAATTACATGAGATTAAAAAGATTATTATTTCTATTAAGAAATATGATTCACATTTTTATAGCATAAGAAGAATGTAATAATTTAGAATGTGAGTAAATGTATGTAAGCAGTACACGTGTATTTAGAGAAACCTAATTGTGTACAACAAACAGCTCTGGTTAGCAAATGATATTGACCAATAAAACTGAGCCTTTGTTTAGGAAAGTAACTGGAAAGCAAAAATGTAAAACAAGATTACGCTTAATTATTTAAATCAAAGTGCTCCACTTGTTGATTTAAATTGTGATTAAAATCAGGGATTTAAATTAATCCACTCTGGATTGCATAAACATCACCTTAATAAGAGGGAGCAGTAGCTTCATCACCCAAGAAGTCATTCAGGAAAAGTATTGTGACAGAGCGCAAAGAAGGACTGAGGAAGTTCATTAATGGCTATCCCTCTGCTGCCCAAATGCTCCAGTTTCTCCCACAAGAGAAAGCAAATGCATGAGTGGGAGGAAGTGTTTGCAGGACCGTGCATGCTTAAAAACATGCACAAGTACTATGAGGCAAAATCATTATGATAATTTTTCATTAAAAGCAAGATTTCTCTCCTCAAACATAAATAGATTACTCATGCATTCCAATTATTCTTACTTGTTTTATTCCTAGGGTCCCTAGAATAATCCGTGTTCATACTTTTCGCCCATTAGCAGGAACATGGAGCGTACTCCGTGTTTACCTGATACTGGCATTAACTAATGTGTCATTTAAATAGACAGCAATACTAAATATGATACTGAAATGGATTTAGCTCTGCACTCCGATACTGACACCCAACTCCTGTTGCAGCTTCTGCCAAATCCTGGATTCTACATTTCATTTCTTCCTGTATAGCAGGGCGACGAATAGCACAAACCACGCAGTACAACTTATTGTTGAAGGAGGTCTACTCCAACTTAGCTAGAAGTCCAATGCATTGCCAAGGTGATCAAAATACCAGTACAATGACAATGGGGCATAAACTAAGGTACTTGACAACGCAGCTGGCATATTTAATCCAAGGGTGCTTTAAAATCTTATATGAGAAGATCCTCTCAAATAATATGATTTATTTTTCAGCAGAGGTCCAACTTCAATTAAAATAAATAAAAGCAGGTAAGCCTTTCTTTCTGCTTCGCAGCTTGATTGTGAAGGACAAAGTACTCTGGTTGAGCCCACTTCTAATAGGAACTACTTTTCTTTTCTGATTTTACAAGAAAGCGTTTTACAATCCGGAGAGGATGAGTCATCAGAAAATCCTTGTCTAGTTGCCAAAAACCTGCCCCTCTTCATTATGAACATAAAGATAAAAGCTCTTACAGTACATTAGCTGGCATACGCCTACACAGACAGTACAAATAAATTAATTGTGCCTAGCCTCAAACATCCAAAGAGATGTAGCAGGAGCTCAGTCCATCTTGTTTCATTAACAAATTAAACTGTAATAGAGCATCAACAGTTCTCTTATGTACATAAGCTTGGCTGTTGTATAGAAAGGTTTTGCAGGTATCATGCCTTCTTACAGACATACATTGTAATTCTTGCAATATTTACATTAGTTCACGTACATTACAAAAATACCAACAAAAATGTGGTATATGCTGGAAAAAAATTATAAATGTTGGAGTAAGCCTGTTGGCCATCCCAAAAAACTATTCAGAAACTGCATAGGTTTTTGGAACTCAAGATTGGGGTAGTGGTGTTTACTAAAAAGGGAATTTGGGATATGTCACCATTTCACGCATGCAATATTTACAAATTATTTTGCATCTGTCAAGAAAAGCAAGTATATTTGGAACTATGAGTGGACTCCGGTCTGGTATATTCTGGTTCATCTGAAAACTGTACTACTTGCAAACATCAAGGCTATTTCATAAAAATATGTACACATATGTATTTTACAACCCAGTTGATGAAAATGCGGATCAAAAGGGAAGTCACTGTATAAAGTACTGTACATGGACCAGGGGCCAGAATTACTGGAAATAATCAACATTCACCATCAAACCCCTGCTACAGATGAACTGTTTTCCTTCTGGAATGCTCACAATCTTTAGCTTGAGAAAGTTATACACAACCAACTTGAAAAACAAGTTTAACTCTACTTAGCCACAAGCTAAGATTACACCCTCAAACACACCTTTCTAAGATTTCTTATGAGAGGTTTGTTTGTGCAATCCAGTTAAGGGCAATTTGTTAAAATTGCTCTATGATTTTCTTTATCCTTTAACTGCATAATTTAAGCAACCTGCATTTTATAAGTTCAAAGAAATTTTTTTTGTAATTACACATTTCTGTCTGGTTTTACCTCCTGAAAAATGAAAAGTTGTAGACAAAGACGACAGAAAAAAAAGAATGGAAGAGATAGATTGAGCTCAATCTATCACAGAAAGCAACTTCTTAATTAATGAGAACAGAGAGTGACTTAACATAAAATACGAGGGTTCAAAACGATCTGCAGTCTGAGTTAAAACTGCTCTAGCTTTTTGGCCTCCAACTCCAGGGCTGGGAAAAGCCAGAGCAAAAACCAAGGTGCTGACTCCTCCAGAAGCTCAGTTGTATCACAAATACCCAAAGGCCAGCAGCTCCCACCTGTCCAAAGCCCCAACAATCCCTGTACAGAGAATTTTACTGTCTGTGTTTCGGACAAGCGTTGTGAAGACCCCTCCCCAGGTGCAGCAGGGCATCGCTGTGGCTCTGATGTTCAGGCTAGTTCTCAGCCAGGGCTTCCTTCCAGCTTCGTCCCTCCTTAAGTTTCACTATGTATCTTCAACCAGAGAATTTTTTTTTTCTGTTCCTACCTCAAAAGAGCACACTGCTGCTATCTGATGCGAGTAGCTGTTAGGTGATACTACGCATGTGGGCACAGCAGCTTCCAAACAAGCTCCAGCCTACGTTTGCAGAGGCCAGTGCTTCTCCTGAACGGTAGAGCAGCATGACCAAAGATGCGAATGCGCACCTTACAGCAGGCTGTGCCTCACAACTCCCACTGCACATGTATTTTTTGTTCCAGAGATCAGTTTTGACAGCTGAGGCCAGTGCAGACATACCGGCCTGGACTCGTGACATCACCAGATTAATAAACCCAAGAAAGGTTTGGCAGCTCTTGCTATGGGCAGCCAGCCCGTGGGAGAACGGCAGCCACACATCAGATAGTGCAGTGCTAACTCACTGCTCTACACAGTGCTTCTATCAATAAACAAGTTTCTTGCAAACCATCAGTTTGCACAGCCCCTTCTGCAAGCCGCAAAGGCCCCGCCAAAGCACAGACCAAACCTTGCTGGCCACCATGGGGGCATCAGAGCTGCCACTTCTGCCCTCCCAGCCAGAGGGACAAGCAGGACGGCGAGGACATGGGCCTCACGGTAGCAAGTGCAGCACTGCTGCCAGGGAGGTGACAAGGAGCCCTGCGACTGCAACTTTGTGCCCCCATAAGCAATGTCAGGCTCTGCTCCGGCCGCGAAACACCCAGCAGCCTCGCCGAGCCCCCCCCCGCCCCCCCCGCCCACCACCAGGCTCC
>Ga0181612_104032_pt1 | contig 16125 bp, 9 predicted proteins | sample HoacroProtozoa21_FD_119630 | JGI IMG/M metagenome (GOLD analysis project Ga0181612, IMG submission 119630) | Hoatzin crop microbial communities from Cojedes, Venezuel. Combined Assembly of Gp0051906, Gp0051904, Gp0051908
ATCTAGTCCAACCCCCTCGCAGCCAGCAGGGACACCACTAACTAGATCAGGTTGCTCAGAGCCCTGTCCCACCTGGTCTTGAATGTTTCCAGGGATGGGGCGTCCACTACCTCTCTGGGCAACCCGTTCCAGTGTTTCACCACTGTTGTCATTTGTCTCTGTGAAAACCAGTGAGTATTTCAGCTCCCTTCAAATCTGAATGATTGTTGGTCCCTCAGAAGGCTCGTGGGGTACTGAGTGCTTTTGAAAAGCTGACAGTCTGTCTTCCCTGAGGTTGTATAGCCAGTTTGTAAAGGGGCAAGATTGGAGTCTGCACCTCCGGAGCCTTGGTCCAGTCTGGTGAGTGCAGACCAACCCCTCCCTGTGGGTCAGCGGTGTAGCACTGCACAGCGATGGAAGTGGAATGCTATTTGCAGACAATCGTAGATCTCATCTGCATCTGAATGCACACAAGTTCAAAGGCTGTACGAATGCATGTTGCGTATGCTTCAGTAGCCCACCATGTGCGCCACCCCCCCCACGTCAGCACGACAAGATCATTTTGCAAGCAGAAGTAGGCGTGTGGCTTACGGTATCTGTGTGAATCTGCACCTTGAGTTCTGCCTTTCGTGTCCATTTACCATTGCTTATCTGAAAGGTTTGAAAAATGTGACTTTTTTATAGTTGGAGTACTGGTATCTATTATGACTGAATACTGGCTAGGAAGTTTTGAAAAATTTGCAGAATAGCAACAGCATGGTTAGGAGATGTGTATGGTCTCTTTCCGGGTGTCTGTAGCCCTCTGTCCATGAAGCGTAAATACCCAGCTGCGCACCTGCAGGCTCTACAGATCATTCTTATTCTCCATAAGATGATCTGCTTCAAGAAAGGAATGAAGTTTAGAAGCAATTCCAGTTTTTCTTCCTTAAGGTTCATTTGTGTGTAGCTTGCACAGAGAGCTTTAGGTTTGACTGAAGTTCCCAGTGTCTCACATAAATGCAAGCAAGTGTATCATTTTGAGCCATATGCATGAGACAGACTGCTTAGATCCAAGTAATTGAAATTTGGGAAGGTGATAAATGCTTGTGGAGTCGAGGGGTGGGAGTGGGGAGTGGCTTATATCTAGATGCTACAGGTACACGTACTGCTTATTCTGCAGTGTAATAGATGAATATGAAGATGAATACATAAATGCGCTGAAAGCAGAGATGGGATTCATGAAGGGACTTCACCTAATGGCAAACTTATAGTTTACAAATATTAAAGCTAATTTTAGGCAAACATGAGCTACAGTCAGTGTAAGGGCTGATAGCCTCTTTGGTTGCAGTCCTGCCCAGGTGCGTGGGGAGGCTGTGCAGTAGCGTGGTTGCTGCCGCAGAAGATAGCCTATTTCTGCACCCACTCCTCGTCCCTGCCTGGCGTGGCATAATCAGTTGACCACTCAGGGCTAATAAAAACCAAAAAGGGTTTCAAAACTTCTGAAATAATCCAAGACAGTTTAATATAACATATAATGTTTCATTTCTTTTCCTCTTTCAGGAAAAGCAATCAATAGAGCATGTGTATTTTAGTGAAATATTTTTGGTGGATTCTAGTAAAAAAAAAAAAGTGAATTGAGGGAGTGAGAGAAAAAATATTGGTCATGTTTTTCAATACATTATAAACTGCAACTGAAAGAGGAAACAGTAGCTTTTGATCTATTCTCCAGAGCTCTCATCTTCTCTCAGGTTCTGCTTACGATCCCTTGGTGTCTTCGTAAGCTCCATTTTGCTTGAAATGTCGAAGTATTATATGACATACTTCAGTTACAAGTACGAAACAGATTTGCAAGACAAATAAGAGATGGAAACTCTAATTTCATGGCAAGAAGAAAAAATGCATCACACCAATTAATGGTAGTGTATGCAGCATAGGATCTGAGCAGTATTTGAAGTCCCTTTCTCAGTAATGTATCAAGTAATTTATTAGAACTGTGCAGTGAAACAGGATTGGGACAAAGCTCCTGGTCTGCATAGAAGCTGATCAATTACAAGAAATGCCTCCTTCACATTACTCTGATTCCGAAAGTGTAAAGCCAGCGTTGACCTGTATTAAAAAGCATTTTGAACTTTGAACCTGAGAAATTCAGGTGTAACTTAATAGAGGAACTCATCATTTCCAGTTTGGGACATAGCAAAGGAAAAATATTTGCATGAACTGATTTGTAAAGCTGTGTTAAAACGTTTTGCTTTTTCACTACGAATTATTATTGGCCACGTAAAAGGGAGAGAGTGATGGGTATCATTGGTCTAAAACTTAATTTTTTTTCCTATTGTATGCCTTTGCATAAGTATTATTTTCTTCATTCTGAATCCTTAAGCGAAATCAAATCTAGTCAATTCCTGTAGTTTTAGAAGTTGTTTGTGAAGTTGTTGCTGTGGTATTACTGAAAAGAGAGGAAATGTGGAACAAAGGATATACATCAAGTCTTTGTCATATGTGTGGAACCAAGGGTTGCATTTGAAGGAACAGATAATTTGAAGCATGGACTAAAAGTGGCCCTAAGCCATATCTCTTACTATTGCTGTAGCACTTAGGTGCCTCTGAAATGGGAGATACTAGGGAGACAGAGGTAACTCACTCAGCAAATCACATTAATTAGAGCGTTCTGTTAATAAGGTTAGGTGGGAGGGAAGTCTTGTCTACTCATGAATATAGGATTATTGCTGAAAATCCACTGAAGTCAGGAATGCGTAGGTTTTCTAAGTCAGAATTTAGAGGCCATATCCCAGCTTGCAGTTTATGAGGCTTTGAGAAACTGCAACTATTAAAAGCAAACTCATTCTCAGAATGAAAAAGCCCTCACCAAACTTGCATGTACATACTTAAGGTTCAAATCCATTTTAAAAGATTTAAAACCAGGTACAGGTTTTGGATTTGAGTTTTAGTTTCTGGTTGTGTTTCTTTGTTTTGTGTTGTTTTCTTTTTTCCTGAACAGTTGTTTAAATGACAGTACAAGTGGTCTTGCTTTGGTATGTGGTCAAGTGGCTCCACCTTAGTTCTTTAGTGATGTATTTCAGGGGCTTACCATCTTCCCCCCTCTTGCCTTTGGGTAACCAGAAGAGAGGGAGGTGGGAAGGTTGGACCTCTTCACATGTTTTTTCAAAATTGGAGGGCACTCTGTTTATTTTGTACTAGTTGTAGCTTTTTACTTGTATTGGTATTTGCTGTTAGAATGATGTATGCGAGGAAGAATGCGGTTCAATGTTTTGCATTGATTTTTCAGTAACACTCGGAGGTAGTAACTGAAATTGTGCTGTGCATTTCCAAGAGGTTAGTGTAATTTATCACAGTTCATTAGATCATAAATTCTTTGAAGCTGAGGACTGTCTATTTGGTGTTTGTACAGCCTCCAGAATAATGAGACGGAGGCTCTAGGTGCTACCCTGATGCAAATAGTCATAGATCAAAGTTTAGAATAAGTAAGCAGCAGAAGACCTTGGACTTCACTCTCATGAGCTTTCTTCTCAGTTGGAATAATTAAATGATAATGCAGACAAGAAAGGGGTGAATTATTATTCTCAGTTTAAAGACAGGGAACTGAGGTAATACTGGAGGTTTTCCACAAATCCACCCCAAATCTCTGTTCTCAAATCAGATCCCAAATTTTGAATTCTACCTCAATGCGTTGAGCTCAGGACTAAATGTCTTCTCAATACCTGTTCTCTTAGTAAAGAAGATTATATTGCCATTTAGAGAAGACTCTAAATCCTTATAGGAAGTATTTCAAAATGCACTATGTTCTTATTTGTTCACCTCTAACGACGCGGGTATCACTGTAATGATCTAGACTAGATGAATTTTACGACTTCAGCACCAGAGTATAGGTATTTTATTGAAAAGCATAAAATTTTTTTATGAAATGAGAAGTGACAGCGAATATTAGTGTTGGATTAATTGCCATTGTAAAATAATCTATAAATCACTTTCCAACTCAGTTGTGTTCTTTTAGAACAGTCCATCTGCGATGTCCATCTCATCTACTGATGGATCTTAAGGTCATGATAATAGTGGTTTCATTTTGTATCTGATGTTGTCAGGTTGAATTAGTCACTATTAAGCATTTTTGCAGTCTGCTAAAATAATCTTTCTAATAAAAATATCTAGTTCCCTAATTTGTATTGTTTAGAGGGGAAAATATTTCTTATGTTTAGGTAGTGCTCTGCAACTTTGTTTTAAATGTCTGTAGACTGGTAGCTTAAAGAGGCAGTTCTTTCTGTTCCAAGTACTATTTTAAAGTAAATGACTCTTATCCTAGGTAGCTTTTGGAAAAACTCTGTTACTAATATTCTTGAAGTGCTTGAAGGCCAAGTGTTGAATTATGGTGATCAGATGTGTTTTTTAGCTGGCTTTCATGTGAGATTATGTGAAGAAACGACGGTTTCTTCTAAAAAAACAGATGAACAAGAGAGAATATAAACAGGTTCATAAAACAGTAACCATCACAGACGCTTTGTTACACGTAGGAAAAGCAGAAGATTGAGTACGGCTAAACCCATGTACGAGGCGCTTTTCATGTTAAGTCTATTGCCGATGTGGTCCTTCCTTCCGGAATATGTGATGGAATTGAAGAAGAGGGATTCAGAGTGGGATTTGACTTTCACACAGGCAGGACATTTGCAGATCATGAGGCAGAGGTATGTTAAGGGTCTCTTCCCAGTCTTTGAAAGAAAGATTTCGAAGAAGTAATTCTGTTAAAGTCTGAAATGTGATTTCTGTAGACTCATTAACAGGCTGTCTCGTACTGTGATCACAAACCTGTAGTAGATGAAAATGCTATCGAACTGCTGTGTTTAAGTACCACCCATTTAGTCGTAAGCTTCCACATGTTCAGGTACACTCCAGCCTCTGTTCTTCATTAGCTCTTTCAGCTTGCCTCCTAGGTGTGCTTTCTTTGTACTGTTACCCTTTTTCAGTTCAAATAATCAGTGCACCCAGAACCAGCGCTGGTTTCCCTGTCCTTTTTTCTTTTCCCACAAGACACCCACTTATTTAAAGATATTTTCTCACAATTTCAAACATGATGCAATTTTGAGGTCACAGTTACTCCTCTGCCTTGGCCCCTGCTCTCTGCTGCATGGAGCATCTCTACCTTCCACAGATGGACAGCTAATCTGATTTTTACTTGGCTACCCCAGTAAAATATTCTCTGGAAATTTCTGAGGATATTCTGTGAATACAGTAACTCAGGACGTCTACAGGTGTCATTCGTGTAAAATTAACAATCCATTTAAAGTAGTAGATGGAGCTGAGAAGCAAAGGAAAAAATGAATTTTAATTAGAAAACGCAGACATTTTCTTGGCCACTTGTATCAGAATATTGCTATTAATTTATGTGAATATGGCATTTTAGCACGTTCTTGTAGATTTTCCGTGCGATTATGGATTACACTTTACATACTGATTCATCATATTTTCCCACTGAGGTTGCTTTACTAATGTTAGGCTCAATCTTTTTTTACAAATGTAGAGGCCCTCATTATAGGAACTCTATGGTTTAGGAAACAAAAAAACAAAACCTAAAAAAACTATAAGGGTAGTTCACACTTCAAGTCCCTGGCCTTTGATACACCTCAGTACATGGTCTGTCCTGTGGTGTGTATTATCTGCCCCATAGAATGTGTCTATAGATTATTTGCTACACACTGAATTACTTACAGTACTAAAATTTAAAGAGCAGATGATGTTCTGTGGTAATGCTAGTTTAAAATAAAATGTTCAGATTATGTCCAAAATTTGTGTTGCATGAAAAAATTACCAGAAGTTGTATTAAATTTCCAGGCTACTAAAGCTAAAGCACTAACTCCACACATTCAGGATTCTTTCTCCAGAATAACTATTTTCTGGTGCGCTGCTTGTCCTCTGTTTGACAGCCAAGTGTTTCTATGAATCAAAAATTAAAATGGGAGTTATTTATTCTAATCTGTGGTGCAGTAAGGCTTACAGTGTTAAAAGTCCTGATTCAGAAGAGATGCAGTGTCCTTAAAATAGACCATTTCATATTTCATATTAAACTGGAAAGGGGCTTTAATAAATGGAGAGTAATGGACAATGGTTATGTGTTCCTATGACTAAGGCTGTTTGTGTTTGAATGAGGATTTTGTTCCTAACTGCGACTTCTGGCTTTTGGCCCACAGGGAATTCCTATTTCTATGTTTATAATGTCATTGTGTGTTGCCATGGCAAGAGTGTGATACTACAAGTTCAGCATTATCATCGTAGTCAAGAACAAAGGAGGTAGAAACTATTTTAGAGCAAAATAAACTTTATTCGCAAAACTGAAAATGCCTATGGAATTGTATCTTTGCTTTTGTAAAATACTGTTAGTATTTTCCAGTACAAAAGAGTAACTTCATTAATTTTCCATTTGTCTTCATTAATATATATACTATATTTATAAAAATCCATCAGAATTTCTTCCACAGCTCGTAGAGTTTGTTTACATCGAACAGAAGAGGGCTCTAATGATTTTGTGTCCAGCTTCAGTCTGAAGAAGTTACTGCAAGCTGAACCCTCAGAATTGCACAATTCCACCTTGAAACGGCACATGGAAACTCCTGGCTGTTTTTGTACATGTTGTTATGAGAGAAGCTGAAGCCGGCGCTCAGATTCGTGCCTAACAATGAAGTCATCTGGGAAATATCTCTTTGAAGAAACAGACACTTTCTGAACAACGACATGGCCTGTTTATTCACGTGGCTTGGGTGCACCCCGAATTCAGCTGCCTCACTCCACTAGAGAAGTTCAGAGTTAATCAAAGTGCTCCAAATGTTAGAAAACTTCATCTTATTGGTAACATAGAATGTTTTTGCCACTTCTGTGAGCTAAGATTGGTTTTGTTATCGAATACTTGACAACATAGCTTGTTTCTTCATAAGGGTTTTTTGTCATCTCAGTCCAGTTTTCATTGTTCTTGGGGAGGTTTTGTTTGGTAGGCTGGATGTTTGCAACAGGAAAATAAAATTCAGCAGGACAGATGGAGCTCGAGAACACAGAGTTCAAGCTTTAACTTGCTATATTTTGTGAAAAAAGTGAGATAGCCTGCAGAATGCTAATACAGAGCAGACCAGTACATGCTGCCGTTAAAGGAACAGTGGTGCTACAAAAAGCAGTGGGTTGATACAGCAGGGAAAAACAGAGCCAAAACCAAGGACAACAGTTTTGCATGTCTTGTGCAGGGTTTTGCAGTGGTAACTGTTAGCCAAGTTCTCATGAAAATACCAGCACTTGGGATCTTGATCTGGCTGTTTCTTTAATTGTAGCATTGTACTAGATTGGGATTTTTTGAGGGCATGAGAGGGGTCTATCCTTTAGCTTTATGGGAATGTTAAAGGAAATGAACCATAACCTCAATTTGCATGGACTAGTGGGTTTATACAAGTAGTAACAATGAAAACATTTTTTTCACGGTGCGATGCAGTGAAGTTCCGTGTAGACTTGCCAGTGTTGCTAGCTGGCATGTGCAGAGTTGGAGTGGGGGTTAAAGCAAAGGCGGTCTCTGTGTTCTAAAGCTCCTGGTAGTACAGTTGACATCTTTGCAAAAGAGTCTGTAGATGTAGAGCTGTTTGTACTACTTCAGTACCATCTGAGTGAAATTTAGCAATTGTTGAAGTTATATCTAATGGTTAATATAAATTAAATCACCATATTGACATCTTGAGTTATAAAAAAAAAAAAAGGCAAAAAAGATGCCAACTTGCTTACAATAATGTATTTGAAAATATGTAGCATTTGGTGAAAAATAGTATTTCAGGAAATTTGAAGTCTTAGTTTGACTTTACTGTTTCCATAAAGAAATTATGCTTGAGTTGAATCCAGTTCCTGTGGTGCAGAACCAAGTCTGCTGTCTAATTATGGACTTGCAAAGCTGAAAAAATCTGTCTATTCTTTTACTATGCACTTCTAAAGCTGGAAATTTGATGTTTAAAATAGTGAATGTGGATTATTTTTATGTGAACTCTCTTCAGTTAAGGTAGGGTAAATACTTTTTTACTGGGAACAATCCAGTTGGGAATACAAATCTGAATTGAGACATTCAAGCAGTATGACGTGTCTTCAATGAATGAATATCAGAGGCTTCTTTGTAAAGGAAGCGCCAAGGTCAATAATTAGTTCTGTTTTCCCTGTCCGGAAGCAGACTTGTTCTTGTGGACATACAGGTACCCTTCCCTGTGCACCCACATTATCAGAAGTATAACCTGTTTGAATAATCACCTTTGCTGAACATTGATTTAATAATGATAACTCTTACAGAAATGGTGATACAGTGTTTTAAATTTTGACAATGAATTTAGAGTTGCCAGTTCTTAATTCTTGGAGGTCAGAGGCTATATAAAATCTAAACTAATATGAGAGTAAAGGTGGAGGGTTGCAGGAGCCTGGCAAGCTGTTCAGCATCGGTAATTGGATGGCTCAGCCATTTTCTAGGCAAGTCAGAAGCAACTCAGGGAGACCGTGAATATGGTTAAGCTAGATCACCTTAGTCAACAATATATTCATTGGATGAGTTATCCCTTGTTAGTTATCCTAAAATTTCCAGGCAGTAACAATGACGCACTACAGGAGGCTCTGCAGAGTTGATGAATAGCAGTAGAGGAACAGAAGATAGTCATTTGATGCTATTTGATGTTAGATGAATCCCTGTGTTAATAGTTTCTGTACTGAAGCAGAGGAGTTGTAATAACTTCAAGATGGTGCCTTTGGATTACCACAGATATCTCCCGTTGCAGTAGAAGGAGCTGACAGATGCTTCTGCCTGAAAAAGAATTAAATCTCTTCCCATGTCCAAATTGAAACGCAGAGAATAAAGACTGGAAGTGTGTGTTTTGGTTTTGTTTTTTTTTTTAAATTTACTCCTTTTTATCTAATCTCTGAGCACAGGATTTTGCATGTGAAGGCTAATGAACATCGCAGCGTACGTGGAGAAAGAATGCTGTCAAAAGGGTGCATGTGTCCTGATCACAGCCAGGGAACATGTGATAAGAAACGATTTTTCTCCGGTGATAGAGTTGCTCTCACAACCAGCTTCCCCTGCTCTTGTTTCTTTCATGCCAAATATTATCTCCAATTTCTTTATTTATCAGCTATGGAAAGTGCACCTGGGCTTAACAGAAAAACAGGCCTTCAGTGATACACTACTAATATTAGCATCACTGTCATTTTTACACAGTTAAAATCTTCCTTTCTAAGCCCTTTTCCCATACCTCAACAATTCTTACAAAGTTTTCTAGTGATTACTTGAGCTTGCTGGCTTTTTTTACTCCAGGCTGGAGTATCCATGAGGGATATTCCCGTTGCCCCCCTGCTGCAGCCGCCGTGCCTGTGCTGGGTGGGAATGGAGAACTCGCTTGGACCAGCGGCGAACTGCTAGCTCCAGCTAACGAAGCTGCAGAGCACAGCCAAAGAACTGCTTTTTCCTCAACCAGTTCTGTGAAGTGGAAGTAAGTCTGCGTGTAGCCATCTTTATTCTCAGCCTGTGGCCAAAATCTGGGTAGCTGTAAGGTGGCTGATAATGGTGTGTGCAACGGGAGAGGGGTGTACATCCCCTGTCCCACCACCCCAGCTCTGTTGTAATCTTTGGATTCAGCCTGACAGCTCCTCAGCAGTTTCAGATGTGCTGCTGAGCTGCTGGGTAGACTGAGGGACTGAAGAAATCCTGAAGGTTTTTTCTTGTACTGCTGTTACTTTCTGTGGTAACAGTCTTGACAAGATAAGTTTTGTACCTTTTTTTGCTTTCTTGCTGTGTTCCAGCCTGTTCTTATCTTCCTTGAGGAGGTACTAGCTGTGTGTCTTAACATAATTTTACTTTTAGGATTAGACACTTTTATGCAGAGAACAGCTTTGATAGTAGTGTTGCAATCTGATTTGGTTTTAAGTCTGTCCTTGTTGATAGCCCCCGTAGCATATGACCACACTGATCTCTGCAGAAAGCCTAATTTTTGATCATTTACAAAGCACGTCCTGAATTCTCCTCAAATTCTGCTTACAAACAAACTGGTTATGTTAATGTAAATGTATACTCCTTTTGTATGCTCCTTTTTTTTGTGCCCTTGAGTTTTTTCCCCATCTGGCTGTGGATTAAAATGCAGTGGGACTTCAGGAGGAATCTGACTTGGTGTAATTACTCTCATTCTTTTGCCTTTAAAATTACACCAAGCTGGGTTCCGCTTACTTGGGCCATGCTTCAGGTTTCTTCCCGGGGAGCAGCTATATAATTTCTTTTCTCATCAAATCTAAACATAGGCTAGAAGACAGGTGTAGGCAAGATTAGGACTACCATATGTCCTCAGTTTCTCAGGCATCTTTACCAGGATATTTCTAGATATTACTGCTTTCAGACATTTGGGTTCCTGGCGAGAACCACATCCCCAGCCTGGTGAGGGTGGACTGCTCCAAGGAGGTGTCCGCGTTGTCTGTGTCCATCAACTGTTCAAAGACGTGTTAAGCTTTAGTTATCATGTTATGTTTTGATTACTTAGCGTTAGCACCGAATGTAAAGACTGAGATGATTGTTTACACATTTGATAGTGAAGAGTTCTTAGTTACTACGCTTCTAGAGAATAGAAGAAAGTACAAATTAAACGTTTCAGTGTGGCTTGTTGAGAGGTTGCTTGAAATTAAGCACAACATGTTTTTTACACCACTGCATCTGGAAGATTCTTTTGTTAAAGGTTAGCTGATTATTTTATGGTTATTTCTCTAATGCTCTCTTTCCCCCCAGCATTTCAAGAGCTTATGAAATAGATTTTTCTTTCTTTATATCTTAATTACTGTAAATATTTTCACCTCTGTGTTTTCTCACATTTGGCTTAATTCTACTGACAGATGAGACATGGTAATACTTGATTTCTGTTAAAAGAAATTTCTTTTTTTCTTTACATTGTTGATCACACATTCCTGCCTTTGTTGCAAATAGTACCCGAACACTCCCTCAGCAAAACACTCTGTTCCTGTGTCAGAGTCGCCGTTTGTGCCGACCGTTACGTGTCAGCCAAGCAGGGGATAGCCAGGGAATGTGCTAATGATGCCTGTGGCACTTTTCTCTCTCATACTCGCCTGTGGTCAGTTTGATTTCTGCTCTCGTTTGAGCAGCAATCATGCCTGGGAGAGGCAGTTGTTCTTACCAGGTTGCTCAGAGAAATGCAGCTCCCCAGACGGGGAAAATTCATACGTTTTATGTCCTCTGATGAAAACATATATTGGTAGAGAGCCAAGGCAGCCATTACAGGTGGGGAACTGGATGGTAGGGTGGGGAAAGAGAAGGAACCCAGAATAGAAAGAGGTGTGTATTTTACAGTCCATCATACTTCTGCTATTTAATTGATGGAGAGGATGCAAGTATGCAAGGCTGAACAAAAACTGTTCACGTCTTAGCAAGTGATTAACAGCTTAGACATTTGTTCGTCAGTTTTCTGCAGAGCTTCAAATCTTTCATTCTTGTTTTATATTATATGCTGTCAGTCTGATGTTATCAGAGTGTGATTTGTCTTCCTTTCATTAGTAAATCAACGTCCCTTCAACTTCTGCTGTAGAAGGAGCTAATTTGTCGAATTTTGGCAGCAGGTATCCAGGAATTTTGCATTGCTTCTTTTCTTTCTTTATTATGTGAGTTTGGGAAGTACTTTTTTTTCATATAATTGCATTTAAATCTGCATAAAAGAGCTTGTAATGTTTGTGGATTTCAGAGAAGTATGGCACTGTGAAAGACTGGGGTTTTTGAAAGATTGAAATCTGATGACAAAAGAAAACAGATGTTGTTTTATTATTGAAATATCCTACACTGCTCTCTACTGGAAGAGTGGAAGTCTGTTAAATCTTCAAAAGTGCACCTAAAACTCTTTCTTAGTCAAGATTTAGGTTTAATGATTTTTATTTTTTTTTAATTTTTATTTTTTGACCCTGGAAAAAACTAACTTTTACTAAGGGTGGATGGGTTTTTTTCTGCTCCCCGGAAGTTTTGAAGTAGAGCAGCTGGATATACTTTGCATTTTAAAAAAGTAGAAAGCCAAAATGTGAGCTGACAGGAGGAAAAATTACTGGAGACTGTCTTGGTAATGACAAGGAAAAAAGTGAAGTGTTAAGGTTAACAATTCACCTGACCTTACTAATAGCTATCAGGCATGGGATAACAGCAATAGACTTGTCAGAACTGTAAAGCATTCTGAATGCCTGAGGTTGTCCTACATTTGAACTGGCTTTTAATTGAGCCAGCAAAATTAAAAAAGACTTACTTTTTCTTTTATTTTCATAGTTTCTCCAGCCAAAGTAGAACTTAAATAACATTTTTTAATGACTTCTCTATGGAATCTGAATTATTCTCCCGGTTGCTGTCAGTGATAAAATTTCTGTTGATTCTAATATGATGAAATAGGGTCTGTTAATTCTCCACAGCTGCGCTATCTTGCAAATCTTTGCATGTGGAGCAAGCACATCTGGCTGTCTGCTAATGTTAGATTATAAACAGTTTGATGGGAGGTGTTTGGCTTGTACATGGCTGGCCAACAGCTCGCTGCCTTAATGGCAGACGTCAGTGAGGGGGGAACAAGCCTTCATATGCTTTAGAGGAACAGTTAAACTGTTTTGACTGATAAGATTCATTCACCTCATAAAAGTTATTTCTCACTACAGACAATTGCGAGTGAGATCAGAAGTAGTAATATGTTGGAAAAATAACCTTTCATCAGTTTTGTGAGGCATGTGTTTGCAAGAATGGCAGATTGAAGTGAAAGATGTTTATTAATTTATATGAGGAAACAAGTTGCATTAGCTTGCTTTATGTTATAAAAAATATTAGATGTCATCCTCTTCGAACTTCTTAAAGTATCCACTGAAACTCAGTATGATTCTGGTGAACTTCTCCTTAGCACTAAACTTTACATAAATATTTAAAAAGATGAGTCTAGTGGGGTGCCTAACTTACTGAGCTTTTTTTTAAATTGGTTATCATGCACAAAGTACACTAACTTCAAGAATAACTCTTTTACTAGTTGCAAACAGTAAATACATCTAACAATCGTGTAAACATTTTTAATCTGTATTATGTATTTGATGTTAATGAAAACTGAATAAATTAACACTTGTATTAAATTACATATAGGACTGATACTGAATGATCTGAAGGGTAACTGTTACATTATTTTCTGTTTCTCTGTTCTGCAGTTAAATTAAGTATGGGAGCTGTATGAGCCTGACTCTCAGGATCAGTTCTATTTCATGTTGTTATTGCCGTCCTCATCAGCTGGGTCTGCAAGAGGGCCATAGCTGTGGGAGGGAACCTGAAGTGATCAAAGCAATCGCTGACTTTTAAAGTTCCCATCTAGAATTCTGCATCAGTATTGCTTTCCAAAGGAGCCTGAGCTTGAAAAGGGAAGTTTGCATTTGCCAATTTTGCTTTGAAATTTTTGTTGCAGAAGCTCTTCCACAATGAATATTTATATTATTCATGCCGCAGCTGTACTGAATTCCTGATATAACAAATAGTTGTTCTGTGTGTTTGTGTGAGATTTGGTGAGAAAAATCTGCTGAAAAGACCATAATGAAATGGCGGTCTCCCCGCTTCATGAGAATGGCGAATGAGTTTAGTTATTTACGTTAGAAGTCCTGGAGGTGGCAGCGCATCCATCGTGTGCTGGGGATTCTGCAAACACACAGACCTTCGTCACGTTGAGCTCGTCGTCTAAAGTCTCCCCATTGCAAATATACACGTGTTTGCTTAGCTTAACTATTATGAGTAATGCCATAGTAACTCATACCTAGTATTGAACAAAAGACAAAGATAGGGCAGATCACACACGAAAGGTACATAGCAGGTGAAAAAGCAAGCAATAAAAAGCCTCCAGTGAATACACTAGCTGTATGTTAAACCTGTATTGCATGGTCATTCTTTTGCTATAATTAGGAAGCAACTTGTTTTGATTTGAAATTCTGGTAATACTTTGCCCCAAAATAGATCAGTCTAGTTAATACAAATATTTGGAATATTTGCTATTAATTGCTGTTTTTATTACTGTTACAAAAAATAAATAAAATTAGAACTCTTGTGAAGATCAGACATGAAATGTATAAGCAGTTGTAACCAAACGTTGACGTTATCTGAATAAAAAAAGTAGAACTGCAGTTAACAGAGATATAAATATATATCAGATACAAACAATGAAACCCATGGCATGGTCTCATCATCTCCTACTGATATTAACACAAGCTACAAATCATCTTTGTATTTCTGGGTTAAATGCATCCTCCTGTGTTTTGCTAGGCTGCATAGTTTATTAGTTTATTAAGCATAAACTCTAATTCCGTATCCAGCTCAAAACTGCTGAGAGCAGTAGAAATTTCAGTAGCAATGCTTAATGTCAAAACCAATACTCATCTGGAAGACAGCGCGTTGTGAACGACTGGTGGAATTCTGGTTGGTTATATTCCATAAATCTTGGTATGATGCTCGTGATGTCTCCATATGCTTCAGGTCTTGGTTGTTTATTTCATTTGTAACTTCTTGAGCAAAGCCACTATCAATGTGTTTCTTCAGGTTTTGTCAGTCATTTAAACCTGTGTTTTCAGCAGCTTATCTTTCTATTTGGATATCTGCTTCTCTTCCCCTCCATGGTCAGAAATGGTAATTTCTGATTTGGGAAACTTTACTATAGGCTTACAAATTCCGTGCAATTTCACAGATGCCCCAGCTGTGGCAGAAGCTTACTTTGGTGCTTACGCTTGCTAAGGCAGTAATATGAATTAGCATGAGGTACAAGCCCCTGGGAAAACAGTGTTTGTAGAAGTTATTGTTCACGGAAGATTGGTCTGTTGCGGAGATTTATTGAATACAGCAAAGACACTTTCGCCTTGCTTGGACATTCAGTCAGAGTGGGATAGCTGAGAGGGCAGAGGAATTGACTTGGTTGCTTTTGACATGTCTTTTCCTATCTGGAATCTCAGTCATCTGAGTGGAAATCAGCAAATAAGAACCCGAGGGCAGCTGTTTGCCCTTCTGGAGAAGGGGCTGCCGGCGAGGCAGCGTGCCCTGGGGCATCTTGAAGTGTCCTCGACACCGTTCCACCCCAGGCCTGGCCTGTGGAGCACCAGACTGCTGACACTGAGAATGCCTCTGGAGCTGCCAGTCTCAGAACTAAACAAATATTAGGAAACACGCATGGGTGAAGCACGCTCCGCCGTCTTCTGCTTCACTATGGGCAGCGGTGACCTGTGGTCCTCGTTCCCTGAGCCTCGTCCACATTTGCAGCTCCTGCACTGTGTATAGCGTACCCTCACCTGCTTACAAACTTCACGCCACTTGTGCTGCTGCCTCTTGTGTTGTGCCAAGTATGTGGTGCGTCAATATGCTGGTGTGCACGTACCTGCTATTATCGGCGTTTCTCTTAGATTCTCATCTGACCTTATCTACTTTCTTTCTTGTGCGTTGAAACTTGTGGTTACCTTTTTTTTTTTTTTCCTCAGTACATTCACACACCGTTCCCTTTCTGTCTGTTGACATGCGGTATCCGTAACGTCCAAGAATCATTCTTCTTCCTCTGTATGCGTTTTCTGCAGCTGTCACTTTACCAGGGAAGAATGCACCCGGTATTTAAAGTCATCAGACATGTTGCATGAAAGACATCAAATCAATAATAGAGGTTTTGGCTTTGTTATTGCAAAGCCTTGCTCTCCTAGCTGGAGAATTTTAATAGTAGAGAATGTTAACAGCAGATGTGTGTGGTGTTTTGATTTACACACTGTTGTATTCAAGATGGCACATCATATTTCAAAGTCAGTAGCAGATTTCTAATAAGACTTAATTATTGGTAAAGCTGCAAAGTTTCTTTGCAGTAGTATTGGTGACCTTACAGCAACCTTTCAGTACATGAAGGGGCCTACAGGAAGGATGGAGAGGGACTTTTCACAAGGGTGTGTAGTGATAGGACAAGGGGGAAGGGCTGTAAACTAAAAGAGGGGAGATTTAGATGAGATATTAGGAAGAAATTCTGCACCCTGAGGGTGGTGAAACAGTGGAAGACGTTGCCCAGAGAAGCTGTGGCTGCCCCCTCCCTGGCAGTGTTCAAGGCCAGGTTGGATGGAGCTCTGAGCAACCTGGTCTAGTGGAAAATGTCCCTG
>Ga0181612_158924_pt1 | contig 16125 bp, 7 predicted proteins | sample HoacroProtozoa21_FD_119630 | JGI IMG/M metagenome (GOLD analysis project Ga0181612, IMG submission 119630) | Hoatzin crop microbial communities from Cojedes, Venezuel. Combined Assembly of Gp0051906, Gp0051904, Gp0051908
ATCCTCTCTGTAGGCTTCTTCTCTTATCTCCGGGGCCTGGGATTCCTGAGGGCCTGCCTTGGCACTGAAGACTGAAGCAAAGAAGGCATTCATTAGCTCTGCCTTCTCCGCATCCTCCGTCACCAGGACACCCGCCTCATTCAGCAGCGGCCCCACATTGTCCCTAGCCTTCCTTTTGCTGCTGACGTAGTTGAAGAAGCCCTTCTTGTTGTTTTTGACATCCCTTGCCAGCTTCAATTCTAGGTGGGCTTTGGCCTTCCTCGTCGCATCCCTGCATGCTCTGACCACGTTCCTGTACTCTTCCCAAGTGGCCTGTCCCTCTTTCCACATTCCATGGACCCTTGAACACATTTCAGGTGATGCTGTCTTTGTCTAGACTGCAACTGAAAGGTGTGCAAGTTTCTGCACCATGCTTTGACATGGCCATCCTAACATACTTTATTTGATGCACATCTGTAGTAGATTTCTAGAATATCATAAAGTTTCTTAGCTATTCTAACAGTGCAGGTAGGAAACGTATTTTATGTAAAGTCACTGGAGTCGAGGCAGTGATAGCTTCCTTACCCTGTGGCATACTCAGTGCCTCCTTACTGTCTTGATATGCCATGCAAGAGCTCTTCTGGGAAGCAGGAGGTGGGGAAGCAGAAATGGAGGAAGAGTACAGGAACACAGGAGGGATGAAACTATCTGGTAAGAAAATGGAGAGCAGGGCTGTAAGAAGTGATAGCCAGTGTAGAAAAGTGTGGTTAAACAGGCATATAAATGGACAGTGGAAAGCAGGAAGCGCTGCAGGGAGAAAGAATTGTGGGAAGGAGCATTCGGATTTGAACTGAGTGAGGGGAGACAAGGAGATGAGAAAAGGAAATGTGCTCTGACAAACACCCAGCTGCTCTGGGATCTCTGTAGGGGCAGAACACCATCTTAGTGACCGTCTGTTTATAGCCTTGTTTTCTTCTTGAGCTCTTACTCTCTTGGTGAAGAGCAGGATCATGGGAAGCAGAAGACAGGTGTTGTGCCTGTGAGGTACCTATTGCATTGCCTAGCAACTGCTCTACACCCTTAATAATAGAAGCACACCTCTGAAGCCTAGTGAATCCCAAGTTTCTACAAAACTTCATTTAATTTATGTATGTTGGGATGCTATATGCCTTCCTCTCTAGGTGAGCACCTGGCCCTTCTCAGTGTTAAAAAAGAGCTGGCTGCAGTCCTTGGGCCAGGTAGTAGCTTAGTGGGGGATGAGGGGCTTCCTGTGAGAGGTGATGAATGCTCTGATGTAGTTTCCTAGAAAAACAAGGGATGAAGTGGCAAACAAGGAACTGAATAGCATAATTCCATTTTTGTGTAATGGAGAAAAGAGGCATGGGTGGTCAAGAACTGGAGCATAAGAACTTGAAGTTAGAACTGCTGTTGGAGAAAATGGTGTGCTTTTCATTGCAATGACTACCTTGCAGCAGCTCCTGTGCTGGACGTTCTCCAAGGAGCACTTAGAAACTGACTCAAAGTCAAGCAGATATCTGGGATGGAGTGAGTGGTTTACCACCTGGACTTAAATGTGTAGGCATTTATGGGAACAGGAGAAGTTAGCATGCTGCTAGCCCAAACCTGCTCTTACCTGTCAGCGCGCACACTTAAACATTGGATAAGAAAATTATCTTGATCTGAAAAACAGGCTTAGCAAATAGAATTTTTCAGCAGATTTTGAAGGAACTGGGCTAGGCTTTTCTGAACTATAGATCATGTTAAAAAAAGTCATATTCCGCTTGGAAACACTTTCTCGTTAATTTTTCTTGAGTCTGAGTCAAAATTAAATAAGTCAATTTGAAGTCCTTTTTTTTAAATAGTTAAAAATAATGGTACTTGGCCTTGACTTCTACTGCCATTTTTTGTGGTTTTGTAGTTGTATGACTTTTTTTTCCTCCCCCATACATTTGTAAGAGATTCACAGAAATTAAAACATACTATATCAGTAAATAAATTCTCTCTACTTTGTTATAGATGTTGATTATAAAATTTAGCAGAAAAAATGTCATGCAGCTAGAGGCACAACAGAGCTGCACAACAGAGCCTGAGGGTTTGTATTGTGCAGCTCTGTGACTGGGACTCCCTGCTGAGGTTGGTGGGACCCTCATTTATAAGTCGAGCAATCTTGCATGCTCTTACAACTTGGCACAGAACAAGCATTTTCACATAAAACATTGCTGAGTTACTTTCTGGATATGGTGGAGTTCTTTGGAAAGGTCGGGGAGGTAATTGATCATGTGCTGACAGCTTGGGGCAGAAAGAAAATGGTCAGATGGAAGGCTGGGATGCAGGAAAACAAACTTTCCAAGATGGTAACTGTCACCTAGCCAAGCTATACATATTTTAAGCTTTTTAATCTTTGCCTACAACCTCAGCTTCTTAATAAATTTTTGTTACTTCTCTGTGAACTCTCTTCAGAAGTTGACATTTTACTGATACTCATGCATCCACAGTATTCCAGGTGTGATCTTGAGCTATAGCAGTATTTCTTTGTAGAGCCCTTTTAGAAACTCTACTGCTGCCAAGATGGGTAGTTGCAGAACTTGGATAATCTCTTTCATTAGTCTTTAACCTTTGGGTCAAGGATTAGGTTTCTTTTAGGAACCTCTCAAAATGTTGTTTGCAGCTGGAAGAATAAGACTTCAGTGTTCATGGGAGTTAAGATGGAAGTCTACTTCAAACATTTTTGTTGTAAACATATGCAATACCAAATTTGTCTATGCAGTCATTCTGTGTTTCTGTATCAGAGTGGATAATGTACTAGAGAAACATACAACTTCGGTGCAAAAAAGGATGAAAGAATCTACCACTTGGTTTCTGAGATGTAGTTTTCGCTGATCTTGTTTACAGCTATGTTTGTTTGCATATGCAGTCTGACAGCTTAAAATTACGCTAGCTGCCAGTCTCTCTGCAGTCAGATAGAGTATTTTGACTGACTTACTGCAATCATTTTTAGTCAATCCTGAGATAATTTATGCATTAATACACTGACAGAAGGAGAGAAGAGACAGGCATAAGTGAGGCTTTATTTATGACTTTAAAATGTAAAAGAATCTGTCAGAAAATGCATGTGTTAATTTTACCAATGTTTTGCAACAGAATATGGTCGTGGATCGGATTTTCTCTGGTATTCAGCCAACTGGGATGCCTCATCTGGGTAACTACCTTGGAGCCATTCAGAACTGGGTGAGTCTGCAGGAAGAGTGCAGCTCAGTGCTATATAGCATTATGGACATGCACTCTCTCACCATGCCCAAGGAGCCAGCTGTCCTGCGCCAGAACATACTGGACACCACTGCTGCCATCCTCGCCTGTGGTATTGACCCAAAGAAGTGTTTCCTGTTCCGACAGTCACTGGTTAGTGCTCCTGTTATGTTAGATTTGATTCTCATGAAGTGACTTTCCAGGCATGTTAATGAATGAGCTAAGCTCCTTCATCATCTTTGTGTCAGTAGTCCTAGAAAGTGTTTGCAATGTTGGATTTCAAACTTACCCCTTGCTGCTTTGAAGGGACTGAAATTGAGAAGTTCATTTAGGGATAAGTACATTTTAAATTTCGCAAGGAGAGCTAGGAGCTTGTGCAGGTTATGAGTAACATACCAGCAAGACCTGTTAGGAGAGCATTAATTTAGCTCAGTAAGTCTCACTTTAGTCATAAAAGGTTAACTCATAAATGCATAAGCATAGTCTGTGCAACTGTAAAGGCAAGTAAAACATGTTTCTATGGTTTTGTATCAGCACTTACCACTTAATCTGCCAGCTGCACAGTATCTCCAACAGGTGATTGACATGGTAAGTTTTGTGTCAGTTCCATTGCAATCACCAGGGAGTTCTGTCTTCTCTGAGTTTTTTTTTCCCTTTCTTCACTATAACCCCCTTTTTGTATACGCCTTTGTCCACCTGGTCTGATAACTCATATGTGAAATATTTGCTTCTTCTCCTGACCCCACCCCAAGGGTTACAGGGCTTACCTTCCCACTTGGCATATGTCAGCCTAGTCTATCACATGCTGCATTTTCTTGGAGCACAGCTTAGTTTCTTGCCTGATGAAGTGTCTCTAACTGACTCTAAACTGGCAAACTTCTGTAATTTCCCACAGAGGCAGATGTGTCATAGCTTCTGCTCTTGTGAACACATCTTTAAACGAATGTCCGACCTGCAACAGAACTGCGAAGGTGATGTGCACAGGGTCTGAATTTTACCAGTGTGAGATGAAATCACAGTATTACATTCCTCCTTTGGACGTTGTTTTTTACAGGCAAAGTTTCCTGTGGCTGTCAAATTGCAAATTACAATCATAGCTCCGTATCCCCAGTCGATATTGAAATGATGAAGACGGATGCACTTCCTGCTTCACTTTTCCTCTGTATTAAAAACATAATCTGAAAAGATTAGCTGAGAATTCTAGTGGAGATATGTTTAGATTAATCTGCCCTTTGTTCAAATCTGTTTATCCTTTCAAATAAGTTACCAACTTGGGTTTTATTTTGGCTCTACTGTGACTTAACTTCGTTCACATTGAGGCTGACAGTAGCTGCAATAGTCTCAAGGTGAGTTACAAGCCAGTGATGCAGTAAAAACTAGTCTAGAGTTTTGTTTTTTCTTGTTGTCTAGCAACTGAACAATTCAGTTAGTTACAACAGAGGATCAGTGACTAGATACACTCTTCAGTCTAGAAGAGAGATGATTTGCAGGTTATGGTTAGAGAGGAGTAAAGTAAAGGTTTATAAAACTGCTAGTGAAATGGAGAAAATAGATAGGGGACAGATGTTTTATCCACTGAAGAACATGAACTAACAGGTATCAAATTAGTTAACACCTGGTAGATTCAGTACAAGCAAAACAATGCTGCATTTTGTGAAATCCACAATTAGACTACAGAATGCCTTGGCACAGGATACAGCACGTGCTGAAATGTGTATGAATCCAGAAAAGGACTTGGTGAATTAATCTGAAAAATCTGTTGAGGAATGTCATATTCCTGAGGTGCCACCTCTGCAGGAAGCGTTGCAACCACAGTTGGGAGAGTATCTATGCGTTACTGTACTTACGTTCTTTTATGATGGTTGCTGTCAAAGGTGGATATTTGATCTGTTCCAGTGTTGCTTTTCTTATTTTCCTATGAGTCTAAAAGCTAAACTGCTGCTGTTCCAGGTCTTGCTAAAGCCAACGCGCAGACTTCCCTTGAAGCCAGCAGATTATTAGTGAGAACCTTACATTGTAGTCAGCCATAGAAAGCATGTTATATCTTTCACAATGTAATTACACAGAGATTGAGTCTTTGAGTCCCCAAAGATAAAATAGCAGACTCAAGAAATGAAGGCCTGTAAGTGATGCTTCTACAAAACCAATACAAGTCAACAACCAATTAAAACTTTAGATAGCTAGACTTGAAGAATGTTCAGCTTTATCAAACAAAAGTTTCCACCAAAGTTGATTCTTGTTTATGTTATGATGGTTAGACTGGCCTCTGTTAAATAGACTGGCTTCTATATTAATTTTTCTGTGTATACTTATCTGTCCAGATCTAATGTTTTTTCTTTTTCAATCTAAACCATGAAGTATTTGCTTTCTGTGGGCAGTGTCTGATGTCTTGAACCAGATTCTTAGTACTACTTATCACACATGTATCAATACAATTTTCAGAAGTGGCTGATTCTAGCAGATTTTTGTGAGCTTATTGTCATACTGAAGGCAGAAGAAGGACTATTACAGTTGTGTGTGAATCCGGCCTGTTTCAGTAATGGCTCAGGCTGAAGTCATTTGTTGACTTCCCAAAACCAAGCCTATTCAAGCAAGCTGTATGTAGTGATCAGGTATAATGATCAGGTATACCCAGAGATGCACTGTGGTCTGTTACAATTGCGTTGGCAGGACCAGGCGTTTCTCTGGAAGCAATTAAAAGGAATATCTGTGTGTAGTTCTTGATGCGAGGAAAGGAGACAGGAACCTTGCTAATGTGATTATTGTTTTAGTATGATAATGAAATAACATGTTACGGAATGTTATAATATCGAGATGATTGTTCCTAAAAGCAAAGGTGTAAGATGGATTGCAGCTATTGCTAATCAAGAAAGTTTATTGCTTGATTTTGGATTGGTAATTGTGCAGTTTTCAAAAAATGAGCTGGCCTCACCTTTTCAGCCGCTATAGCAGTCTCCAAGGGTGGTCAAAAAAGCCACAATTCAATTTACAAACATTTGGATGAGGTGTAAAGCAAAGTGACCAAATGCGATTGTATGCGGAAATAGATTGTCTTTCCGGAGGTCATCAGGAAAGCAGTGAAAATCCGGCTGCAAAGAGAGCTGGTTTACATATCTGGTTATGGGCAATGTATCTTTCTCTTTTCAATACCAGATCAAACTGATAAATGAGAGAGTTCTCAGTAGATCAATGTGCCACAATTACTGCTGTATTTTCAGTTCTATCTTGAAAATTACCAAATCTATAGATCACAGAAATGCTACTGCAGTTGCTTCTGATTAATACTTCTGCTCATTTTTTTTTTACAAAGATCATGCAATAAAATTACTATGAAATAAGAACTTTTGGTTTTAATCACCAAAACCAGCTACAGCTAATGACTGGTAGCACCCTGATTCTGTAGCAGTATATAGCAGAATGAAATTCTTGCACTGCAAAAGTATGCTAGTAATGGTAAGCTCCCATTAAAGGAACTGCTCATGCAGTCACTGCTGTAAATGCTCCTGTGTCCTTTTACTTCCTCTGCAGTAACCTGGGCAAGAATGGTCTAGAATTGCTGAAGAGCGGGGTTTTTTTGTTTTTCATTTGCTTGGCTTACTCCTTCTGTTGGCTCTTTCTACTACTGCTTGAATTGCTTCTCTGGAATATGTTTGCCATATGTGAAAAAAAGTATTGATTACTTGGTTTTTCGAAAGGCGTGTGCATTTCATAAGGGTTTCACTGTCTGTAGGCTTTTATTTGCAGCAGGGTTTATGCAGATCATATCTTTAATCCAGAGCTATCTGAAATACCTGCCTCCAGAGTGTCCCCATGTTTTATCGTCCTTTCCAATAGAAGCAAGAGACAGAAGGCTGAACAATATTAATCACAGATTGACTGCTGGGAAAAAGTGTGGTGAGAACAGATATCTCTGATGTTTACACTAGATCCAAAAGGTGCTGCTACGATAAGGATATAGGTGAAGTTGTCTTGGGGTCCCAGAACTGATTTCGGTGAAAGAAATCACTTCTTACAAAGAGCAAGTGATGATAACTTGAAAATACTTAAAAGCAAGGAGGATGATGAGTATTTAGGGTAGTGTTTGGAACCGCATTGTCTGTGAAGGGCTCTACACAAGCACATTTAATTAGAGTACTGAGGAAAACACAATTGTGGAATATGTTGGGACACTAGAATGGCCTCCCAGTGAGAGAAGCTCTTTCATTACAGCTTGATTAATTAGATTTTTCTTAAGTAGGAAAACAAGTCATAGAATAGTTACAATTTCTGTAAGAATAAAAATAAATGGAAGTTTCACAATTACGCATTTTCATTTGGAGCACAGCTGCAAGGTGTATGAAATGCTCTTTGCTCTTAGAGAAAACAAGGTCAAGATACACTTTGAGTGGCTGCCTTTGCTTACCAGGCATAAAAGAAAAGGAACAGGATAATGACTTATACAATGTATCCTGTGAATACTAGAAGAAAGAGCAAATATATTCCTTAAATTGTCCCATAACTGATAAAAGCTGTAACAGTCGTCTTTCATAAAACTTAGAATGTTTTATTAAAAACAAAAGGGACTATGGGGGTGGAGGGAGGGAAATGAGGAAGACAGTAAGCAATCTGCACACGTGGTAAGCTTATATGGTATAAACCATTTTCTCTGATTCCTGGTGGGTACAATAGACATTTCAGTTCTTACCCATAAACATCTTGTATCTCATCTGCTTCACAGTCAAAACCATTTTAGAAACTGCTGTTGCTTTTATGTAGTCTCAGGCTGTTCTTCCTGTCCACCTACCTATTGTAGCAGACACATGCTAAATGTCCCAAGAGAAACTAAAATTCCATCAGAGTTGATTCAGCAGGCAGTGGCTGATATGCTGCACTAACACTTCTCTGAGGAGTCCTGCGAGTTTCTGGACAATGTAGCGTTCGGTTTCTGGGTGGAAAATTGCAGTTTTCAGCCTTCTGGATGGGGTGATTTATTTTTTTAGTATAATCAGCTGCAGTATTCTTGCAGTGTGCAAGCAAATTGAAGCAGTAACTCTGGGAGGTGGGAATTTGCCAATTTATCTTAGCCTTAACTCCAAAAGCCAAAATACAACAATTTAAATGTGTGCACTAACTGTTTCACTGCTATTATTTTCCAGAAATATCCAGCTGCTTGTTTTGTGGGCAGAGTTTGAATGGATTCTCACTACTTCTTGTCCAATGTTCAGAGGGGCTTAAAAGCTTCCATTGCATCATAGCTTATAAATTCATTTAAGTACATTAATTTAGCATGGTCCATTGAAAACTTCCTGTTAGAAGAGGAAGTGTGTGACTATTTAATTTGGAAAATTGTTCTGCTTCTCTCATCTCTCTGTTTTCTTCCCCATAGGACTGGGTTAGACATAACTAGAGCTCAGTGGGAAGAAAAATCATGGTTCAGTAGGATTTCTCTTTTTTTCGTCCTTACTTTACCTGGTTTATTTCATGTTATTGTATAGCTGTTATATGTTACTCTCTCCACCAGTCTTTTGGATACACCAAGCTAATGACTCAGACAGTATTGTGGGTTAGACTAGGAGAATGTTTCTGAAAAGAAGTTCAATTCATAATGAATAAGGGGAGGGAAATGGGGGCGTGGGCCAAATTACTGTGCTTTATCTGGGTTGATAACCAGTATAACCTGACTCAAGTAGGGATATTCTTGGTCAGCCTCTTTGGAAAGGAGACAGATCTTATATCAGTAAGTTTTATCCAAATTTTTTTTTTTATCCTTATCCAAAAGGATAAGTTATTAAATTGTTCAAAGGTAATAGTGAAAGCTGTAAGCACTGATAGGCTTACCAATGATAGCTAGATAATCACCTCCAATTTCAATACATTGCTTAGCATGTTCTTTAGATCAGATGTTGCCTTTGTAAACATGAACTTATTCCACCTACACTTGCATTATTTCTTTGAACAGAAATTTGGGATGCCATGTCAAATTTTCTGTCATAAAAGTATCTCACTGTGTGTTGATGTGTACATTTGATTCAAGAGCAATCTAGTTTGCCTTGTTTATGGCCCTGTTATTCTCTCTAGATGTATAGTATAGAGATGCATTACCAACTGTCTTGAACATATTGTTTGCAACTTTAGACGTTAATAAGATCTTACCTCTTATTCAGGAAAAATAAAAGTGAGCAGCACTTGCTTCTAAAAGGCCTCTCAAATTTTTTGGAAGTACTAACTGGTACTTCTAGGAGAAACAACAATCCTAAAAAAAATGTTTCATTTCTTTTGAAATTTAGGACACTTTCCCACCTCTGTTCAGATTTCTTTTAGTACGTAGCTATCCAAACTACCTCACCAGACCTGTTTGTTTGTCCTTTACACTGTCAAAATCAAATCTTTGAAATTTATTGTCCGTTTAAAATGTAGCCCTTAATAAGGTTAAACTGCTGAGGGGAAGCAGTTTTGACATAAGCTATGCAGCAAATTTGCAGTCCCTTACAGAGAAGGGCTATAGGTTGCAACTTCAGGAAATCCATCTTGAAAATTAAACACTGCATCTGTTTTTGCAGAAAGCCCCTTCAGCTGCCGACACACAACTTTGTATAATAAGCCTCAGAAAGCTGAGTTCCAGTGTTGCTGATGTGCCTGCTTCCAGATCGGCTCACAGTATCCTTGCCTTTCTTTCTGTTATTGTTCTTGAAGTTCGTTGCTTGTTGTCCTCCTCAGCAGCATGAGAAGTCATCTAGAATTACTTGGACTAAAAGTAGCTATTGGTTTTCCATGTATATATCATCAACTGTGGTTGTGGCCAGGGAATAGCAGCAATAACTTGGTAGGGAATAGCTAGGATCAAGGACAAAGTAATAGATCTGCAGGGAGAAGCCTTGAGGTTGTACTTCAGCGTGTAACACCCCAGAGACGATCCAAGTGTACAGTGTGATCCGAGTTTAGTAATGTCAAATGGCCAGACAAGCAAACAATTAAGAAGCTATTTGACTGTAAAGAGGGAGGAGCAGGGCACTCAGCCAGGTGAAGAAACAGAGATGTTTGTGCTTTTTAGATAACTGCTTATTATCATTTGGAAGTGGTCACTTAAAGAAGTGCGCTTAAAGAAAAATAAAAGAAAAGGAATCTGACTATGCAGACTCAGGCTTGTCAGTCCACAAAGACGGTATGTAAGTAGTTTGTTCTGGAAATAACTCTTTGATTAGTGATTAGTAAGCCAGGTTGTGAGGGATGCTTAATGCAATGGAAAATGAAGGACAAAATGTGTCGCTGGTAATAGCAGAGAGATGACCATCTTGACCCTTTGAGAAATGGTGATGGTTTTTACAGACTTGTAACAGATTAGGAAAGAAAATTGTGTTAAAGTGAGAGTACAGAGCAGGAAAAAAGCGAGCAACTTCATGAATTTACTGAGAAAAGCAAAGGGTATGATTTGAGCTGTCTAAAAAGAGACATTGACTATGTGGATTTGGTTAAGTTTTTTTTGTGAAAACTGGTAAGTGGGACATAGTTGGCTTTGTAAGGGAAACAATAAATAGAGGACTTAGAAAACTGTTAGTCCTCCAAATATTTTCGGCCAAGCTGCAAGAAATACTTCCTGAGAAAATAATGTTTGTATTGAAAATGGGCTATTATGTTCTTTCAGGACACAAAAGTAGCTGGAGTTGACATGAAGGATTTAATGGATTAGATAGCTGTTTTTTAGAGTTACCAATGATTGTGACATTCTTGGAAGTTGGTTTGACGTACAGTTCAGGAACTGATTGTGAGTTTTGTTCATTGGAGATGTAATTCTGGTTTTCTGCGTTTTGTAGTATTTTTTTACTGGGGCATATGGGGGAGGGAGCACTGCTGAGAAAATGATGTCTTCATTGGAGAAGAGCTGAGCTTATTATCTGTTCTCTTTCAGGAAGGTGGGGCGTTCCTGAGGTACATTGTAGCTCCAGAGGGTACTTCTGTTGTCAGATTTTAAAATACAAACCAAATTAAGTTCTTTGCTGGTTCAAGTATACACAGAATTACTGTAACTGGTTGGAACTCTATATTCTTTTATTTCCTAGAGTCGTAGTTAGATTTTGCGTGAACTCCTTTAAAAATAAAAAGGAATAAAAAAAGCAAGCAAAACAGCTCTGACAGTCTTACTCTTGTTAATGAAAATTGTGTGGAGTGATGCTTCTTTGGCAAAGGTCTTCCTTGCAATGGCGTTATAAATGCTACCTAACAGAACAGGAAGCAACTGAAAATCATTTGACAGATTGATACAAACATGAGATGTCTCTTCTCTGTTTCATTTCATAGTTGGAATTTACTGGAGGGGTTGCCTTTTTGCCTTGGGGAGATAAAAAACCTTGTGGTTGAAGATACCAGAATCTTACAGAAAATGCGTTACTGGGATTGTACTACTGACCCACCAAGATAATGACAGGGATCAGGAGATGTTAAGTGAGATAAGAGAAGGTGCAAATTTAGTACAAAGAGCAATAATACTACACTTTCACTATCCACATGTAGCCTTTATCAGGATCAGACATACAGACAAATTTTTTGAATGCAATAAATTACGCTTCCTAGTTTTACATTCTGTATGAAATGATGCCATACTACATTTGCTTTTGGGTAGTGCACAGGACATAGTTCGGGACGGTTTAGTGGAGGGCTCTCAGTAGTAGCAACCTCATTATAGCGGTGTTTAGCATTGTGGCTGGAGAGAGCAGACCAAATAAAGTGCGTGAATGTTCTATTTCAAGAAAGGGAGCTAGGTGAAAATGAAGTCCAGTTGTCAGAAATAAATAAGCAGAAAGCAAGAAAGTTACAGCTATCCTGGAGGTCATGTTCTTAAAAAACAATTGTATTAAGAAAAAAAAACACCCCACAACAAAACTGACAGTTAAATATGTGACACCACTCACGAAGAAAACATTGGTCCAGAAAGTCCCATTCCATGGTTCCATAAGTTAGGATGCAATCATAGGAAAAGATTAGACTTTCAGAAGGGAAAACTTCCCCAAATTAGAAAAGCAAGAAAACATATAAAAATGGTAAGTCCCCTTTTTTTAAACAAAAAATTAAGGGGGCTAAAAAAGAATTTGAGGAGCACCCTGCAGAGGATTCTTAAGCTGACAACTAAGTAGCCTTGCATCAAAAACAGCGGGTCATTTAGGGGAGCAGTGAGCGCAAAGGATAGGAGACGCTCAGGGTTCATAGTGCCCTGAGAGCAAGACTCAGTTCTTGGTATTAGACTTTGCTGCAGAAGGTATTGGGAAGGTTTCCACTTTATGTGTTTTGTAGCAGCAGATCAGAAGAGCTAAGTCAGTTTATTGTAAGTTTACAGAAATTATTAGGTAAAGATAGACAGTTTAGACACCGGATGGTATGCAGGTGGGAATCTGAAAAAAAACCTCAGATGTGAAATGGCAGAACTGGTGGCCAAGGTGTGCAGTCTGCGACCATATAGTCAATCTGTCACAATTCATGGTCACTGTGCCAGAGAAATAGTAGATCGAAGTCATGTTGGCAGAGCTTTAAATGGCACCCCAGAAACTACAAACATGATTTTGGCTTTCGTCTTACCAGGTATGGTAGAGTCTTCAAAAAAGAACAAGACACTGAGTGCATGAGTAAACAGTCTCTTTGGAGAGTCGCTATGATTTCTTTAAAGGCAAATCCTGTTTCACTAAACTGCTGAACGTTATGGGGGTGTCAGTAAGCAAGTGGATAAAGGGCATCCCAGGAACATAATGGATTTGAATTTTTTTTAAATCCTTTGACAGGGTTCTATATCAATTCCTATTAAAAAAAAAAAAAAAGTATTGGAGGCAATGTTCATTACTAGTCTAAATAGGGTATAGTGATCACTTTTTTTCGAATGGCACAGTCAGTAGTCATGTCCCTCAGGGATTCATGCCAGAAGCAATTCTGGTCAACATCTTCATTGATGACCTGAAGAAGGTGGTGAACAGAGGTTTGTGGGCAATGCTAAGTTCATTTGGGTAGTCAAATGCCATGCCAAGGAAAGGAACTCCAAAAGCACTCGTAAAACAGAGTGGATAGGCAAATCAGTGGTACAAGAGCTTTAAAGTAAAGCACCTAGGTAAAGTAATTTAAACTTTCTTTGCACAGTATTATGCTGAGTCATAACGCAGGAAAAAAAGTCTTGGAGTCATCATTGGCAGTTCTCTGAAATCACTGGCTCAGCACAATTAATTTTCAAAAAAGCCAGCAGTATGTCATTATCGCTGTGTCACCAGGAAGGGTATTGAGAACAAGGCAGAGGTGATGTTTTGTCACTGTACAAAGCCTTATCTTGAATGTTGGGTAGAGCTTTGATATCAGGATCTCAAGAAGGTAGTGAATTAGCCATGATACAAAGAAGGGGAATGAACACTACAGGGGACAGAGTAGCTGTCTTAAAAGGAAAAATTTAGAAGTCTGGGATACTTAGTTCGAAGATGAGAAGGCTGAGATGTAGCTGCCGTCAAAGTTTACAAAATCAGAAAAGCGCTGTATAAACTGAATGTGGAATTGTTCGCCAAATTGTGCAATACAAGAAATAGGTGACATTCACGACTAGTAAACAGAAGAGTTTAGTGTATAAATGAAAGTACTTCCTTACACATCAGGTTTGAACCTCTGGAGTTTGTTGCTGCATGTGGTTGTGAAGTGGACAGTATCAGCAGGTTCAGAAAGGGATTAGACACCTTTATGGGGAACATAGATACTAACAGGACTGGGCCAGGGGTAATACTTTATGATATTCCCTAGTACAACAATAATGGATGCTGGAAAAGTATGAGGGGAAGACACTGTAGGAAGCAGTAGGCTCATGTGCTTGCCCTAAATGCCGTATCTTGTTACTGCTCCTGGAAACAGAGTGCTTAGCTACAGTTACCTCTGTTGTGATCCAGTACAATATTATTTATTACATTCATGTGTTTTGGTTGTTTAATGAAGACACTTGCTCAGAACTTTAAATGGACTCAGGGAAAGAGGCTGACTGAGTTTATCCAAGAGAATGGCTTCTCCTGATTGTGATCCACTGGTATTGCTCAATGCCAGAAAGGAAGAGTAGATTTGGCCTTTATTTTACTGGTATCATATACATCTTCACTTCTTCCAGCTGCGTTGTATCCAAAGTTATCCAATCAAGGTGATTGAGTACTGTAGCTTAATGAGTAACCACATTTGAGCTGATGCATGGTGACTGACCAAATGCAGCAATTACCTGCCCCTCTTGCCAAGTAAAACACAGTAGCTTAAACCATGATTTAGTCTGACAAATGATTTGTGGTTTAAGCCTAGTACCTCCTGATTCACAGACCAACATACAGTCAGTTAGTGCAATTTGGGTGATGAATGTTAACTCATTAGGCTCCAGTACTGAAATTTTTTCCAACTGAAATCTCTACACTTCTGTGCACTTTTTTATATTTTCTCCCCCTTTTATCAGTCTTTTTCTTTGCAGTATTCAGCACTCTAGACTTACTTAGGAAAGGACTGTGTGTGTTTGAGGATTAGAAGTGAGTATAACTTGCTAGGACCCAAAACTGCAGATTCAACTCAACAAAAGCTGTTTAGATCACTTAATGTTTTGGTAACTGATGCAATGTCAAAGCCACTGATGCAAAGAAACACACGTGCAGTCTTGGCTGTGGAAGCAACGTTTCACAGAGCTGGATCAATGACTGCATTGCTTTTAAAGGGAATCCTTGTCAACACAAGTGCAACAGAGCACCATCTCCTCTCTATCCGTGACTAGAAGAAAGGAATGAGAAACCACTCTGAACCAGATGGTGATTCCTTCTAAATGAAATAGGGGTCTTGAGCCTAGTGTTTTCTACAAAGTTCAGTTTACTCTTTGTATCTTGCGTAAGGTACATTTAGTGCAACTTGCTGTGCTTTGCTTGTGCAGAGAAGATTGCAGGTCAAATAAGCATGAGAAAATTAAAAGAAAAAAAAAGAAAAAAAAAACTGTGGGAAAGACAGAAAGAAGGGAAAGAGAATCAACCTGGAATATTTCATATCTCTGTCTGCTGAGCTGTTGTCTTGAGGTCAGATACCTCTATACAACATAGAAAAACGAAATAGTCTAATGACTATTAGCTAGGGAATGACTACATTTAAAGTGTGACAACAAAGGAATTGCCATTAACAATGCTAGTAATTCTTTTTACTGCCTTCCATCTGGGTTGTTGTATCATGTTGCAAGCATGAAGCTTTGAATATCTTTGAGATGGTTAGCATGCTCTTCAATGTTGAGACCTGCCAATATTAAAAAGAGTGAATCAAACGTAAGCAAAGGAGCAGAACACAGATCACCTTTTTCTTTTGATGATCATCATGTATATAGCTAACTAACAACAGACAAAATGACAGGAAAGAAATTAAAGAACAGCGTATGCATCAGCAATGCAAGCCTTTTTTACTAATCCAAAAATCAATATTTGAAATGCCAAAGCTGAAGAGTATACATAAAGAAGCTAAACATTAATTCTTCTAACAGAGGTTGTTGCACAGCACATTTCTTGTCTCCGCCTATTGAAAGTCTTCCACCGTCACCAGAATCTCCCCAGAATGTTAAATGAAGAGTTTGTTGTATGAGCTTAAATGGGATCTTCTTTTCTCTCGTTTCTTTTCAAACCACCCTGGTAGCACAGGATATGCAAAGGTCTGATCCTTCTTTTTCACCTGCTGATCAGTATTATTTTTGATAGGATTGCAGAACTGAAGGACCAATTAAGTCTTGCAGGAGGGAGCTGGAGGCGCCTGAGGTATCAGGTGCCAACAAGAAAATAGCCATGAAACACCTCAAGGGAAAAAAGGGGTGCTCTGCTATGAAGGTAATGAGGCCAACAGCCTCTACACAAACGCACACAGCATGGGAAACAAACAGGAGGAGTTGGAAGCAATCGTGCTGCTGGAAAGCTA
>Ga0181612_176732_pt1 | contig 16124 bp, 6 predicted proteins | sample HoacroProtozoa21_FD_119630 | JGI IMG/M metagenome (GOLD analysis project Ga0181612, IMG submission 119630) | Hoatzin crop microbial communities from Cojedes, Venezuel. Combined Assembly of Gp0051906, Gp0051904, Gp0051908
ACTTTCAAGCTGTTATACTGCATTTAGGGACATTTTTCCCTTCATGTTGGAAGTATAACAGAAAATGTGACTATCATACTGTAAGCTATTACTGAAAGGAAAGAGTTAACAGGGCAATGACAGGCCTATGGGAGGTAGTCATCCTCCCTGGCAGTTCTTTCAGATGACCAAATACAGGAAAAAGTGTTGATGGAAACAAAACTTCATTTGTAATTTTTTTCACAGGTTAAGCCAGTGAGTTTTCGTGTATGATCTGCTATTCCTATTGATGTCAACTTTAAGAAAAACAATTGTGGGACACTATCAAGTTTCCATCCCGTCTTAGCCAAATGTCTTGGGTTTGACCCTGTGGCAGTTCACAGAACTGCTGGATTTGCAGATGCCTTTGTCTGTAACAGGTATAAAAAAAGATGTAGTATTGAGCTATTAGTAGTAGAATTGCTCCTAAATATGGCAAATCATTATAACTTAAGAATAGAAGTAGTTCTTACACAATATATTTGAAATATTTATTTTTTTGTTTGATACTTAGTAAGAAAACCAAACAGAAATATCTGTCTTGAAAATATTTCTTCACAGTGGTGTTTTGATATCCCCCCCCCCAACTTCTTGCAGGTGGACATGTGTGTGAATTCAGGCATCACTTGAATGTGAGAGATTGGGAGATCTTTGGATTATTTGTTCCAGTTTTGTTTGACAGGGCTCTGTCAGAAAGTCACTTCCTTAAAGTGTGTACACGAAAGAGCTTTATAAATTTAAAGACATAATTTATTGGGACAAAAGCTAAAACATGGTTGCTTTTGAAATAGAAATTCAGATTTCTTGGGTGTTACAGGTTAAAGTGATGGAACCTTTTCTCCTCTTCACTTTCTAGTCCAACATCTTTTACTGGCATTCTTGGTCACAGTAAGAAATGTAGTCCTTGCTGGGTTCCCTGGGCAAAGTTTGTCATTTTTTGTTGTGTAATTTGTTCCATTTGCTTTTTTTCCTCCTTGTTTTTTTTTTTCCTTTTTTTTTTTTCTCCCTAGTTACCTCTAAGGTCTATCTGGGAGTGTGGTTCTTTCTCCTTTTCAGGGTCTCCCATTGTACACCCCCGCAGGTTCCCTGCCTGCCTTCTGTAAGCTTTTGCCAAATGAAAGTGAGGAGTTGGTCTCCAAAGCAATCTTTTTGCCCTCCGGAAGCCTGCATTCGTCCCCATTACCAGCAGCAAGCACAAGGCAAATCGACAGCCCTTCCTCTGCAGCTCAGCCATACTTGCAAAATAAAGCTTACAGTTAGTAAATGGTGAAGAAATAAATGAAGGAGGTGCTATCCATCACAGTCATGACGGTGTCTTAAACAGAAGCCTCAGGAACAGGATGTCATTTGGCCCAACAGGAGATTACTGGGAATGAACAGGTGCTTAGAAACAGCAGAACTCTGGATGCTGACCACGTAGCGAGAGGTCTGCTTCGCTGGATACCAGTGCTCAAAACCAATGCCAGGCAGGACAGCCAGCCAAGAAGTTTGCCACTAAAATTCTACTGCTGTGAATGTTTTACAAAATACTGCAGTAGAAAGAGGCTTTTCAGACTCACCAGTTTATAGCTTGTTTTAGCAATTGTTCAGTAAAGATAGCTGCAGGCACGGTGCTAGTCAGTCAAGGAAAAAGGACTGTGTTTTTGGGGTGGGTGGGGTGGGAAAAGAAGCAGATATCGGACTGTCCATACAAATGTGAAGCATAACATGCACCCTGAAGATACTCACATAACTAACTCACACAAACACTTTAAATATGAGAGAATAAAGAAGGAGGTTTGTAATCTCTTTAGTTTTAGTTTATAACTAGTTTGGTTGGTTGCATGTGTGTAAAAAAAAAAAAAATAAAACACATAAACATAAAAGAACATGGTGAAGAGGAGAACTAGTGAAATAACTAAAAAAAATAAATCTAAATAGAGCTTTGCAAAGTTTATCAAAATATTTAAACAGTTATAAAAGCCTGGCATATATCTGTATGTTTGATTAGCTCCAGAAGTAGTTTTCATGCAGAAAATTCTAGCTGATGTGCTACGAAATGCTCAATTTTTTTGCCTGAGGATCCAATTCCTTAGCAACCCTACATCTTCAGGTGTCTTTATGGAATGGTATGTGGATTTGAACATGTCATCCTTTTATTATGTCCCAAAACCATTTTAGCTTAATAATCAGTTTCAAACATTCTCTTCTTTCTATTCCCCTCCCTTTTCTTCAAGTCTCTCTGTCTGAAGCTCTTAAGTTGTAATTTAGTTAGGAAGCTATTTCAGTCTTTCTTTTACTGTAGTATTGCTTATCCTCCCTTGCTCAGATTCCATTTGGGAAGATGAGGTATGACGTTTTTCTAATTAGATAGAAAAAAGTAGCCAGCTAAAAAGTATTCAGCTAAAGACTCTATGCTTTAGTAGGACCTGAGCAGAATTTGTCCTTCTTCAGAGGAAAAATTACCTCCTCCAACACAGTGTTCATATCTCTGAATGAAGTAATTTTCTACATTATCTATTCAATTTTTAATGCAGACCCATAACTTGTTAATGATAAATAACACAATATGCAAATTTAACACCCTACAACAGGTAGCATAGTATGTTACTTATGCTTTTAAATCTTGGATAGTCCTTCTGCTTCTTAATTTTCTATGTATAAGAATAATAGTTTTGTATGGTAGTCAGAGAAAAGATGTAAATTCATTAACATGTAAACAAGGCTATTACAGAAGAAACTCAGCAGTGGTAAGGTCCCAACAATTTGCACATCACCAATTTCCTCCATAAATTTCTACCCAAATATGAGAGTGTGCAGTTCTTCATCTGTGTAAGGCTGTTCTCTTGTGACTTCAAATTCTAAGATGATTTCACATATATCATTGGGGTAAAGTTTAATATGTTCACTCTTTCAAAAAGCAGAGTGTTCTGAAGTTGTGTAGCAGAGGTCAGAATTACAGATCGCTCAAGACGTATTTTGTACTCCAGAACTCTGTTACATGCCTGTATCTGTGCTACTGACTAGACTTACTAACATAACAGAAAACTTAGAAGTGGGATTTATATTTACTGTCTCGCCTGTCCCATGTTCTTTACATATTCTAAGGATGTATGACAAAATTCAAGACACATACAAGATTTTCCATGAGAACAAAGGATGTTTAAGGAGGTATTTTGAGGTTATTGCCCTGTGAGAAGGGTGCCTCAATTTACTGTTCAAGTGCCTCATTCATTGGGCAGGGGGAAAAAAATCTATGCTTTTAAGTTATTCTTGTACAAAGCAAAGCTTTAAGTGGGAGAAGATGATGAAGAGGTGAAACCTTTAACATTAAAGTGTAATGTTTGTTAATACGGTGAAGTATGTTACATTACTTTTATGCTCAACTCTAGTAGACAAGGAAAGCTTGGATCCTATTCTGTTGCACCCTAGGTTGCTGTCATTGCTGGTCATGTTTAGTGGTTCATTCCTTTTTTCCAATTGAAGAAAAATCTTATTCTTTCTGTGCAACTTCAGTATTTTTGAACTACTGGTATAGATGATATAATACAAAATGACAGCAAGGAGTACCTTGGGATTTGACTATGTTTCCTGAGTGCTTCGCTCACGTGTTCTCACTCTCATCTCTGTAGTGGAGGTTATTCTGTATATTATAGGACTGCAAAGTGAGTGGCAGTACAGTGGGTTTCAACTCTGTCTTTAGCATTTAAGCTAGTAGGTTGGTAGCTTACTTAGTCAGATTTCATGCAATTATTATTTTATTAAGCGTACTAATCCTAAATATTCATAACATTCCTACAGAGAGTGTAAATAAAACATGTCAAAGGTTCTCTTTGACTTGATGGCAAGTAGCTCATTAGATTCCAGTCAAGGGTGTGACGTTTTATATAGTCTGACACGGAATTTTGAAGGAAGTTCATCCATGTCAGGGAGTACTTAGGTGAATTTGAGTGACCAGTTTCCTATATGGAATTGTTAAAACTAGCACACTTTTTAAAAGAGGTCACAAATCAACTTTGTGCAGTCTCAGAAGGGTACACCTTCAAAAGGGTGAAAATCTCACCATTGAATGGACAGAATGTACTAACTGCTAGTCATCCATAAGTTACACGCCTCTAATTATTTCATTTAAATAAGGTTTGAATAACTTGTCAGTCCTTGTGCTTTTCCAGCTATGTCTGACCTCAGCATTTCTTCTTATTGCTGAAGCAGTTTCTGTGGTCCAGAGATGTATTTCATGCCCTTCCCATATCCCAGGAAAGCTTAAATACACTTCTTAGTAGATGCTAATTATTCTCCATCGTTATAGTTAACACAATCAATGAAATATATGTATCATCATATATTGCAAGGATACCATTCAAGGTTTAAAAACTTCTGCCATTTTACACGTAACTTGAAAAGAAACTACCACTGTATGTGTGTCGGTCAGCTTATCTTTGTTTAATCATTGACATTTGCTATTGCACTGAACATAGTGGAGGCACTATTACTACTTCACAAAGTTTATAGAGTAAGTAGTGACAAAGAGTAAAGTTAGGCAATCTAGCTGCTGATGGTCGCAGATATCACAGAATGCAGCATTTTTAACATAATAACGTAACGATATATTATAAGGATGTAGCAAGAAGATGATTTGTTTCTGAAAGTTGTCATGTATCAAGTAGTGGTGGTTGATCATCTATTCAAGTGGAGCATGATAACAACTATGACCTAGAGTACATAGTTTTTCACGTTTAGCAGTGCATTTTTCCAGCATTTTTAGAAAATGCCTGTATTTTACGATCACCTATTGGTATTTTAGAATAGTTGAAGTAGTAATTTTTATTTCTGAAAACAAGAAAAATTCAAAGAAGGAGGAAAAGATTTAAAGTGGTCATGCTGCACAGCAGAGATAGAAATGAATTCTAGAAGTATTAGCTGATATGCAAGAAAGTAGAAGAGCAAGAAATTACAAAGCTATGAATTGAGATGAGACTTTTTGGAGGATGACATTGGTAAGATGAAAAGAAGTACTGGCAATGGTGAAGTTGGATTGGGTCCTGAAATTGTGACACAGTTCTGCAAGGTACAGCAGAAAGCTTGGGTCCAGCAAATTATGTTGTCCAGCTAACAAACTTGACCTATAGCTGAAATTCTGTGTTTTTGTTAGGCTAGAAGAAACTGGGGAGAAAAACAGGATGAAAATAGCATTAGGAAGAAGGTGGGTTTTTTGGTTTGTTTTTTTTTTTTTTTTTTCAAACAGTGTGAAGAAAGGCATTATGTGTTCCAATAACTAAAGCTTAAATGTTAATTTTTGTTGAGAATAGGGAATTCCATAAATGGATGATATAGATACTTATAACGATATAACAAGACTGTTATACTTCCCTCATTAGGAAAGACTATTTCTCTGTCTTTACAGCTTATATGTGTATTTAAAGAAATATATATAAAAAAAAATTGGGGCTGCTGTGAAAAGATGGTGGCTGCTTATATATAATGAACCAAGAGGAAGGAAGTTTAGATATCTATAAATAACAATGTAGAACAACCTCTTAATAGAAAAACTATATGGGCTTGTTTTTTTTAAATGAATTTCATACGATCGTGTAGAATGGGTGTGAGAATTTTGTAGCATTTCTGTAATTTTATAACTAATCTGTGGGCTTACTTCTGAGAGATGTGTTCAGCATTGCTCACAATAACTATGTTTCTTTCCTTTAAGTATCGTGCAGTGAGGTTTTCTTGCTTACATATCAAAAGAAACCTTTTTTCATGTGTTCTTTTATCAGTATGTTTATGGGAAGACTCCAGAGGAAGAGCTTTTGCTGTTTTACAAAAATAATATGATAAAAATGCAGTTAGTGTACTGTCTGTTAGAGAAAACAAGTTCTTCTGAAGTATACTGGCCCTTAATGATGTATTTTTGTTGTCATGGAAATGGGGATTTTTTTTTTCCAGTAGGTTTATTTGTTCTTCTTTTGCTTTTTATAGTCCTCCCTTCATAAGTTTAGTTTTGTACTGGCAGTGTTGTCCTTCATGAAAGAGCAGCCATACTTCCTTTATCATCCTCTTTCTTCTCTTTTACGTCCATTAGAATTTGATGGCTAAAAGGCTGAAGAAGAAACAAATATTGGCAGATATGGAGATACCAGGGGTGCACTTCACATGTAAAGAAATGGTTAGCCTCAGTGTGGCAGGAAAAAGAAGGCATCGTTGTAATGAAGCATGTATTAAAAAAAAGTTAAAAATTGCATTGACCCAACTAAGATATTTTTAGCACTTCTCTTTTCATACACGCGTAAATTGCAGAGTTAAGATACTGATGGAGGCCTTAAAACCAGTCCAATTCTTATTGTATCTGTTATCTGTCATGGACTCAACAGGAGATTCACTGCTAAAAAAGATTTTGTGCATCAGGTTGTTTGCATTTCTTTCATGCTTAGTGTTTCTGTGTCTTGGCAAGAAAAACGACTCAAACATATATGTGGTTAAATGCTATTTACTGAATAAATGGAAGTGAGAGTAATGAGTTAATCCTTTGTCGCTTCTGATGCCAGGAACCCCTGAGGTGTGTCAGTGTGAGACAGATCTCTTCAAGGTGCCCATGACAGGTTGCACAGAATTCCCATCCACGGTGAAGTTCAACATACCTGACCACCTGCCACGCTTTTATAGACGTCTTCCTCGCCATTAAATTCATCAGGTAAAGATGGTCTTTTTCCTCACAATAAAACCATTAATTTGTCATCTAAAGAGCGTGAAATGTCCATGAAGGACAGGTCATATATGTTAGAACATCAGACAGGACCATCTGTACATCCTCCTGTAACACCTGCCAGCTAGCATGACAGGACAGAGCATGAGGTTATTCAGCAGCCCCTTAGGCTAACACAAGGGTGCTAGCTAGGGAGGCTTTGCTGGGTCAGCATATACTTCTGGATCACTAATTCCTCATTGTGTCTCAGACACGGTTCCCACTCTTACTGTTTTTCTGTACGTGTATGTTAAAATGAGCTGAAGCATTGTAAGCATGTGACATCTTTAAAAATAAGCAAATAAACATCTTTGTGCTGATTCAGAGAGAGAAAGCATGATTCAGACTGTGCATAATTGGAGCCTTTGCTCTGAAGGTGTGTGTTAATTGCTTCTGAGAAAAGGAGAGAAAGGTTAAAAGAGATCATACTTTAGAGGCAAACTATAGAATGTCTCTTCTTTCATGGGAGACTTTTCCTATTGCCTCTGCCATTGTTTTTGCTCTGATATGATATTTCACCCTGCCATCCAGAGTTCATATTATAATGAAATATGTACGTAGTCAGTGACAACTGCAGCTGACTTCCTAAGAGGTAGACCTTGCAAACCTGAAATCATATGTTACTATAGCCTTCTTAGAGGCTGAAAAACATGGGGGAAAAACATCTGCTAGTCATAGCAATTCCCATGTTTATGTATGCCAGCTTCCACCTTCTCCCAAATTTTTATATAAGGTGCATGCTGTGTTTCCAGGATAGTGAATTTCAGGAATCTTTATGCATTCTGTGAGGATTTAATTTTTTTAGCGGTCCTGTTCATGTCTTTTTAACAAGTTTACTCATTTTTACACAGTTCCCCATTTGAACTTTAGTAAAACTAAATACTATTTTTTATTTTTTGTCTGTCTTGTCATAGCATTTTCTGTGTGTTGCTGTATATTTTGGAATCTAGCATTACAGTGCCCCACTGATTGTTTTTCTTCCATACTGATGTTCTTAGTTTATCATCGTCTTCAATCAGGGCAAAACTATATTTACATTTGGATATGTGTAAATCGGTCTTTCTCTTTAAAAGTAAACAAACCACTCAAAGGTATGATATTTTGGTCCCTATTATTATTGCAGGTATCATAAATAATTGTTTAAGGAATGAATAAAATATCTTGTTAGTGCAGGGCAATTATGATCTGCAATGTTAGCAGATACATTCAGAAAGACATAAAGAATCTTCATGTTTATAATGCAGTGCACAATTAAGGAAAATGTGTTCAAGTTACTGTGACCCACACCTGAATTCTTAATGGTAAAACAAAAATACCCAATTTTTTTTGTGCTAGCAGTATAAGTGCAATGAGCAGAATAACATAAAAAAATCCTGATTTTGTTCAGTCAAATTTTTCCACGATTATTTTGCTTTGGGCATAGTTTGAGAAACAGACCAGTAAACTACTTCAGAATCTCTCATCAGAGGAAGTGTTGTCTTTAAAATTATTATATTTATCCAAGGATTAGTGGAAAAAATATTTTGTGATACTGTTATTTGGTGAAATTTATACAATGTAGAGTGCAATTCTTCCCTTGTTAAAACACTGGATTTTAATAAGTGCAAAGAAGGCTTAGAGTTCTCATATCTAAAACAGAAACACAGAAATCAGTTTACCTATGCTAGAAAAGGTGAAAATTCAGGAAATGTTGTTTGGTTTGTGTTTAATCAACAGTTCTCTTAGTGGGAACCTTTTTTTTTTTTAGTGATCCGAAAACTGATCTGCAATCCATTTATGTGATTTAGTTTTCCAGATTAGGAAGATCCTCTAATCATGTTGTATTAAGAGATTGCAGTTAGAGTTTGTGAAGGAATCTTAGCTTCCACCCAAAATGTGCCACTTCAGGGGCGGGGGAAAAAGAAGTTTTGTTAATCTTTATTTCCCTCAACCTATCCAGTTGTAATGTTGCTGTGTAATAAGGATATTTTGTTTTGATCCTTTCCTTTTGCTACTGTGATGCTTTCAAAAGCACTAAGTATATAACAGAGATTAAAAAAGGGATTACAGGATCCAGGGAGTTCACTGAACCAGAATCATTAAACCAGTGCTCATGGAAGATATTTATAAACTGTTCTTTTGTAGCCTGTAATTGAACAGTCAATTTCAGTTATGGTTTTTAAATCTTTTCTGATTTTCTAAGAATGACAAGGGGGTGGGGTGAGGGATGCAGTGCAGCATTTAGTGTATGTTCCATTACGACTTGATTTACATGCCTTTTGTTGTTGGCATGCATACTGCAGAAAGATCTCATTTGTTGAATATTTTGCAACTGAATAGAACTGTCTGAGAGTATATCTGCGTACATGTGTGTGTTTTATATGTATGCATCTACATATGTATATGTACACACATCTCTATAAAGCACACACGCATATATGTAAGTACACTTCATCTCTAGAACTTCTCTCTCTCCTAACAGTTAGAAGTATGCAATCTGTTTTTTCCTGGTCTTTTTTTTTAAAGTTGTTTTGTTATTGTTTTTTGTCATGACAGTTACTCTAAGAGAATGACAATGATTCCAGTTTTAGATACCTTACATTTGTCACATGTAGGCTATCAGAGACAGTGATGCATTGCTCATTAGGGGATATACTAAGGAGTAAAAAGCTTGCTGATAAATTGCTACAAGCACAGTTTAACTTTCATTATTTTACAGATTGAATATTTGTGTTCTCTCCAGTTTTAACACATAAACACAGGCAACTAAATTTGAACTTAAAATATCTATTAAACACCTACGATTTTGTCAGCTTCACAATTCTCCTTAAGCCTTTGGCTTTCTGTGGCAGGGGGAGGACCCACCCAGTAGCCTTTGGTTGATTTCTCTTTTTTACTCTACTGCTAATCTCCCTTTTCTAGCTTGTTTTTCCTTCCTTATTCCCTTCAGATCTTGGATGAAATGGATCCAGTTGGAGAAAAGGCCAGTGGCAGTAAAAATGTAGCTGGCATCTACACAAAGAATCTACTGTAGCTGCTCCCTAACCAGACCTTGAAGAAAAGAATCCTCAGTGGGGCATCTCAGTTTGTTAGCAGCCAAATATTTACTGCCATTGCAAGGACATCTTCTTTTCTATTCCTTTTTTCTTTCTCTAACTTCTTATTTTCCATAAAGCTCAGCTGAATCTTCCATAATATTCTACTTTAGCTGACATGAAAATTCTCTGAAGCTAAATGACCTCATTGGCACCCTGGCTGTGCCTTCCATGCACTTTATGATGTGTGGATGGTCTTAGAGGCATAATTTTCATTAATGTTTCTAAGTGATTAGCAAGAAGCCATAATGCAGTGCTCTTCTCCTGAGAAAACCATTACTATAAATTGGTCCCAAAATTGATTGTGTTTTCTTTTGAAATATATATAGTGATATATTAATTTTATAGTTCTAAAAAGCAGCAGTTTAAAAAATTGGAACACTTTTTCCATCTGCATTTTCTGAGTTTCTATTGAGAGTAAATAACACCTTCAGCTGTAAGATCATTAGAATTTTTCACATGGAATTTTCTTTTAAAATCTGGCATGTATCATTCATGCAGCTATATTTTACATTCATTTTATTTCACATGACTTTTCACTCCATAGCGTGGAAAGCCAAGCACTAGCAATTCCTGATTATTATTCTTATATCTTGTGGTGTCTGAAAGTTTATGTCAAATAATGTGTGAACAATGACAATGTCTAAACTACAACTTGTAGAATAATGGAGAGAGAACTTTAAATTAACCAACTTGGGTACTGCAGATAGTCTCTGGGATAGCTTACTGTTCTGTGGTTTATGTGCTCTACCTATCCAGAAACTTGGCTGTTTCTTCTGTGTTGTGGTTCTTGTGGAGAAACTCTAGAACCTGAAGTGGAAAGCAGAAGGAATAGATATATTTATGGAGAGAGTCCATCACTAAATGTGAATCAACTCCTCCATCTGAATCTTGGAGGCAGAGTGTAGGTAACAAATAGTGAACCTTGAGGTAAGATTTAAAGGATAATTGTGTTTTAATGCTACCTTGAATTTTTGGCGCTTAACTTGCACGCACTGAACCGTGATGGAAGTGAGCGAGCATGAGTTCGGTTGTAAAAATGTGATACTTTCTTTCCTTGTGAAGCAGCATCTCCTATGGGAAGCTGCTGTTTCCAAATGGGAATGGTCGAACTCTTCTTTCTCTCTGATAAGTAGAAGCAAGGTATGACTGACAGTGAGAACAATTTTGAAAAAAGGTGCATTCTTGTCTGTACATTTTGATCTTTTCCCCCTCCCTTGTTCTTTCCAGACTGTTACATTTATTTGCTCTTGTTACTTAAATTGTATGTTGTGTGTCTGTTGCACATTCTTCTGTGCCCAACTGCCCTCTCAGCTCCTAACTTTGAGGTAAACATAGTTCTTGTCAAGACAAAGGGTTAGACCAAGTACAACCTTATGAAACCATCAAAAGGTGCTTTTAGAAATTTCTCAAACTTTGAGCACGAGAGAGACTTTACAGAGCCAAAGAGAAATTTCTGTGCTTTAATACAGTTGTTGCATGTGGGGCAAATAACGTCTTTAATCACAGTGCTTCAGCAACTTACTCCAAAAGACTGGTGGGAAGGGAAGAAAAAGCAAAGCTGTTGGCTGCAACCAATTCTTACATATATCAGACCTCTAAATTTTGAAGCTATTTGGATTAACACTTTGATGTACAAAGACCACAAAAGTCAAGGGAACCTCAGAGCACATTAAGATATGAAATCTCACAGCAAATATAATTATAGCTTTAATTAATTAAGTGATTAAAAAGCCAGAAGGGACTAGTGTGGTCATCTAGTCCAAACTCCGGCATAATGCAGGAATTAACCAGAGAATTCCTATGACCTAATTAAACTAAAGTATAAATAGGAAAATATCAGATCTTGATTTAATTTGTGTGTATGTGTGTGTTCGAGAATCCAGTCTTGCCAATTTTCTCTAGTGTTTTGAAGAAAAATTTGAATATAATATCTGTTCTGAATTTGTCTGGTTTCAAATTCCAGCAATATTGACTTAACTTGAGCAGCTTTCAGTTAGGTCTGTTTTCTTGTAGATATTTTGATGTAATGTAGATGGTCCTCAATTTTTTTTGTTAAATTTACCAGTCTAATCGCTTAGAGTTTTAAAATTGACAGGATGTTTTCATTAACAACATCTGTGGCCATTTTTTGAAGTATCTCCGGTTTTCAGCAGCATCTTTAAATTGATGGCACCAGAAACTATACGGAATATTTCAATAGTAGTTACGCTGGCAGGAAATCTTGGAATACAATCAGAGTGTGGTTTGGGTTGGAGAAGACCACTGGAGACAGTGTGGTCCAAGTCCCCTGATCAAAGTAGGGTCAGCTGGAACTCTGTGTGGGTGTATATGCTACCCTGTGAAATGCTTTTTTTATCAGTACATCCAATACACATCAGTACAGGTACTTATCAAACAACACCATGTGAGGGGGAAAGAGCTCTGGCTGATCACAGCACTGTGCTTATGGCATGGCCTCCAGGTTTGAAAGGGGATGTGAACAGCCAGCTGCCATTGGGCTTTAAATATATGCATAGACTTCGAGTTGAAACAGTGTGTCCGTGTGCAGAATCTGGCCATGCAATTCAGAATGCCTTAGGTACAAATGTGTTACTGGGGATCTCCCTGAATTTTGCTGTCTGGCATCCATGTTCAGCTAACTGTCCGCCACTGTCAGCATCTTTTCAGAGTTAAAGCTTTCCGGATGAGTAACAGTATCCTTTGGGAATGTGGCCAACTACTTTTGTTCCAAAAGCTATTAATTCATACTTGGCCTGTGAAAAAAGGCATAATTTTCTTATTTTTAGTTGTCAAAATGATTCAAGTTCTTCAGAATTTTAGGGGAATAGTATCATCAATGTCAGTTTAATCTGGAAAATTTTACTTATTTTCAGAAGTAAAGTTTACTGATTATGATCGTGAAACATATCCAGTCAGACTGAAGGTTTGAATTTACAGATAATACAATAGCTATAGCTAATAGTCTGGAAGTATATTAAGACTGGTATTCTGAATCAGAGGTCCTATTAATCAGTTTATTATGTTTCTACTCTTGATTGATACAGCGTATATGAAATATATGCTTGAGTACTGAGAGGAACAAATTCTTACCTGTTGTGCTTTAAGGCTGGATATCATATGCAGTGGTGAGAGATTTTCTCGGTGAATAAATATTTTTAACCAGATGAATTTTTTGCAAAGGGGTTAATTTTCTGAATATGATAATGATGTTAGTGATTATTATTATAGAACATAATGAGGCTATATGCAGCACTCTCCTCCTCAACAAAATCCCTGTTTCTGGAAGTGTTAGATGATAGAAGGATGTAGAAAGAAATGAGAATAAATTGAGGTCGTTAAAAGATATTTATTATACGTCTGTCAAAAGTAATATCCAGACTTGAGCACAAATAGGATTGTAGTTACCTCTGAAACATCATTTTTAGTATTCTGTGTTTGTATATCACTTTTTTTTTCTCTATTTAGCAAACAGTGATTGGTATTATTAGTCAGAATACAAATATTTCTTTTGAGTAGAAATAGACTCATTTGTATTGGGTGAAGGCCTGTTCTGAAATGTCTTTGAGTTATATGAACATCCTGCTATTTATTTGGTAAATGACTGGTTTAAACTGGTACTTTCTTCCTCTAGAAGAATGTAATTTCCTCAGAAAGATGATTTTTGGGAATTAGTAGAACTATACACAATCTCATCATTGGGATGAGCAACAATATTCTACCAATGTTACATTTTGCCCTCTGCTTCCTTCCTTCCTCTCTTCACATTTCATTTCCCCACTAATTCTGATAATTGTTCATGTCATTAAGCATTTCTCCTTTCCCTGAATACTTGTGTGAATGTCTGGCATGAGTTCAACTCTGCGATGGACCGTGTGCTGTTTGTTTATTTTGATAAATATCTTTAGAAGCTGTAAATAAGAAATACACACCCCAGAACAAGCAATTAGACGTATTTTGGAAGTCTTAAAGATTCTGAGTGCTTCCTCTAACCTTACTCAGTTGGGATATTCCAAAGATAAAATAACTTGTGCCATCATTCCATAGGTGTGTTTTGATGATTTATATTTTGTATTTCAAATAGAAATATTAATTGTGGAGCACTCTAAATATCAAATTTGATCATCCAATTCTATTTTTTCTGTGAACCTTTCACAAATTTCCATGATCTGCTGTCTAATTTTCATAAAATAATTACTACAAGTGCATCTGCATTAGTGTTTTGGTGAGTTCAGGAATGAGCTTTTAAAGTGAATGTCCCAGTTTTCACTACCTGTTTTATTTTGGTTTGTGTCACAGAATATTCTCTAAGAACATAAATTCTTTTTCATGCAATGAAACTAGAACTTGCTTTCCAAGAGTGCACATTATGCTACCCCAGCCCCTAAAGGGCAGTCAGTCCGTGGCACTGGACGGGCATTAACCCAAAGTGAATTGCCCTGAAACACAAAGAACAGGTTTTGTTTCGCTCCCCAGATCCACCACAACTTATTCACACTGTCATAGGCAAAGTGTTGCAACATAGCTGAAGTAATTCAAGATGGCTTTTGGTTTTTCTTGCTCAGTTATTGAGTTAGTAGTATGAGCAACATAAATAACTTTGTGCTTTTAAATTATGTTTTCATGTGTTGATCAAGACATCATTGCACCACAGCATTATTGTTATTATGTAGCTGAAAATCAATAGGATTGAAGGATGGAGGGGTGAACTGGTTTGAAGGCCATACAAAACTGGGAGTAAAAGTCAGGTGTCTTGTCGTGCTGTTTAAAGCTATAAGTGCTCAACTACATTTCATAATATCATAATGGATGCCAGGGGATCTGTTAATGTCATCAGCTTCCAATTATTCTCTTGATTAACTGTTTATTTAGTCTCATTATACAGTTGGATGTTCTGTCTTGCCTTGCCATTTACAATTGGCATGGTTGTCCAGTGATCACTTGCACCAATAATCTCATCTCACATTAAGAGGGAATTTGACAGTCGTATGTAGTTCCTACTGAAATAGTTTCCTTCTGTGCCAGAAGCGTGGCCAGAAAGAGAAGGTTAGCAGCTTGGGTAGTTTCTGGGTATGGCTTTAAAGTAGCTTATATGTCACTGGTGTTCTGCAGTATGCTGAAGAAAGCAAGCCTCTATGGTTGCTGCTTAGAAAGTCACATAAAGTTGGCATTTTCTGGTTTTGTTTGTTACTCTTCTTAACGTTTGCAGAGCTTTTCTGTTTGTTTGACTTTTAGGATTAGCATCTATTCATAATTTCAGAAAAATAGATTCTTGCAAGGGGTGGGGGCAAAGCTCAAAGCCATTGTTTGGCAATGCTAGACTTCGCTTCACCAGTTACTGTGATTTCATCTTAGCCTCTGACATAGGAGTGTAGGCTTTTTAGGAAGTTAAAAATTCTGTCATTAAAATTAAGCTATGTGTGAACCTGATGTGAAAATGACTGTAGTGGTGACTAGGTCAAGGATTCACTCAGCCCAGCATCTTGTATGTTTGCGTCCAAAAGCGGCCTGTTGGAAGCAGTAGAAGAAAGTGATACAACTTCTCCACAAAACATTCCTCTACTCTGCAATGTTTTGCAGCTCAGGGATCTCCTGATCTAGAGATGCATCTTCATATCCATGAATCTTTGTGATTAAGATTCTCCTTGCTCTTTTTTTTTTTTTCCCCTGCTCTACAAGACCCTGCTGCAAGAAGTTCCACAGCTTAACTACATGTTGTGAAATATGCCTTTGCTTTCTTCTGAGCCTACTTTCCTCACAGCCTTCTCCCTTTATTGAACAACCCCTAACTAAAATATTTGCCAGACACTTTTTTAAATATGAAGATTTCTTAATGCTTATGTAAGAAAATAATTTGAAAAGAAAGTATAGCAGGGAAGACTTACACAGAAGTTCTTCTGTTTTTAAAGGAAATATGCCTTTTCAAAAAAATCTGACTGAAGGAATAATTCCTAGAAAGATGGAAGACACTTAAATGCGATGATGTGGCAGCACTTCCATGTGTATAGGCAGTCTCAATGTGTGGATTTTGAAATAATCATTTCGATCTGAGAACTAGAACAACTGATTATTGTTTTTTAAATTATTTCAGAAAACAGAGCCCAAGAAAGGTGAATTAAAAAGAAAAAACGGGTATGAAAGGCCTTGGGTAACTAAATAAATATGTATTCATTTATTATATAAATTGAACTTTATAATAAAATTTGTGTGAACCAGATTTGAACAGATTTCTACACAAAGTATAAAAAAAAAAAACAAAAACAACCAAAAGACTCCCCCCAACCAAAACACCAAAAAAATCAACCAACTCTTCT
>Ga0181612_129081_pt1 | contig 16123 bp, 9 predicted proteins | sample HoacroProtozoa21_FD_119630 | JGI IMG/M metagenome (GOLD analysis project Ga0181612, IMG submission 119630) | Hoatzin crop microbial communities from Cojedes, Venezuel. Combined Assembly of Gp0051906, Gp0051904, Gp0051908
ACCAGGCTTGAAATGTGGTTGTTTCCCGGGGCAGGCGCAGAGCGTGCAGCCCTGCGCCTGGTGCCGGGACTTGCAGAGCCCTGTGGCTTCCCCGAGAGGAGCAGAGGCTCCAGCCTGCCCCAGGAGGGTGTTTGTTTGCTAATAGCTGGTTCAGGAGACCAGAGCTGGCAGCGCTGGGGTGTGATATCTCCACAGTGGTGCGGTAGATGCCAGCAAGCTCTTAAAATCCCAGCCCGGTCCCAAACCAGATGTTAAAACCAACTCCAGCAATCTCCATCCTCCTTCAGATGCAGACCCAAAGTCCCCACCTTTACCAGCTTGTCCTTAGATGGGTCAATAGTAGCTTGCTAGCACATCCCTGGTGGCCAAAAAGCCATTTTCAAACAGGTTTTTCTGCTGATACTGAGTTGTGCACTATCCTTGCTTCCTGCCCAGTTGTCCAAGGTTACTCTGGGTCTACCCATGAGAGCTGCAGCCACTGCCAGGACTGGCATGTTGGCGCACCCTTAGCCATTAGTCTTCTCCTTCGCTTGCCTGGTTGTGAAACCCTTCTTCCAAATCAGATTCTCTCATCTTGGCTGTGATGGGGAACTGGTGGAGCAGAGGGGATGCTTAGTTATAGAAGAAATCCTTTACTGGGAGGCAGATTCATGTTCAGGTGAGATTTCAGCAAATAACTCTGAACTTCTGTGTTAAACAGCATCACCCGACGGGGGTGGTTTTGTTGCAGATGCTCCTTCCTCGCCGCAGCGGAACCCACCTGAGCCCCATGCCCAGTTCTGGCCCAGCAGCTGCTCTGCCCTCCGGCTCCCCACTCCAGGGGCTTTGCTTCATTCACTTTCTGAGAAGTTGAGAGTTCACTGCTGAGTCTTGAGAAATTGGCAATAATGCCGAGCCTTCATACGAGGGTAAAAATAGCCATAATAATTTAGGCAATTAGTTAATTAGCCTCATTTATTTGAAAGCACAGAGTGGCGTGGGAAGACTTTGCCACTGTTTTTGTTACGCTTTTCCCATTCACTTTGTTTGCTTTTCACTTGCCATTTTCTCTGCTCCATGACATAGATACAGGGACCCAGGGCACTCGGAAGTGGGGTACGCAGGGAAGTGACCACAAGCCAGGACAGGATGCTGCACAGAGCCAGGGCAGTGCTGCAGGGAAGCAGGACTGGTTCTGGTACCCGGGCTTAATGCATCATCATGTCCTACTGGGAAGCAGGTAGCTTCCTTCCTCACTGGCCTTTCCCCATCCCACCTCTGACTCTTCATCACAGGTAAATGCTGTAGCACATTTAGGATGGCTCATGGCTATTTGACAAATATCTAAGCAGCCAGACTCTGCACTTTGCTGTTTGTAGCATCACTTGTTTTTTCCCAGCTAGAGCAGTCTGTGCTAGTCCTTATCTAGTCCTTAGACTAGAACTGATTGACAGGTGAAAGGAGGCAAGATAAAACAGGCATTTACTGGGGAAACTGGGATGCTAGAGTAGCACAAGGCTTAAAGCAAGGGGACTAGGCTGGACCTTAATACGCTGTAGAGCAGCATCCCGCTGTCGGCCAGCACCTGCCAGCCCTGCGGTGACTGTGTCCCTTGCTCCTCACTGCTCCTGTCCAGCCCCTGTGGACCATGCATGGTCTCCAGGCAGAGCTGCTCAAAACCTTTCTTTGCCTCTCTCATGACTTCACAGGCTCACCTGGTTTGGGAGAGCTGGTGGTCGGATCCTCTCGGTCCTCCTCTGGCTCACACGAGTCCCATTCATTATTGACCTGGGGAGCTGAATGAATTCTGTCTTCCAGAATTATTGCTGAAGATATTAGATCTTCTCAGATTGTTCATCTTCCCCAGAAATGACAGCTCGCAGGCACCTGGGAATAAATGGTGCCTTGGAACAATTTCATTGTTTCTATTCCAGGCAACAGGAATTCCTCAGATCTTGACATCAGTCCCCAAAACCTGGCGTGTTAGCATAACCTCCAGACAGCTGTGAATTTCTTGACCCAGAAAAAGGATGGGATTTATTATGAACCCTGGGAGACCGGTGTCCTTGCGGCTCATGTACCCTAATGGTGTGCAGTGTATGGTGTGCTCCTCTGGCTGGAATTTTCTTGTCGAAACAGCTCTCTATCAGCAAATGCCACTTCACGAAATGGGCTTTTGTGTTTGAAATCAAATCAATGTTGATTAATTTTCATTTTGGAAAAGAGGAAAAAAAAAAGAACTCTTAGAAATGTCAAGATGCCTTCTCTTTTCATTCGCGCAAGAAAGGCTTCAATTCTTTGTCTCTTAATGACCTTTTGTTTAAAGCCTTTGTGTTTTATAAGAAGTATTCAAAAGGGATGAAGCAAAATGAAGTGTTAAATATCTTTTGAAGCAAAATTTGTCCATTTCCATGAACTTTTTTTTTTTTTTTATTATTTAAAGGGAAGCAGGAATCACAATTCTTGTCTCTCTGATTTTTTGCCTTTCTGTCCCAAACCAAGAATACTTTCCAAGGCTCCCAGCTCTGCCCTGGCTGACATATGCCAGCCTCTCCCACGATGCTGTGCACTGCGGGGACACCTCTGACTCCTGCCTTGACCTTGCTCACATTGTCAAATCTCCCTCGAGGTGATGGTGCTGGAGCCGAGTGCAGGGGTCAACACCTGTAGCCCTGCTCGAGGCTGACACTGCTCTCTGCGGCATCAGAGCCGCTGCGGTGACCTGCAGGCACGTTCCCTCCCGGCTTCTGGAGCTGCTACATGTGTTTTTGTCAGCTCGAGCTCCCTTGCTGCGCCAAACCAGGATGATGGCATCCCAGAGCTCCGACTCAAGCCAACATGCAGGCACAGACATGGTCATGCCGTCAAGCCCTGGCTGCATCCCACTCCTCTTCGGTCAGCAAAGCGCTCAGCCATCCCAAGGAGCTCTTAGCTCTGGCTCCCTCTGCCTGGCAGCCCATCTTCTCCCTGCCTTCATGGGGACGTTATCTCATACTGAGTGCAGCATTGCCCAGCACATCTACCTAATCAAAAAGCTTATAAAGAATTTGCTTTACTTGCTCATTTTTTTAATGAGCGTCTCTCATTGGACTGGCTAAATTGGACCAGCATCTAGCACCAAGGATGCTTTTTTTCTGCAAGCCAGGGGTGATGTATCAGCATGTGGGTGGGACACTGAGCTTGCTCACCTAGCCCTGGAGTCCTGCCTTTGTTAAGAGATGCAGGGCAGCAGGATCGCATGGTGGGGGATGTACTCACGGAGAGAAGGCGTTTGCACTTGTGCAAAGTGAATGTGAATCATCGTGGACCGTAGAGTGGCCCTGGTTGTGTAGCCCACATGGGGTGCCTTGTGTACGCTTCTGCTGCAGGCTGGAAAGGCAGGAGAGCAACGCAGGGCACTTGAGGCAGGAGAAGGTGACACCAAGGCACGGTCAGTCGGGGCAAAGCTTTCATCGCTATGGTAGCTTATTTTTAGAGCTGGTCCACATTGTTTCATGCACATTAAGGGTTTTTGGCTTTTTTTTTTCTTCTTTTTTTTTAATCCTGGGAAAAAGGTTTTTTGACCTACATAAAAAGGTTTGCATAAAGCTTTTGCATCCTTCAAAATTGCTCCTAAAACTTTTTTTAAAAAAAAGGAAAAAGAAAAAAAGTTGTTTCAAGTTATTTGAAACTAATAGAAAAACGTTCTCTCTGATTTTGTTAGTTTTCCTTCCCTCATTTCCTTTTTTTTAACTCTAAGTAAAAAGCAGGGTAGTGGGAGAGAAAGGAGAAAGGAGTCATTAAAGAAAACTGAACACTTCTACTTTCTACTTGAAAGAACTAGAGTTGAGCTGGAAAATAGTCTTTCAACTTAAAGAAAAAAAAATCAGGAGAAAGTTTTGGCTGAAGGGTAAATATAAACGTATCCAGTGAAAATGTTCTGAGGGGAGAATGGTTATTTTGCAGCATTTCTCTTCCCCAGCCCCATGGGATGCCCTTAGTTGTACACTTAAAAACGTGAGCTGCACAGATCACAGCCAGCGAACGGTTGGGTTCCTCCTTGGGACTGTGACTTTCCTGCTGTTGCTTGGGGATACCAGCTCTCTGGGTGGGGGGACACAGAGTTAGCACAGTTTTGTTCCCAGGCTGAGGGACCTGCATGGACAGTTTTAACCTCTGGAGCTGGAATTCTGCCCACTGGCAAGGCACTAGCACTCGCTCTCACCGTTAATGAAATCTCCTGTCTTAACTGAGGCTAGGAGGGACAGTTTCGAAGTCATCGAGCCTTTATTCAATCTGCATCTCTTTCCATTGCACAGAGCAGAGCTCTCCATGCACGCATTGCTTTTTGTTTTCCTGGCACTGCATCCCTCTCTGCCTTCCGACACACGTGTCTCTCGCTGGAATTTCTGCTCCCAGCCTCCAGCACTCGAACAGCCGAGCAGCGTTCGTGTGTCTCCAACAAGTAGCCGCTGAGCCTGAGAAATGCATTAGCTGCCTGACCTGGTTCCAGCCAGGTGTGAAAAGATGCAGTGGCTCTGGCTCCGCTCCACCTTTTCTGACCATGTGAAGAGAGGCAGAAGGCTTCTCTTCTCTCCAGCAGTTCGCATCATTCAAGTCTACTTAAAAAAAAAAAGCAAGCAGGATAGGAGTGGCGAGAGGATAGAGCCAATCATGGGGAAAGCTGGGCAGATTAAAAGGCATTTACTGGGCTTTCTGTACTAGAAAAGAAAGAAAAACCCTTCAATTAGCCGTCTGCCTGAGAAGCTGAGCAGGAAGGGATAAAAGCTGAGATGCTTTTGCAGGAGCAAGGGGAAGTCACCAGCCATGAGACGGCTTGTGGGCTCAGTGTCAGGTGTTGTTGTCAGAAGGGCGTTCAGCGCATGGCTGGCATGGAAGCGGTGGTGCCAAGGGGGAACCTGCCCTGGGAGGGCTGCCAAAAGGCCCCGTCCCGCTTCTCTGCCTTCCCTTGCTTTCTTCTGCAGCTCTCTTGCTTCTTGGGGATGACCTGCTGTTGCAGTCCTAAATTTGTGCTCAGATCATGGGAGCTTCACCTCGACAAGGGCTGGTGCTCGTGTCTGGAGCAATAAACTGGTTTGCGTGGTCAGGGAGGCAATGCGGCTGCTGGGCAGCGTGGCTACATCCCACGACCCTCATCCTCCAGAGCCAAAGGCCTCCCACCCCCATACCTGCACGTCCCGTATGTCAGCACACCCAAACCCCTGGCCGGTGCTTTGGGTCACTTGTCACCATTTTGTGAAGCAAACCGGGCACTTGGGAAGGAAAGAAGCAAGCAGCTGTTTTGCCTCCTCGGGCTTTGAGTATCCGCTCCTTCACAGACACACGCAGGCTCCCTTTACCTGACAAACAATTATTTAACAAAGTATGCAAATAGTATAATTACTGCTATTTGTTTAGCTGTTATAAGTGTTTAAAATGTAAATGTCAACTTTGGGATTTTTGCAGGGTAAGTGTGTGTTGTTGTTGGCTTTCTCTCTCTTGCGTGTGTTCTCCCTGGATTGCAATTTTGATGAATTTCTCCTTGTCCTAGAAAAAAAAGCTAATGTGATTTCTCTGCGATTACAGCAGAAGATGCCGAAGAGGGGAATAATCACAGTAACTCCTCTTACTTAGCAGATCTGAGTGGGAGGCAGGATTCATTACACTGAGCAGAGAAACAAAGAGGAAATGTCTTTCAGCCGACCGCTTGTGTCTGCCGAGGCAGCGTCCTCACCGGTGCCAGGGCTTCCCCCCCTGGAAGGCAGAGGGTCAGGCAGGGCAGTGACGGCGGTGTTGGGACCTTGGCAGCAGGCTCACAGGGACCTGTTCCCCGACTGCCGCAGCTTCTCCGTACACAGGAGGAGAAACGAGTCTCAACTCTGATTTTCTAGGAGGTGATTTTTTTTCTCCGCAGGAGGCTGGAGAAATAGAAATCATGTTACAGCCACCCTGGTATGGCTCTACCTCACTTGTATGCTCAAAGCGGAGCCCTGGCACTCACTACAGTGATGTTTTCCAAGGGTATGTCCCACCATCACATGTCCTGGCTGTCATTTGGTATAACTTGAGCACTGAGGAGATGGTCATCGGTAGATCATAGCCTGTAGTTCACACAATTGATCCAAGATTTGTTACCATCACCTGTGCAGGACTTTGGGAGTCAGTCCATACTCTAGGTGTTATGGAGTGGCTCTTGCAGTCCAGTCTCGGCAGCTGGTCTGTGCTGGAAAGGCTGTTACAGAAAGAGCAGGGTCTCTACCACTGCAGCTCCTCTGCTGCTCTTTCATGGCATCCCATGCCCACTGGGGAGGACCCAACCGTGCTGGGGCTTAAGGGCTTTCTCAGATGTACAGCTCCAGGATGAATCCAGTTGGATTCATCATCTGGCAGCAAGCCTGGCACCAGCTTCCCATTCAGTTGGCTCAAAAGCCAGCCCAGGAGTTGGCGTGAAAATGGAAAGGCTGCATTGCTCCTATGTCCCACCCTTCATCCCTCTTTGCAGCCTCTCTTCGCACAGCGTGCCAGGACGTGGAGCTCATGGTTTTCATGCAAATCCCAAAGTGGGAGAGGTATAAGAGGTTTTCGCCTCCAGAGTGAACCATGGGAACTGGGAAGAGTGAGACCATAAATGCAACTAAGAGCTCAGCTCCTGCAGAAGCAGGGAGAGCTTCACGCCCAGCTCAGCACCGTGAGATGAGCCCCAGAGCATGGTGCACAGCTAGGGCACTCGCTGCTTGTGGCAGGAGGGGCTTCAGGACCTGCCCACATGCAGATGCTGCCAGTGAACTGGGTAAGTCCATGCCCAGCATGGATCCAAGTCTGCTAGCATCAGTGGTTGCAGCTGAGGATGGGTTGGGGCGTGAGCCTACACAGGACAGTGGTGAAGCAAAAGCTGGGCTCTGTGGCATGCCTGCAGTACGGCAGGAAGATGCTGAGCCAGACTTTCCTGCTGCTTGAGGTTTTCCCTCTGCTCTCTGGCAGGGCACGAGTTGCTGGCACAAGAGCACTTTGGCATGCTGGCTGAATGCTAGGAGTTGGTGCATGGCTCGGGCATGTTCATCTCCTAAATGGGGCTGTCCATGCTCTCTGGACTAGCTTGTTAGAGCCCTGCTGCCGGTGCAGGTACCTAGAGCCACGAGCGATGCTGCTGGTCTGCGGACACTAGCACCAGATAGTCTGGCCGTGGGGTAGAACCAGCGAAGTTGCTTGTTTCTTACTTGCAAAGACAGGAATCCAATGACCTTTGGCAGATTTCATAGCTCAGCAGGCTCATATAATTGAAGCCGGTGATGATTTGTCATGGCTCTAGGCTCTCCCTATCTATTTCATTCCTGCTCGCTCCCTCAGTCTCTCTTATTCCCTCTTTCTCTTTCCTTATTCGTGATCTCATTATCTCTGTGCCTCTTTTACTCTTTTCAACCATAGCACTTCCCGGCATGAGGAGGTACCTCAGGATCTATTTGTCTTCAAGGGATTTAGGTTTTGTCTCTCACACTATTTCCTCCACTTCACATATGTCATGCAAGAAAACCTCTTTCTTCCCGTGAAGGGAAGACCTGTACCCACCAGAAAATTCCAGCCCATTCCAAGAGCAATCCCAAATAACTCATTGCCATGGTCAATAGCCCCAAAGCAGCCATGAGCTCCAGCTCCCAACTTCCCACCCCCATCAGGTGAAGGTTGAAGCAGTGTTATCATTTTTATTTAAATTCCCTCATAGGTGGCAGGTTCAATGCTATTAACATATTTCAATTCAAGCCATTCTTATTTTAATTAGCCTTAAGTAATTAGTTCTAATTCATCGCCATTTTTTGCTCTGCATATTTTGGGTTATTTACTTCCCTTGCTAAGTAACAATTTGATGTAATTATGTGCTACTCATTCTTTCTATTTACATATGCTCACTCACTCAGATTTCCTCGTTGAAATTTCAACAGATCCTTTGAATTCCCTCTTGAATTGTTTTCTGAGTTGTCAGCGGTGTGGAAATTGTGGGGTGGAAAGAGAATTGATTCTCTTTCTTCTCTGGACGTCCCTGGTGCCAAAGGCAGTGACGGTGCATGTGAGCACCTGGGCTGGCAGTGGGCTGCTCTTGGCAGGGAAGGTCCGTGGCCAGGCTTTGTTACTGGGAGTCTGGATTCTCATATGAAAGGAGTTTGGGAACCACATCCAACTCTCTCTGTCTTCCTCTTGGACTGCTTTAGCCCTGATGCCAAAGGGACCAGTCGCTGATGCCACTTCCCTTCATTGTCTTTGTGTAGCCAAAGATGCTTTGGCTTTCCAAAATGGAAATGGCCTGGCTTTCCAGAAGTGCAGCACCTCCATTCCTTGGAAAATGCGATGGATTTTTAGACATTTTGAGTACTTCGAGCAAATTTGCCACATTTGTGTATGGCAGTTTCTTATCTGGAAAGTGCTTTTATCTCAGCAGCCATTTTCCTAAGTCCTCTTAAGGACCATATTCTTGTTTTCGTTTTCTTTCCTCAAGGAGTGCGCTACTCTTATTACCTTCTCCTTAGTTGAGATTCTTAGAGGATCATGGTTTATCTGTCTGAGGCTATTTGCTGATCAGCAGCTCTGAATCCATCTTTTTCACTCCCTCAAATCTTGATTCTGAGAGGCCTTAACATGACTTCCTGCAAAAATGTGGATTTCGTGCTCACATGGAGGGTGTGCATACCTGTGTGTATTGGCCTAGCAACTTTTAAGTGCATTACCCAACTCCAGCTGAATTTGATAGAGGGTAGCAGTCTCAAAAATAGCAAGTTCCCTCAAGGTTTGAGCAGACAGGCAGAGGTAGAAGAAAGATGCCCTACTTCTACTGAGGAAAAAGCTGCCATGTTGTGCCGAGCCTTTATTTGATGCCGGCGAATCCATTTGGGAGAGAGCACACATCTCTACACCCCACCCACAGGAAGGACTTCAATCAGCATGCACACCTTGTCAGGCGCCCAAGTCAGTCAAGCTCAAGCAAAGCAGGATTTCATAGTTCTGGTGCTCATGGAACTACTTGTTTTTTTCTCAAGTAGCTTTTTCACTAAAATCTTATCAGCCGTTTGAATCCATGTACCATTAGCAAACGCTGCTTGCTTCATGAATATGCACGTTCACAATGTGTAGCATTGGCTTAACGGCTCCCATTGAAGCTGATAATAAAACTCCTGCTGACTTCAAAGAGAACAGAGTCAGGCAATGCTGAGTGCTTTGGAAAATCCCACCCCTAGTTGTTATTTTATTTTTAACACATCTACTCAGGAGCTGTGGGATGGGACTAAATACTCAAGAATGAGTAAAGAGGAAGAAAAAGAAAAGATCAAACAGCTGAAAATGAAAATCCGGATTCTGAAGTAAACATTTAACGGCCTGTCCTTAGATCTAAGACTCATAGTGGGATCAGTTCTTTTGTGCTAGGAAGGGTCACAAACTGCTGCCTCGAGGCATGAGAGAGTTACTACACAACTCACACTGGCTTCCACCCATGATCTTCTCATGGAGGCCACTGGTGAAAGTTTAGATCTGAACAACTCAAAGCTTGGGACCTTCAAACCGTATTGAGGCTACACATGCTCATGGGTTGGAGTGGAATTGATTCCCTAAATTCTGACCCTACACTTGGTTTTTCATGTCTAGGAGGCACCAGAGAGGGACTGGTCTCCTCTGTAGGCAACAGGACAAGACAAAGACCCAAAGCATCCCATGGGTTATCAACTCTGCAAATTGGCAAACTACAAGTCTCTTCAATCCCATCTTAAATCATCCATTCCTCCACTCGTCTCTTGCTGTGTGTTGTGCAGGAAAAAGGCACTGCTGAGGTTTACAGCTCTTCAGCTTGTTTTCAGATGAATTAAGTTCTCAGGTCTCTCTTTTTCTCACACTTGGTGCCATAGTTTCCAAACTGCCATGGGAAGGTGAAGGATCCCTACTACCACACAATTTAGCAGAGCACTATGCATCTAACTGACTTCAGGGGGGCATAAACGTACTTAAAATTGTAACAGACGAGTGATTTCAGCTGGGCAGAACTCCCTTAACGTAAGCACATATTTACCTGTTTTGCTGAATCAGGGCATGTTCTTCTTACGGGGACTTTGTTTTAGCATCGGCTATTTTGGTATCTTCTTCTCCTAAGATTATTTCCCGTTGTAAAGAACACAGTATTTTTCATTCCAGCAGTATTTTTGGTAACAGTTACTATTTCCTGACAATGTGTCTGTATTTTAGGACAAAACCAAATTACATGTTGGAAGCTCCTTTCCCCACTGCAGTTTCTCCAGCACTACTCACGAGCCAGTAACATCAACACCACAATCTGCAAGAGGCACAATAGACACTATATTAAGTTTTATACAGACTTGCCATCAAATTACACGCAATAGCTACTTGATCATGTTTTATCAATCCATTTTCGCCTGTCCATTTGAAAAGCAATTGCTTTTATCTTGATGGCTTATTTTTAAATTTAGACCTTGCAAGGACTTTACATATAGTTTTTGTCTGATGAGAGCAGAATTCTCCTGTTCATCTGTTTTAGTGCATTATGATTTTGTTGCTGCATAGTTGCATGATAAGGGGTATAGGCAAAAAGGACCCTCTCACTGTAACTCATTTTGATTGTTTTCCGGATTTTTGTCTTTTATTATCTGTTCCTTAAAGTGAAGTCTTTACAAATCTTGACAGCAGTTAGAACTTGTTGCTGTAAAATGGTCATGCTAAAAACAATGACAAGTATTTTTTCCATTTGCTCTTCTGCCTGCCACTATGTTCCAGAAGACTGCAAATTGCTGTCAAAGTTCTGCAGAGTTAGAAACTGTCTTTTCAGCTCAGTAGATCATATGTAAAATCCTACTCCCTGACTGCACCATATAATCATTATTATAATACAAATCCTAAGTACTTTGTGTAATCTTCTAGGCTGTTTTCCTAATAATGAAGTGCTTTAGGAGAAACAGGAAGATCATGGTTGTGGAAAATTGTGTTACGCTGCATCTTTTGCCCATTCCCTGAGACCAAAAGGGTTAATTTTCCCTTGCTCTGTATCTTGTACAAATCTATTAGTACAATTAACTCAGTTGATGCAGGTCAGCACAGAATAAGGCGTTATCGTATGGTATTATCTTATATTGATTTTTCTCAATGGTTGATTCCTTAAACTTGATCGTGACAAGACCTACAGAGGCTGAAAGACTCTCTAGTTTGGATTCAATAAAAATTATTCCTAACTTCCTTCCCAGATACCTATTGTTCTTCTGGTCAGTAATTTTACGTGAAGCTTATTACTAGTTTGCTCCAAAAGCAGTTGTGAAGAACTGTGGTTGTACTTTTTTCTAAGTGCCAAAGAGATCTTGGATGGTTGCAGAAGTAACCCACAGAATGAGTAGATATCAGGAAGAAAGGAGTTCATACAAATGTTGCGTTATCTACCTAGTTGGAACCTGCATACTTCGTTCTAGATTGCAGTTTCATTCTGAAACTTACATAAAAGCACCTTATGGGATGAAACTTTTAGGTGCATTAAACCTATCCCGGAATGTTTATTTTTGCATATGGACAAGAGATTACAACTTTTATTTCGAGCTTCCAAAGTCATCATCAAAAGCAATGGTTATTTTTTTTGAATACTTACTTTGTAGTCTGGTATCTGTCCTACACTAGTTAATTCATGAAAATCTAAAGAAATGGTTGCAGGCAGGATGGCATCAGAAATATGGAAATATAGCATCTGGGTAGAAAGGGTTGGTTTTTGTAACATTTTTATTGAATTTATTTTTTTCTGCCAGATGAACAGATGCACTGAAAACAGACGGTCTTATCTGCAGTCTTTCTTTTGGGGAGATTAAATGACTGAATCTATCAAAACATTATTTCATTTGATTAAATAGAAGATATTTATAGCGTTTCTAAATATAGACCAAACTGAGACAAAAAAAGGAAGGTTCACAAGGAATGGCCACTCCACACAGTCAGATGCTTTTTCTGTACCTGGAAGTATTTTTAAATTCCTGTTTCTTCACTTAAGGTTGTGTGAATGGGGTTCACTGTGCACCAAGGGTGTTTAACAGACTACAGTCCTGATGCTCATATTTTGGTTTGATTCTGTGGGCTGCAGACAGACTGGTTTATAGATTTCCCTTTGTTTCACATTAGAATAACAGCAATATACCTCATGACTTTCATGAGTCTGGCTTTTCCTTATGCTTTGATACAACTTCTGGAATAGATACTTGGAAAGCCTGAAAATCTAGTAATGAGATGACAGCAGAAGTCGTATCTTGCAGGAAATTATAAGATTCTGGCAGCTGTTTGCTTTCTGAAGTTAATATTAAAATATATTTCAGGTTAATTTTAATGTCATTTAGACATGAATGTTTGAAGATTTTATTATGTGATAAAAATAGAAATGAAAAATTCTCCTGGAGTCTTGAAATGTGATTTTACCAGAACTAATTCATGTCAGGACAAATTTCAGTTTTGCTGAAATGCAGCTTTCTGATGGGAAGGTGACCTAACGTCTCACCATGGACTACCTTTGCCAGGAATTAAGTGTTTTTTAGCCCTTTGACCATTGGTATGATACTATTAGTATTGGGCTTTTTTGTTTTTGTCTTTTCCCTGACTGAGCTACATCTTCTTATTAAAATAATTTTGTACTTGTTCTGAAAAATTTCCATATTTTTGTACATCTATATAAACTCCCCTGCAAGAAGACAAGCCAGACTCTTTTATCTTACTGCCCCTTTCATGGAAGTCTCTTTTGGCCATTTTTATTTGTGATTTTGCCTGTTCCCTTGATTATGTATTGAGATTTATGTTAGACTTTTTAGTATTCTGTCTTGCTTTTGGTTTACAGTGTTCATCTTTGGAGCCTGAAGTCTTTATATTTCTTCATCAAGGGAGGCAGTTATTTTATAACTATATTTTCTTTATGTTATTAGCAATTCCAAGAATTTTCATGAAATAAGAGCTTTCACTGCTTCTTGTAAGATATCATCATGAGTAATCCTGAGTCATTTCATTTTACGTATTCTAAAATATCTTTTCTAAGATGGTCATACTGACATTTGTGTTCTCTGTCAACATAGTATTTAATATGGAGTCTAATGCTGTGTTTTCCCTGCTTTCCAGTGAACAATCTGAACCAAAAATATACTGTTATCGGAATGTTTTCGATGCTAAAATGTTTAAACGCTAGTATGGAAGATGATTATTGACTTTTCATTTAAATGATGTAGTCCTCTGTAGAAATCAATTTTCCTTAGATATGCACCAGCTGTATTTAAGAACTAGCATTTGGCTAGCACTCTTCAGGGTTTAAAATAGAAAAATCTCTTATGCAGTGCCTTTCCTTAAGAGATCTCCAACACATCACAGTCACATTAGCCTGTTTTTAAATATGCAAAAATTGAGGCACAGCTCTAGAAACTTGTTCCAGGTCACTCAATGACTGAAACAGACAGAAAAAGAGAAACCAAGCCAAAAAGGAGAAAGCAAGCCATTAGTGCCTGATCCTTCCTGCTGGACTGTCCTTTCAATAAGTAGAAGTGTTCGATTCGCAGGAGTCTAATTTATATCACTAGGCTCCAAGAAGCGCGTGTGTCGTGCATGTGTGTACGTGCCTAGATAGACAGATAGATGCATGGCTCACACATCTACATTACTTTTGGTATCCCACTGTGAACTGAAGGTCTTGCTCAACCATCTCTTGAACACATTCCCATGAGCACTGTGAACATCCCCTTAAATTAGTATGATCCATCTTGATATTCTAGACAAGTCAGGAAAAAATACTGGGCTTTTTTCTGTCAGGCATAAGCCAATTGTATAGAGAACTGAGGTCTCCAAGGCGTTTCCCTGGCCCCTAAGGAACCCCTTGGCTTCCAGCCATCGGCTTTTTGTCATCAGCTGCATTCTGCTTTTGGCAGTAGTATACCCCAGGAAAGAGCACAGATCTTTCTCCTTGTGAATTAAAGCCTACAACTCTGGGTAGCTAAAAATCCTCCATCTTTGTCTTTAGGCTCATGAATTTTATTCCCACATGTTTGTTGGCTTTGGAAGGGCCCTGACGTACTTTTCGTCATTTAGCTGCCCCACTCAGAACTGTTTGCAAACATTTCCTTTAGAAAGCTATTTGTGGATGGCAGTCTGGCCTTCCTCTGGTAGCTTCTCCTTCCATTGATTTCCCTATTTCTATTTGATTTTCTCATGTTGATCTTTGAAGTTGCAATGTCTGGTTTTGCTGTAGAGTTCCTGGATCTCCGGTCCTGGGCTTTGCGCAGGTAGTGTGGCCCATGTTGTATTGCAGGAGTGGAAACTGCAGAGGTTTGGGCATGATGGCTCCAAGAGGTGTATAGATCTTGCTTTTCTGAGAGCACTGAAATTGGACTCCACTGAAGTAACGGAAATAATAATCTCATTGGCTTCGGGAAGACTCATAGCAAGAAGGCCCCTAGAAAAGAGTGGATTATTTTTGCAGTGAGGGTCATTAGCATTGACTCTGGACTATGGCAAAACTGAGACATGGAGCCTTTTGTATACAAAATAGCTCTCATGGTTCTAAGCAAAGCCTTAAAATTGCAAGGTGTGACTGCTCAAAACTGAGAAGATGGGTACAAGAATAGAGCTGAATTTTCAAGACTAAACTGTTGATTTTTGGATGCTTGGGATTGCTTATCTCAGGGAAGCCCAAGATCAGTAAAAGGCTTGATCTTTTTGAAACACTACAGTCATCTGAGAGACCAGTCCCTGCTTTCATCCCAGGACTGCAAAATTACAACTTTCAGGCCACACTTTGGAAGGGATTGCATGTAATCTGTACCTTTTTCATGACATAAGTGAATTAGATGAGATGATTAGGCACCAGAATGTCCTCTGGTCTCAGTTAAATATTGAGATCACCACAGTGTGTGCCTATGATGAGGAGAGAGGATTTGTCCTCATCCATCTCCTGCCTGTGGAGAGCACTGCTTTTCTTGCATCTGTTCACTGTAGGTGTTGGCCAACTGCTCCCAAACTACCATTGCTATGACACTGTATTGCCACAACTTGGGTTGCTCTCACCAGTCGAGCACTGCCTATTTTAGCAATATAAAGGTAAAGTGTCTAGGCTAAGTTCATCATCTAGACTCCTTGTCGATTGAGAAAGTTCAACACCTCCAGAATGTAATTCATCCCATCCAAAAATAGATGTCTAAGACAGGAAGAGTGAATCACTCTCTGGGGGTTGGTGTGCAACTCTCTGTTCACTGATGATAAAAGAAGTCTAGACAATTACCTTAACCTAGACATCCAGCTGTAAGACACCTTCAGCTGTGAGAGATCTGGCTATGCTTTCAGGTCCCTAAAGACGTATTTCGAAACCCCTGTTCAAATGCGAAGTAGCTTTCTGATTTCCCTGCAGCTTTCAAGCTGAAGTCGCTTTTGACAGTCACACTTCTTCTGTCTCAGTGAGACACATATGGCAGTTTTACCATAACTGAATAGCTTTTTAATGAAAGGGTTTTTACCCTCAGTCCCATCTGGGAGTTATCTGTGAGAAGCCGATGATGGTTTGAAGAATATTTCTTTCTATTACTTGCTGAATCATTGCCACCATTAAATACTGATGCATAATTTCCTCTCAAGGAGTCTGTTGCATGTAGATAATATTGAAAATGTGGTCCCCATTGGTCAGTTTGATTGAACAGCATGTCCTCCATGAGCAGGAACACAGCTCTTCAGCTGGTTGGTTGCAAACACTCGTGTTTCTCATGGTCTGAAATTCATCTCTTATCCTCACTCTTGCCTTCCTATGAGCTCATTTGTTAAAGCATTTGGGGAATAGCAGACAGGCAAAGGCAATGGATGACTACAGAAGGAAAGGGAGAAGGCAATAGAGTAGCAAGACCATAAGGAGTTGCAGTGCATCCATGGAACCCTGGAGAAGGAGGCTGCAGTGGAGGCAGCTGAGAGGAGGTAAAGCCTCTCACATTGGACAAGCAAAGAATAATAGAATTATAGAGTGGTTTGGGTTTGAAGGCACCTTAAAAATCATCTAGTCCAACCCCCATGGGTAGGGACATCTTCCACTAGACCAGGCTGCTCAGAGCCCTATCCAGCCTGGCCTTGAACACTTCTAGGGAGGGGGCACCCACAACTTTTCTGGGCAACTTGTGCCAGTGCCTCACTACCC
>Ga0181612_172400_pt1 | contig 16123 bp, 9 predicted proteins | sample HoacroProtozoa21_FD_119630 | JGI IMG/M metagenome (GOLD analysis project Ga0181612, IMG submission 119630) | Hoatzin crop microbial communities from Cojedes, Venezuel. Combined Assembly of Gp0051906, Gp0051904, Gp0051908
CGCGCCGGCCCGCCGGCGCCCCCCGGGTGCCCGGCGCTCCCGTCGGGGCGGCGGCCCTGCGGCGGGGGCTCTGCCCGGGGCCGGGGCAGGCGCTGGCTCTGCGGAGGGCGCTGGGGCAAAGCCGCTGCCTAAGGCCCGCGCCTCCCAGCCGTGCTCTGGCTGAGCCGTGGCCTGGGCTGGTTGTTCACCGAAGCAAAGTGTCTTTGAATGGAGAAGGTGGCTGGAAGTGGATGTTGAATTATGATTAGTTTTGTCATATCTGCAGTGTGTAGCACACGTAACGTGCCAGATGTGCCCTTGTCTCGCTACTGACTTAACACGGGCGTGATACTGTACGTGTGGTGCGGTTCCCTTAGGTGTAACTGATGCATAACCTGCATCAAAGGCATTGTATTATTGCATAAAACGTTTTAGGTTGTGGAGTCTCCTTCTCGGGAGATATTCCAGACCCGCCTGGACGTGGTCCTGTGCAGCCTGCTCTGGGTGACCCTGCTTTGGCAGGAGAGTTGGGACTACATGACCGACAGAGGTCCCTTCCAACCCTTAACATTCTGTGATTCTCCTGGCCAGTACAGTCCCTCGATGAGGGATCTCCATGGCAAGACAGTGCCTTGGCTGGGTTTGAACCCAACACATCTTCTTGTTGATGGTCCAGCCCTAATCACAGTGCAATGTTGAGCATTTAGGGAGTTTTGGAGCTGCTTTGTATAAAAGATGAACTTTCAGGTGTGCAAGGGGAGAAGCTGGGGACGTGGGGTCATGGTGTGCACAAGCTCACGCTCAAGTGGGTGTCGGTCTCTGGTCCGATCGCAGTGACCAGGGCCCTGCTGCTGCAGAGCTCTGCCCGTGGAGAGAGCGGTTGTAGGAATAAAGTGGGGAGATGCCAAGCGTGCGAAGGAGACCAGTTTCAGCGGGAATTAGTTGAAATACTTCAATTAGTAGGGCAGCGGGGTGTCGGGCACAGCCCCTCAGCTTTGAGACACGGTCCTACAACGCAGCCAGGCGTCCTGCAGAGCATCTCACTGCCCCTGTCCCCGTGCAGGTGTCAGCGCGGGGCTGTCCCTGCTCTCCCTGGCTTGGGCTTTGGTCTCCTACAGCCGCTTCGCCTGCCTGCTGAAACCAGGACACCTCTACCCGCCAGCCACGGCCATCCTCTGCCTGCTGCTCTGGAGGACGGGGATGCTGGGGACCAGGGTCTTGGCCCTGGTGCTCTTTGCCAGGCTGTATTCCTTCTGGGTTTTTGCTGTGGCAGGTAAGACAGCCCCAGAGATGCTCCTGGTGCTGGAGAGCTTTGCAGCCTCTCCCAGGAATGGCTTTGCCCTTTCGGTCCCTTCCCCTTGCAGGTGTCCACTGGTTGCTCATGTCCTTCTGGCTGGTGGCCCAGCAGACGGACATCGTGGCCCAGCCCTGTCGCTGGAGGCTGTTCAATTGCCTGGTGGGAGCCGTGTACATCTTCTGCTACGTTAATGTCCGGCCCGGTCCTTCCAAGCACAGGGTGGCTGTGTTTTATGCAGTAAGTACTCGGAATATTCCACATGGATGCAGCTGCTGGGGACAAACAGTAGCTTCAGACCCTCCTTTCTCGTCTCTCGCGTCACCACTTGATAAAAATCCAGCATTTCCCACGTCCTGACAAAGCCACGTGGTCACCAAGGTGGGTGCACCTTCTGCGCTGGCTTTGTTTCCGTAGCAGTATCCACACGATGTCTTAATAACACTGTGCTGCTCTGCCAGAGTCATTATCCATGGTAAAAAAAGGTTGAAACTTTGCAGAAAGTTCAGTTCAGCAACCCTTATGTTTTAAGCGATAAGTTCGATGCAAAATAAATCAGCAAAATCTAGAAACTGGGTGTTTTCTGTCGTTGGAAGCACATCTAAAGCCATCAGAATGATGGAAGTGACAGCTCTCTTCCCTCTGCTCTGCAGATCATGCTGATGGAGAACACCCTCCTGCTGCTGCTGGCCACCCGGTTCCTGCAGGCAGAGCTGAGGAACAGCCTGTGCCTGACTGGGGCCGTCATGTCAGGGTCTCTAGTAGGTAAGGTCTGCTGGTTTTCAGAGCCTGGATTGCACGTTTTGAGAGTAAAAGTTGCATCAGGGAAGGTTTAGATTGGATATTAGGAAAAATTTCTTTCCTGAAAGAGTGGTCAGACATTGGAACAGGCTCCCCAGGGAAGTGGTGGAGTCCCCATCCCTGGAGGGGTTCAAAAAACGTGTAGATGTGGCACTTGAGGACATGGTTTAGTAGGCGTGGTGATGTTGGGTTGACGGTTGGACTTGATGATCTTAGAGGTCTTTTCCAACCTTAATCATTCTGTGATTCTATGATTCTATGTGTTTGATAATATGTAAATCCGAGTTTTGTTTCTTGATCGTTTCTCAAAAGCCCATTCCTGCAGAGGGAGGCTTGCAGAAATGATGGAGGTGTCGCCGAATGGCTCAGGTACCACTGCCAAATACAAAATCTGCCGTTTTGAAGCACATCTGTGTGTGGTTTCTGTCATTTGGTGCTCGGTGATCAGTGCAGGCAGGGGTAGAGCACAGAGGATCGCTGCAGGGGAACGTTTTCGTATTCTGATGATTTGTGAAGGTCCCTTGTGACTGATGAGCCATCCCTGGGTGTGCTTTGGAAATACGCTGGTGCGGGACCGTGCAGAACTACAGCAGCTTTCTGCCACCCTGTTTTCTTTCAAAGACCAGGGCTGCTATTGTAGATGGAAAAGGTTTTTGTGTCCACGGGGAGGATTTTTTGGTGTGTGAGGGAGAAGTTACTTTTTCCCTGCCCATAGTGCGTGAAGGGGGCTTAGTAGAAAGATAGGGACAGGCTACTCAGTGGCGCCTGTTGCGATAGGACAAGGCGTGATGGTTTTTAACTAAAAGAGGGTAGATTTAGACTGGATATAAGGAAGACATTTCTTACAATGAGGGCGGTGAGACACTGGAACAGGTTGCCCAGGGAGATGGTAGATGGATCCCTAGAAACAATCAAGGTCAAGCTGGACGGGGCTCTGAGCAACTAGATCTTGTGGTAGATGCTACTGCTTACTGCAGGGGGTTTGGACTAGATGACCTCTAAAGGTCCCTCCCAAACCAAACTATTCTATGATGATTCTAAAGCATACCAGAATTGCTTATTCAGCAAGTCAACTGATATTTCAATATACTCACTTCATCACTCCTACTCATGTTCTCTTCAAAGTCTTTAATTCCCATAATTCCTTTAAGGCACGTAGCTTGGCAGCCAACAAAACCTATTTGGCAATCAAAGAAAAGTTCACCCTTCATGAGCACCTAGTGAGGAAAAAAAAAGTAATATTTTGAAGAAATCTACTCCATGAGAAATAGAAAAGATGGAAAAAAGTGAACCAAAATATGTTTAGGTTTATACATTTAGGGCTTGAATAAACAGGAAGTTAATCAAACTGTGCACTTAGAAGGAAGGGATTCTTTCTAGTCTGACACTATAGCACCAGAGATTAAGATAATTTCTATCTATGTCATAATTACCACAAACACATCCAATATAGCAGAATATGAATAACCAATAATGAAATAATTTCAAAGTATTTTATTAGTAACTATTTACTACAGTATTTATTACGCGTCAAAAAACCTGTCAATGAAAAATTACCTCAACTGTGGTTCCTTCTTGTTCCCAGCATATAACTTCTCTGGATTTTACTTTCTGAGGGCTGTAATAACTACTTTCAGCTTGCATTTCAGTGAGCTATGAAACAATAGGATAAACACCTTATATAAGCCAGTATTAGTATTAAACAGCAGTAATATCATTAATACACAGAACTGATGAAGACAAATTAAATTATGGGCTAAAATTTATTAACAAGCTGGAAACAGCTGCAGTTAAGCCACTGTAATGCATTCTCCATATTAGAACTTCTCATATTCAACTTCTGGTTGAAGTATGTCATAATAGAAAGTTTTAAATCCACTACAGTATTTTTAGATTGATTATCTAAAGAGAAACTATGTGAAAAGATGAAACAGATACACAACTGCATTATTAACATAGTATTAAATCAGCTTATAAATTACTGTAAAAATTCATAAATACATTATTTACTATTCCCAGCAAATAATTAAATAGCACAACAATATTAAGGAAACATTTTGATTACAACCATACTCATTTTTGTTTCTAGCCACGGCAACTGAGAGAAACATGCATTTGTATTTTTTGCATGATTTCAATAAAAAAATTGAAAGTGGTGAAACGCATATACTCAGGTTAAACATATAACCTGCAGCTAAGAAAAAGGAGAAAAGAGGCACAAAATAATGAAGGTATTATGTTTTGCATTAAAAATACTTAAGTTTATGTTGAGCAGCTTAAATAATTCAAATTCTGATTTATATATTAAAAAATCCACAAGCTCTCATTATTTTCAAGAGTGGATACACATGGATGTTGTTTCAAAGTAAAATTTTGTAATCCAAATATGCAAGAAAATTGGATTAAAAAACAAAAATCACTGATCACCCTTCAGCTGTGTGCAATTATTGTAGAGGAAAAGTAATTAATTGATTAGAAGAACTCAGACATTACAAGAATCATTTCACCATTATTAGAAAACGTTACATTTAATTTGGCATGATTTTTAGCTGGAATGATATCAACTGTTCAGAATGCTAATGAAGAAACTTGACCTTATTTTTTAACCAAACTATGAACCACAAATTAATTCCATACATTCTTTGCATGCAAGCAGAACAATGAATTCTGTTTTTCTCCTAACTGTCACCATATTAATATCATACTTCACTTCACATTTAAAAATTGTGGAATGTATGATGTTACATTTTAAGTAGTTTTTATCACTTACTAATGTAAAATGCATAAGCTTCCCAAAGAAAAATTCGGAAAGCCCAATCCAGCAAATCTTATTCAGAGAAGAAGTTCATGTTATTTTTAATGAGTTCTCACATTTGTGTCACACAATTAAAACTGTATGACAAAGCGCAAAAAGAAGATGCTGACCCACCATAAATGAGAAATTTGAGTTTTGGCTGGTTGTTCGGGTTTTTTAAGTGCTATCCCAGGGATATAATTAAACGAGGAAGAAAAAATTTTTCATTATTTATTTTTAGCCTGTTATGTTTTGGTTATTGATTGTTTGGTTGGTTTTTTTTTTAGATTAAGGCTGAAGTGGAGTTACACAAAAGAACATGACTGAATGTCTGCTGATGTCCTCAAATTTTGCAACTAAATCTGCTATGCGCCTGAAGGCTTAAAACATTAACCTCCCCACAGAATGCCTGCAGCTCCCAAAGTCACTTGTCTCATGCTTTCTGACAGTTGCTGAGCAGTTAAATGGTCTGCTATGCCACCAAACAAAAATAGCTGAGTGAGTAGCCATGAAGCTGCTCACAACACTCTTGTGTACAGATGACAAGCCAAACAGACAAGGGACAGGGGGTTGCTGATGGTACCGAGTGTATAATCAGGCACCAAAACATTACATGAGGGTTATGAAAGCACTGCAGTTCACTTGAAAGGCTCGGAGTCATAAAAATCCACCTTAATTATTCTGCTGCTGATAGAAATATTATTTCTTGTTCTGAAGAGTTCTGGCCTTGATTTAATATACGTTTAATTGTAAAACAAAGTGCTACTTTCTATGGTAGCTATGCACACAGAATTGCTCGCATATAGTTTGGCATATGTAAAAAGTATTTTGCCAATTCAGAACCTTAATTTTTAATTTCTGTCAGTACTTCTCAATATCTTCTTCAGACTCTCCATATTCCCTTCTGCAAGCTTACAAATGGAACAAAGAGAAGCCCAGCAACTATTCTGAGATTTTTTTACAGAAATTACTCAAATCTTTCTCTACATCTGTAGCTTATAGCTCAGAGTAGATGCGGAATTTATCCTTTGTTTCTTTAAATCAATTCCAAGCCATGGAAAAGAATATCAACATTATGAATTTAAATTCATATTTGCACATGGTAGTTTTTGAAAAAGGAAAAAACGCTCCTCCAAATCACAAGTTATATGAAGCTAAAGCTTTTTTATATAGAAGTATATTTATATAAACATTAGATAGATAGAATGCTGCAACAAACATTCATAGAAAGCATCTTAAGCTTTTTCTCCCATCAAAAAGTATTAATCTAAGTAAATAAAGTAGTTTCCCTTTAAAATTAAAAAATTCATACTCAAATTCTACCTCAAATAGCAAAACCACCTCACACCGCAATTAACAATACTTTATGATGCAAGAGGAACTTTCCACATTCATATATTTCGTTATTCATTAATGCAATATTCCCTGTCTCGAATCAAACAGTAGACAAGCACTCAGATAATCTTTACACACTTTCTCAATAAGCCAGATAAATCCTATACAACATAGAGAAACGCTCACCTTAAAAGTCACTGTTGCCTTTGTACAGTAAAAGCCAACTGAAATAACAGGATCCTTGAGGGACTGAGATTTCTGCTGATGTAGCGGCGTTCCATCATCAATTCCACTACAATCATTCTCTTCATCATCATAACTCACAATAGCAGGAACAAAAGACCAAGCCCAAGAAACCCATCCCTGCTGCTGGTCATCGTCTTGATGCAAATAAGGATCTTGATTAATATACTGTGTTGGATATTGCATTACTGAGCTTGTTTCATCTTCTGAGCCTTTTAAAACAAAAAAGAAGTCAAATTTCCGTTCTACTATGCTTGATAATTAGTTTATTATACTAAAAATTATTGTCTGTGATATTTATCTAAGACAATATTCCACGTGTCATCCACTGACATCTGGTTTATAATGATAGAAACTAAGTTGAAGTTTTACATTTCTGAATATAAATTTCTAAACACTTGTTTGATTCATTAACGTTTTCCTCAAAAAAAATTTAAACATCTTTACAATAGTTTTATTATCATACATTTGCAGCGAGACCACAATTTGTCATCTATACCACATGCTTTCAAGACTTCTTCCATTAAAGCCCGTCTGAAGTTCCAAATTAAACCCTACTAAATAAGGATATATAATGACAAAAAAGGACCTCATTGCAAAGGCCATAATAAGGAAAATGTAAACACTACATGGATCCAAAATTTATGGTTGAAAACCTCCTTTGTTTAAAAGTCACTTTTTCAAGTATTCAAAGATACTGGTTTATTTACGCTCAAAAAAGCTGGTACGCTGCCTGTGAGTCAAAAAACTAGATGTTGGCCTTCTGTGAAAAAATATTAGAGATAGCACATAGAACAAAACAAGGATTTCCCCAAAAATACAAGTCTAAGATTCATAATCCAAATAGGTAACAACACGCATGTACAAACAGCACAATGAGCTTAGCCTGTCTGGCTTCATCACTGCTCTTACGGGACTCCCGAGGGGTATTAACCACTTCAGAGTTACCATAGGTAGTACAGGATGCAGAACTGTTCCCACATGGGAACAACACTGAATGTATTATTTAACTGAGAATGGAAATATTCCATTTCTATTTACTTATTTTTAAAACTCAGAGGACCCACTCTTAGAAGTTTTAGAGCTTGTAGTCTTTAGTCTAATTAGTCTTTTAGTCTAATTATTTATACACTTGTGCAATGGGAGAAAGCATAAGAAGAAATGCTCATGAGAATTCTCTGCATGTGCTTGGAGGGGAGGACACCTCCTCCCACCAGGGCAATGCAAGCTTCCTTCCCGCTCTCTGTACAAAATGGTGTCAGAGATCAGATTTCAATTCAAATGCGAAGCTGCAAACACAGGAAACACAGAAGAGGTGCACATCAAGTCTTGGAAATGGCTGAGAGGCAGAACTGTCAGATGGAGAAGGAAACAGAATTTATACGGAGCACAACTCCAGTAGTTTAGCCTAGACTGTTTCTAACAAGCACAAAGTAACTGTGGAAGGTCTGCCAAAAGCAAAAAAAAATCTGGAGGTGTAGGGCCTGGGTCGTGCATAACATTTGGTCTACACAGCCATAAAATTCAGCCTTCATTTACCATACCTCTTTGCTGCAGTATGTGTACACACAGAGACAACAGTAAAACATGCTAAATAATAGTTTGGTTTATAATATTTATTAATATTTTAGAAGCCATTAAAATAAGACAGAAGACCAGCTAGACTAGTATGGCGGTATCTACACACTATGAGACAGAAGACAGAAGAAGATACAGCCATCTTCTATCACTGAATTAAAACTTCTACAACCATTAGGTAATCAACAGTCAAACTGAACAAATGCACATAAGCCTAGTAAGCAACCCACAACATCCTCTAAACATTTCAAAGCATAAATATAATGTAAATTCCTTTATAACAAGTAATGCATGAAGAGGAGTACGTACTTCAGAAACACAAAGCCTCTTTGGTTTTAACTAACTACACTTATCACTACATCAGCTGCAAACATACAGGACAGTGAAACAGAATGATAAAACTTCTATGTCTTACATACATGAGTTTTTTAAAGGACAAAGTGCTCCTACTCATCAGGTTTCTAAATCCACACTTGCTAACTCCCCATAGCTGCGATCACACTGGAACAATCTTGCTTCATAGTGTAGGGCAGTGATTTCAGTCAAGAAACACATTTTATATAAATTACAAGATTGCAGTGTGACTGCATCTCACTGTTTCCATGCTCAAACCAAGTGTGATCTTCAGAAATTCACTATCGTTTCTTTTAAGTGTTTGAAATACTTACCTCTAAGAGTCCAGAAACTGTTATCTCTCACCGTAAGATTGGAACTAACCTACCAGAAACCTACTCTCTTCACATGTATTTATTTTTCTGCCTCTATTAGTTCTCAGCCAAGTAAGGCTAATCCAGCTTAGCCTGCGGCTACATAAACACAAGTGCTGGCACTAGGGGAAGAGCGAGGAAATGCATCACCATCCCCGCCAGCAACAGCGCGAATTTGCACCTGGTTGAATCAACCACGAAACTACATAAATGAGATTTGGTAAGTACTTTCACCTCAACTGTAATAACACACATGTTTTCAGAGTAACAATGTGAAATGTTCCTTTGCATATATTTATTACATAAGGAATGCACAGAAATTACTAACATACAGAAAAAAACCAACAAGTTCAGCATTTGTAAAAGTTCCTCCCAATATGTTTATACTACTCAGTGGCTGTGTTGCCAAACTGAATTTTCTTTGAAAGATTTTGTTCATTTTGGATCTATACCATAGAAAGACAATGAAATGACTACCACAAGATAACTCATAATATTTACTATGCTAGTAGCTTAGATTTTTGATCTTCAAGCAGTTTTACTTCACAGTACATATTAAAAAATCGTGGCTCGTGATCTATTGCACATGCATTACACTAGCACAGCACTATCAATGAAGGACACTGCACGTAACTGGAAATGATACCAACACCAGCAGAAACCACAATCCTATGTATCAAACTCTATTCTGAAAGGTATTCCACATCTCCTTGTAAAAGCCAATGTACCCTCAACACTTTCTAGTTGAAAATATGATGCCATCATAATTGTAGCATGAATACAATATTACAACAGTCGCACACACAAGTGACAGTACTTCTGCATATTTAAGTGGTATCAAAACTGTTTCGTACAACTCACTACAGTGAATCAGGCAGCCAGGAATCAGTACCGCAAAATAGTAAGACTTAAAGGTTTCTTCTTATTTCTGCATTGAGAACATCATCTTCCTTACACTCAAATCTCTGGATCCCACTAGGCCAGAATACACTCCCACCTTACAGACAAACATAAATCAAGGGAAGAAATCATAAGTCCCTTTTACTGCAAAGTTGTACAGTCCACTGGATATGGAATGCGACTGTAACACACAGAAGCTTCAGGGTCAGCTCCAGAGAACCTGGTTTTTCACAGTATGTACCTCCATCTATTAAACAAACTTCCCCAAGCTTCTACTCCTAGTCTACCTGTCTCGTCTTACTGTAAATTGAAATTACCCTAGTGAAGAACTGATGGATAAGGAGGGACAGAAAGAATAAGCTTCCAAATTTGTTAAGAAAATTCCAATCAAAGAATGATGCCACAATAGTTCTGAAGTGCTTAAATAACACCAGTAAATATTCTAAAGTGCTCCCCATAACATTACTTGAGGTTGCTAATCAATTATTTTAAAATTGCAATTACTTCAACAATATTCCAACCTCAATAAAATTAGAAGTAGACATATGACTTAGTTAAGGGTGAGCTACAAAACAAGTGGCAGTGATTTTAAAACACTAGAACCAGGACAAGAGATAGGAGATAATTCTATTTTAATGGCACAGGAGACTAAATAACATGAAATATCACACCAAAAGGGCAAGCACTTCCGGATTGAGGTACAAGTCACAAGACAATTAATTTCAAAGTGATTTGTAAGTGCAGACACCCAATAGGGAGAGGAAGGTGTTAGTTGTCTCTCAGTGCCAATCCAAAAAGTGTTTTTGTTTCATATCCCATATACAAGTTCAAAGAGATCAAATGGAAATACACTATGCTTACTAAAGCATTAAAAAAGTGCTTGCATTCTGCCATCTACATTAAGCCACTTCTAAACTCAGCTGCAGAAAAACTGGTCTGATATTTAAGGTTTTACGTAGTAAGTAAAAACAAAAGGTCAGCCTGTGACTCAGCCTTTCAGAGATTTAATTAGATTTTTTGGGACCTCTACTTAAGAAGCATTAATGTTTTTCGAGAAAAAAAGAAAAAGGCAAGACAACATAAAATAGATGTTTAAAAGGCATTCATAAAAATGAGTTCTCCACAAAAACCTTATAGTTCCTAAAGCAATAAAAATATTTAACATAAACAAATTTAACCTCTCCAACTTAGGAACTTTACAAATTGGGAATTAATCGTTACTCATTTTTTTTATTTGATACCTGCTGCTCATCTAACTGATGTTAATAGATGTAAGCAATTCTATGTGTCTAAACATGTATTCCAAATAAATGAAATCTGGCTTTCTCCACACAATGAGCTGGATACCCATCTTTAGCATATGGGATCTCAGCAGCCAGTTGCAATGCACTGTTATAGACGCCCACAACAAAGTTACTCACTGTTACAATGGCTGTTAGACAGCTGCACAATGCACTGACCCCACAAGCCCCGCTGCGCATGTGTCTACCCATGCTGCATCTTTATAGTCTGTTGAAATATTGCAAGTATAGCTACTGTTCCTTGGGGGGATACGTAAGTATACAGGCAAGGAAGAAGCTCCAATAATGGAGATGGTAGGAGATGACCGGAGGTGAAAAGACGACTGTGGGGGTGTACTGCACAGGTCATTTATCCCACAAAACACATGAAAACATGAAGAGCCGAAACATTATTGTGTACCCTGCTGCAAAGATCATATGTATATCTCCATGTCTTTAACCCTGAAACGAAGACAGGCAAAAAGTGCAGGGACAAGAAAAATAAGCAGGACAGTAATTTGGCACACACAACCTTTTATCCTGGTATCATTTCAGTCAAACATTTTTTCCACTGTTTAGGAGCAACTCTCCTCGACACAAACTCTTTTAACACAGTGCACAGCTGCTTCTCCTCAGTCAAGTATGGATAAATAAATTTCAGTTCTCACATTTTTATCCTAAAAGAATACTGCAGAGTCAACTCCACCTCCAACAACTAATGCTCACCTAGTGTTTCCTGCCGCCACAAATTATTTGCACCTGGTTTTCTCAGTCAGCTCAAATCTCCTATTGATCCCAAATCTGTCAATATATTGATATATACTCATACATACTCATTCTCTTGATCTGCTCTTTGTTCCATTGGTATCCCAAAAAATTCCACAAGCTAACCAAGTTTTCAATAAGGAGCACTTCAGCCCACTAAAAATTTGAGTTTCACAGGATCTGTGCAACATTTTATTCTGTTTAGTGTTGTAAAAAAGTGTTAACTACTTGCATTCACAAAGGCCTTCTTTATTTTCGCTTAGTTTTTCGAGAGTAAAGATCACAACAGGGTCAGTGTGCTTTACAAATATTACAAAATTTCATAATATTCCTTTGGGATGGAAAGGTACTGTCATTATTACCATTTAACACCTGGGAAACATGCTTCATATGCTGGAATCACATCTGCCATGCATTTCACTTTATGAAAGAAAAAAAAGAAACCACCACACCAAAACTTTCACAATCCAGAATCTCCAGGCAGTCAGAGGAGGCAGCACCAGAAACTGTTAAAGCCACTCTCAGAAGCTCAGTAAGCTCATACTGCTCACCTCTGTCCCTCACCACCAGTAAGCTCACCACCTTCTCACCTCTGTCCCAAGCTTCTTGCTCAACATCTCCTAACGTCATGGTGCAGACCCATCCCAGCTGTCTCTGCCTGCCTGCCCTGCACCCCTGCCTCAGCCATACAGCTTCTCATTTCTAGTCCACTGTTTGTGCTTCTTTGCCCAGTGTGTGCTAGACTTCATCTGCTAGAGTTTTTCTGGTCTTGACACCTCTCAGATCAGTCTTTACTAAAACCACTTCTAGTATTTCAGCCTTAGATCAACCTCAGCAACTCCATCCAACTAAATTCCAGCTCTCCCTTGCATCCTGGCTTCTTGTCCTCTTTCATGCCTAAATCATTTTAATTCTAGTTACATCAGTCAACTTTTTCTACTACAAACCAGAAGTTTATTCTCAAGCCCCAGCCCACCACAACTACAACTGCTGGTTCTGCCATAGGCTCTTGTCCAAACCCTTCTCACTTCTGTGTCTCTCTGCACTGAAATACATCCATTTCCACCATCACACCAGCAGCAGTCAGGCACCCAAGCCCACAATTCCGGCAGCCCTCAGCCCCTCCGAAGCAAAAGCCCCGTCCAGCCCTAAGGAGGAGCACAGTCCAGCATGCAGGCAGCACTAAGTGAATTTACAGACCAAACTAAAGCGAGTTTTCACCTGTATTTCTGAGCTGTATTTTTACCTTTGTGTTTTGAATGCTTTCAGCTTAATAGAATTTGAGCAGACTTTACTCAAGCAGCAATACACATGTTCATGACATAGGTTACCCTACTGCCAAATCTCAAGGTCTTGGTCTTATGTTTCAGTATACAAGAACAAATAAACTGCATCTGGAATATTCTTGGACATGAATAGGTGACTGATTGTACTATGTCAACAACAACATAATAGAAGTAAGTTCTATCCAAAAGACTAAGAATTAGTGATAACTGAGCCCATTAAATTCTTCAGACTGAAAGGGTAAGGACTGCTTACTAATAAATACTGGGTTGAACTGTTTAATGAATCTTCAGAACCCTTTCAAAGTGTTATAAAAATACAATCTATAAAGGAGGTCTGTACATTACTAAACTGTAAAGAATTCTGGCACAATTCCAGTGGAATTAGTCTTGGATTTCATGAAGCGTTACTCTTGGAAAAAAATGTGGCTAATATAGCTTGGCAGATAGTACATGTCATTTATTATCATACTTGATTACATATTTTTTTCTGAAAATAGTAGCACATTCAAAGTTTCCTCAGAAAAGTTCAAAACTGTGGTTGGAAATTCGGATGACAAATGTACCACAAAGTGTGAAGCAAGTAGTTTTTTTTTTCCTTCTCAGACACAAGTATAATATGAAGTCAGAGGAAGAAAAACAGTAAACTCACAAACTGATGATATCGGTAACCTGGTTAATGTCAATTTGGCACTCCTGTTTTACTGCACTGGACAAGAGGAAAAAAATCATTCGATATTTAAAAGTTTTATTTATGTGTGTGTACCTGCATGTGCACACGCGTGTGTACGTATGCCTACACATATACTGAACTCTATGCAGGAAACAAGCATAAACAGTATAAAGGAAAACAATAACAGTTTTAGCCTGTATGAGGCAATATATTTTAGGTAGAAATAGACCTCTAGAACTGCTTCTACAGCTCTGGCTCGGCCACCCAACAATTGCCTTCTCTTTTGTGTTCTAAAGGAGATAGTTGTGTTAAATAGATATGATCATATAATTAAGCAGAATGACTTATGTTTGAGCACAACATAGCTGAACAAAAACTGCATAGGAAATAACAGATTTCCTCCTTAGTAGTTCTTGTCATTGCAACCTTAGTCTAATTTCTGACCCTTCTTACAACCCTTGCGTACATCAGTGTGAAGTTATGTGATATTATTTCTTTTTCAGATGTCTATTTCATGAAAAACTAGGAAGTCATATTCACAGTTGCTCAAAAAAAGAATGCAAATGAGATTTACAGGCAGCAATTGCAATTCAGCATTCCTGAGGACACACATTAGAAATAAGGATAACAAGAGATGCATTGCCAAAGATTTTGCTCATATTTGGACCTAAGAATCTCAAATTCCATTCCAGATGCAGAAACGACTGAGTACTTGTAGGCAGATGCCTTTTGTTTTAACCTTAATCTTCACTTACACTATATTTCTGTTCCACCACCCATCTCATACCCTAACCAAAAGAAGCCAAACAAACAAGACCCACATACCTCTCCTACCCAGCTTCCATCCTCTTCCACCATTACAGCTGTTCATCCCAGTCTTGTCAGTACCCAGCTAATCTTTGTCTCCAATTCTTAGATCTTTTTATCTGAAACTCACTGCTTACCAGTCCCAGCTGTTTTCATATGGACTCATATGATCTCTCTGTTCTTTCAATGTCTTTCCTATATTCAAATGGTCCCACTCGCCTTAGTAGCCCCACAAATCCAGCTACAAACTTCAAGCAATTCTAAATATCTCATAATTCTCTATGGCATGAGAACTTGGCCAAATCCAGGTGAACTTTGATATGAACAACAAAAAGATATTCATGGTACAAAAAAAACCCTCTGCCTGAAAGCAAGGGTAATGCAACTCTTCATAGAAAAGTTCATCACCCTTTTTCCTACAAATAGTACAATTAAAACATTTGTTTGATGCAAGGACTTCTTAAAACGCACACTAATGATTTTTCTAAAAGTTGTACGATTTTTAAGTCTCAGAAGAAAATTAAGTTAATATTTTCAGACTATTAAGCACTTCTATTCATATGTCTTGTGGAACAAACTATTTGAGCTTCAGAGAAAATACAAGAAAACTACCTACAGACATCTTATTTGCTCAGTTCTACATAGCAAGAACATAACAGAAAATTCTACATCTGGCATGAAAGTGAAACATTTATCTGTACCAACCAACACTGAAGGCTACATTTTGGCAAAAACAAAAATTCCACTGCTGTAGTTTTTCAAACAATGTATTTATTTCACTGAAACCAGAGAAGATGGCAACACAGAATCAAAAAAAAAAACCCCACGTTATTATGTAATTTAAAATTTTGTATTTCTTAAACAGAACAAAATGAATCAATTTAATAGCTTACACAAAGTTTAAATCTGGTGTAATACTATAAACATAAGCATAGCTTAAAAGTGCTGCATCACCTTCACATATAATTCCAAGAATTCTCTAGAAGTTATCATGTTCTTGGCTGCATGGTAAATATCTCTTCCTACTCCACGAGATCCAAATTCAACCTTGGAAAGATATCCAAAACTTATGTCTTAAGATTAAAATTAAAACACAAATCTCTAAATAAGTTCCCTGTTTTGACAAGTAAATTAACTTCAGCTCTACAAAAGCATAAAACCAAGAAAATGCAGAATTTGGAATGACAGTACATCCTCCCTCTGCTTTTTAGCGCCCAATACATTACAAAAACTTCACTTTCAAGTCTAGATGTTTAATATCATGACATTCCTGATTAAATTACTACAAAAAGATAGTATGATTTAAGTCAAAATGACGGCCTGACTCTTGAATGTTCTGTGTTTATACTTTACACAGAAGAGAATAAACAGGAAAGTATTTAAGCTCTAATCTCTGCTTTGAATTTTTATTTCCCTTAGATTTTAATATAAACTAAGCACCTATATGCCGCCTTTCTAACGTTGCTGCAAATTCCTAACAATACACCTAACCTCAACACTCAAATGCATGATGTAATATAACTAGAAAAAAATTAAAATACAGTAGCAAAGTTGGTAGCTCTTAGCAAAGCCACATAAAATTGAGACTGGAGAGAAACGTTCACAGCTTAGAATGCACCACTGTTTCAACCCTAGCAATCTGGGAAGCAGCAGGTGGGAAGCCATCACACAGAGGTACAGAGAA
>Ga0181612_122672_pt1 | contig 16121 bp, 8 predicted proteins | sample HoacroProtozoa21_FD_119630 | JGI IMG/M metagenome (GOLD analysis project Ga0181612, IMG submission 119630) | Hoatzin crop microbial communities from Cojedes, Venezuel. Combined Assembly of Gp0051906, Gp0051904, Gp0051908
AAATTTTTTGTTATTATCTAATTTTCTGTCTAGGGTTAATTCAGAGAGCATTCTAATGCTACGTGTGATACCAGTCTGTATATGAGTTTGAGGTTATGTTAGAACAAATATAAACATCCCATTAATTTCAGACTTTGACATAAAGAGGTTTCCTTTGACTGGGAAAAATCACAGAAAAAAAATCTCTTCATGGCAGCCTTTGTAGTATAATCAGTATACATTATAATCTTCACTTATAAACATAAAGCCATCCCTCCTGGGAAAAACATAGCAAGGAGGCAACTTACTCTGTAAGGGAAAGTGAAGGTTTTGAGGACCCAGGTTAGACCTTTCAGGAGATCACAATTGTATTTCATGCTTTTGCTCACGTATTTTCTGATTCCCATTTTTTGGGGAGCGAGTTCCCCCATATCCTAGTTTTTTGTTAGACAGCGGAAAGCAAAAGTATAAATGCAGTTCATGCATCTTATGATGTCTCGGTGGAAAGCTATTCCATATTTCTGGTTCAGTTCTCTGGCATATTTTCACCTGAGTCAAAGAACTGGACCTCTCTGTTCACTAGCTAAGATTTACTATACTAGGATGAGTGAACCACCTCTTATTTACCCGTGTAAACAATACTTGTGTTGCCATCCATTTGGTCTTGCTGAACACCAAGCAAATGCTTTAATGCATTTTAAAAAAAATGTGATCGATTTTTATTCCTTCTAACCATTTTCTTTCTGCAAAAGTTCTCTGGTTCTACTAAGGACATGGGACAAAAACGAGTAAAAATCAGAAGGGTAGCTATTTCCATGTGAGAAGGAAGTGCCAGTTTTGCAGACTTAGAAGATTTAGATAAGAGAAGCATTCAAATCTTGTATACTAAAGAAAAGTTTTAATTGAGATTTCCTAAGGTGTTAGTGTGAGAATATTTCAGCTATTCTGTGCTTAATTAAGAGTGATATTAGCAGTCATGGTGATAAAAAGTGATTAAATAATTTTGAAGTCAGGTACTCATATTAGTTAAAAAATGCAGAATACAAAGAATAATAAATGCTATTTGCTAGACAGGATTAAAAAAGTAGCTAAGTTTGTAAAAATGATCCCTGAGGGCTTGAGATGTGTCTAACCTATTTATAACCCTTTCTTCTCCTCTTAAAAAGCAAATCTTTACTGGAAAAATAATATAATGAAATTCAGTGTGTTGTGGAGAGGTCGGTTTCAGGGACTCTCGTCCCTGCTGGCAAGTGACTCAGATGATAAATTGCAAGTACAAATCATCAGACTGATTCCTGGCAAGAACTGGAGCTGGTCTTGTTCAGTACTTTTTAATTAAAAGAAAAAATTTTTTTTTAAACTTCTAATGCTGCAGAAGGAGTATTGTAGAGGCACAAGGAAAAGGGAAAAGTGCTCTAAAAGTCTCCTTTACACCTCAGCCAAAACCAAAAGTCCTAGTGGTAATGAGGTTGGGGATGGGAGGAGAGAGAAGAGAATGACCCTGCTCATTCATCAGCCTGTTCATTTTAACATGAGCTTCCAGGTAGCTTTCATACGGCATTTCCGAGATCTTCGTGCAGTTGCTGTAACAATGATAAGGATTAAATCCACTGCCTCCTATTAGGGAAGGGTGAGGGGCACAGTCTAAGATGACTTGGAAAAGGGATCTTTTTAGTTCATAGATCTAAATTTGATTCACGCTAGTAAGTGTACGAACTTCTTGGGAGACAGCCAAGGGTTTCGATCCAGCAAAATGGCATCCATATCAAAGGTAACTGGAAACGCTCCAGAGCTAGAAGGAAGTCCTACAGCCTCTTAAAACAGAAATATTCTGTAAACATGTCAGCTTTGAGAAACTCTGACGGTGACACAGCCGAAGATCTCTGCCAGCATTTCTAGAGGGATGCTCTGATGAGTGGGCCTCAAAAGTCTACAGTCACAGGTCCTCCTGTACAAAGGCACAAGCCTGAAGAGCCTAGGGACTCCAGGCAGGAAAAGCCATAAACAATGGTGTTGACTGTAGCTATGGAAAACTTTGCATTCAGGGTGCACTTCTGAGAATCTCTCCTGCTTGTAAGGGGAGCAAAATGTCTGATTCCCCAAATCAGTATTCATTTAGACAGAAATAATCCTGTCCTAGTCAATAATAAGCAAGCAAAAGAGCTTTAGCTGGGAAAAATAATTGCAAGAAGGGTCCTGACTCTTGCTCCTAAAAACTGAGGAGTATCCTAAACAAGGACAATGGTCTTACCTAGGTGCTGTGCAACTGAAGAAAACAATTAAACTATCTAGGTGAAATAAGGAATTCAGGCAGCTCTCTTGAGACAAGCAAATCAATAAATATTCAAGAAGGTTAAAGTTCCAGTGAAGTTCATATTTAATTCCACTGCTTCCCTGCTTGTGCAGGCTGTCCTACCTCCTGATGTACATAACCCATCACATACCAGGCCAAACCATTAATATTCGAAGCTACAATAGCCTGTCAATCTCTTCTTGTATAAAAATTAAAATAAAAATTTAATTCTTTGGTAGTGTTTCATTCAACTTCTACAGGCACTGGGTGATTAAAAAGCAGCGCTATGTGGCGTGGTTGCTTACTTTTCCTGCTGGCTTTTCTCTGTCTGATTATTGCTGTAGTGTGCAGAGATGAACAGGAAGAGCTATGATGAATGTTGGCTGGTTGAGGGACTGAGTTGAGTATGTATTTACTTTCTCTAATTAGGCTTAGGCAAATCATTTTTTCATTACTTCATTGTTAGGTGATGTAGTTAGATTCAAATCTGGTTAGTACCATGAATTTTTATTAACTTATTTAAATTGATTATTTTATTTTGTTCTATTAAGTCAATGTTATACACAAGAAAATAGTATTTCTCTCTCTCTTTTGTTACTATACTACTTGATTTTTTATTGCTGGAAGATCTTAGAAGATCTTCAATGTTAAATTTCAAACTTTTTCTTTTGTTCTGTCGTTTTTCCAATATGTCCTTTAAGCCCCATCAGTGTTTAAAAGGAGTGAGAATTTTGCCTCAGATGTGTCCATTAAGAAAGCCTTTCAGCTTTAATATGATTTATTTAACATATATAATTAATCCTTAAAGAGAGCTTTCAACGCTGATTTGTCCCTGCTCTTTTTAACATATTGTGAAGATCAATCTTGCATCCTTTCAAAGTCGGAACTTAAAAGTTATACCAAAGATATTCTTATATTTTTAAAATAAAAGATCCTACAGTGAACTTCAGCTTTTGTCAAAAGCAGAGTGAGAGATATTTATAAATGTGGAAGATATACCTGGTCTAAATGCTGGCGGGGGTGGGGGTGGGATGTGGAGATGGGAGGGAGAGACTGAAAGAAGTATCTACTTCTTCAGGACAGCCTGCTACTGCTAACAAGGAGAATATAGCTGATAACAGAAAGCATCTTAGAGTCCTCTGGGAGAGGTCAGGAGCCAGAGTGCTCTTACCAGGCCCAAGAATACTCTGGCTTCACCATGAAGATGGCAACACAACAAAGTGCTAGCTGATGTTGGGTAGAGATTCACAGCTACCGTCCTGTTCTAGGATCTTCAGAACTACAAAGTATTCGCTCTTACAGACTCTCTGGAGTAAATAGTGTTATAGCACTGAATGTCAACTTCTATCAGCTTACATGAGTTAATAATACCAAAACGAGGATCAGAAACCGAGACCACACGCTAAAGAACATGAAAAAATAAGCTTTAAATTAGTAGATAAAAATACCTACAGTGTCAAAGGAATTTAAACCCCCCCCAAGTGAACTGCAGAACTAAATTGTGTCTCTGTATGTACACCTATGCAAATGTGCTTTTTACACCTCTCCCTCTGCAAGCTTGCAGAGGTCTCACACAATCTACACTGGCTGTTGGAGAAAAGAAGACACTATTCCCATTGTATTTACTTGTAATGCAATTATATTGTATTGCATGATATTGCTTTGTATGGTATTAATATTATTTTATATGGTTCTGAATGCCAATAAAATTATAGTGAGTCTTGGGGAATGAGCCAACACAGTCCTTTCTTCACAATTCCTCCTACATGTTTCTAGAAGCCCTTATATGTTTGTGGAAAGTCCATGTTGGGCCATTTCTGCTCATTTAGATCCAGCTCCTCCTAGGGAATACTAGGACGAAAGTCAGCATCTTGCTGGAGCCTAACATCAGGTACCCAGCATGGGTGTCTCGGTGAGGAGATTGGAGTTTGTGGGTTCTCCATAATCTCCATATCTTTCCACGTGGGCAAACACTGGCTCTGCCTAGACTGAGAGGAAGGGGGTGGGATCCTCTTGTCTAGGCAGGGGATTTGGCTCACTTTTGTCTTGTAAAAGGAAGCCACAGTAGACAGTAGATGCTGGTACAAGCACATCTGTCCTCCAGCTAGTGTCCACTTGAAAACTAACACTGTTTGCTTGAACACTAGTGCTCAGAAGTGCAGAAGTACTCCCAGACCATCAGTTTCAAATTGTTCTCAGAACATGCAACCTAGATTCCTACTGTTACTTGCTGGTGTAGTAGGTGGAACAAATGTCTATGGCTTGGGCAAAGATTTGAAGAAAAAAAGATATAGTCTCATGACCAAAGTAGCCAAATGTCACACCAGAGAACTGGTTTTTTTCCCGTCTTTGGCCATGGACTTCCTAAGTGACACCTATGGCATAAATGTTTTCTGATGATGTACCCCTCCATTTTTGAAGTCCCCTAAAAAAGGTGTCTGAGACCAGATTAAGTGGAAGTGCTGACTGCTCACAAACACAACTGACTTCAGTGGGAGTGTCTTTCATATCTAGAAAGAATGTGAAACAAAAAAGAAAAAAGTTAAGTGCTCTGGAAAAATTGACTGGGCTTGCAAACTTACAGGGCACTTTCAGTAATTTGGGGAGTTTCAAAGCCATCTCTCTGCATTTCAGTTCCTTGGCTATGGGATTGGGTGATTCATACTGCCTAGTTTCACAAGACAAACTCATTCGTATTTATGAGGCACTTCAGATATTTTCAAGAGAGCACCACACTGCTACCATTATCCAATGCAAGTGGAAAGCCACTGTGGCAAAGTTGGCCAGCTCCACCTAATGTGGGTGCGTGCAGAGAAAGATAACTTGCTGTTATTATAAGGTACTCTGTTAGCTCAAGAAGTGCAGGTCTGTGAGGCAGATCTAGTGTGTCCAGCCTAGCTGATGGCACGCATAGGTGTCGGTTTGATACCATGTGATAACAGTTCTGATTTTTTTCTCACAGTTCTTTTATCTGGAAAACTATGCACAAGAAATATATTGCTGATGGAGTTTTATCACTCCAAAAAGAAATGTTTGCAAGCTATGAATAACTAGAAATCAAGTTGCTAATACAAGTAGAGAAAATAATTTGAACCTGTTATTTGAATGGATTAATATTAAATACGCTGGTAAAGTAAAGTGTAGTTGGACACTAAAAATCAGTGGGCACATTAAATTGTTTGAGTGTTAATTTCTTTATGGCTCCTTTACCTATCTGTAAAACGGATATGTTGCCTACTCTCACAAACACAATATTTACTGACAATTGTGATGCACTTTAAATATCCCGTTTAAACTTAAAGAGGCATCCATGCAGAAATTCATCATTTTTCTAATCAGTCTAGACTTAACTGTTGTGTGGAGAATAAGACCAGAGGCTATACCATGAATAGAAAGGTTACATACAGATTAAGTAGCTCTTTATTCATTGAATGAGACAGGAAACAATAAAAATGTGATAATTTAATTAAAGATACATCACAGAGCAAATGCACAAGGGGTGGAACATTCTGCATAGTCTAGCTTAACTTCTAAAACTTCCCACTTTTGATTTTGCAAGCTGAATATTCTTTTAACATTACGAGGACTCTTATTGTCCTTTTTTTTGTTCATGTAATTACTGCTTCTTGAACCCCAGTTCATATCTTGTGCTTATCAGATAGTCCTCAACAGCAATCCCTGTGGCTTGCAGCTCCAGGAAATGAAGCAGCTAAAATGGCGACTCCTGAGAAAGAACAGGTATGACACTGCCCACAGCATGCTAGCTCTTCATGGGCACGAACAAGGTGGTAAATACTCCTGTAGATAACTCATGATGTCAAAATACATGATAGTCAATGTAACTGTACTCTAAAAAAGCACCATAGTGACAGAATTGGAGCACGCTCAATTGTGCGACTCTATGTTACTTAACAGCAGGTTTCTTTTTTAAAGAAGATATCAAGTCTAGCCAGTGATTATGCTCTGCAGTGCTATTTAGTCTTGACTACACTGATGAATTGGTGGGGGTGATCACTCACAGAAAAAAAATAAGGAGACAAAAAAATCCCCAAACCCCATAAACAAGAGTTAGGTCACAGCCAAGGTTGACAGTAAAAGGAAGGCAGAAATAGCCTCTGTGTCTTTTCTTAGGGTCACAAGTTTATTCAGCCCAAAGAAATTATATACGGAGGCCTTATGGGAATTTTTGTTTTCACCAAAGCTTAAATTTTTAAAAACAAACTCTTGGAGGACAGTATGTTGTTTTTTCTTGCCCTGAACAAATTCAGGTTGAGCCAGATTGTCTATCTGCCGTGAATATATCCAGTAGCTTAATGGAAAGGGGAAATACAGCCCAGTTTATTTGGGGCATGGTAAGAAGCAAAGCAGTATGAAAGAAGTCAAACTCTAGAAGCTGGAAATACCGTGACAAGACAGCAATGGCCAGGTAGGCAGAGCATAAGGAAAACAGCAATAAAAAGGCTTTCAGAGTTCTTCAGAGAACGCTCTGAGGTGTTGGCTTCAGAAAAAGCAGAGAAGGTAGGCATATGATTAAGCTAACTACACAGCTGAGGTTTTCTTCCATTTTGTAAACAAGTTACCAAGAAACTCCGGTGTGAGGCTCCCAGGTGTTACAGTAATCTGCTGTAGTGGCAGACTGGCAGAAACAGGCTGGATTCTGGGCTCTGCTCCTGGCATCACCAGAACGTGTGAGTGTAAGAAATTATGTCAGTCTGCTGATGTGCCACCATGCTGATGGCAGAACAACAGCTACTTGACTTTCTTGTCATAACAGGTATAGCCCTCCCAGACTGCCTTTTCTTTACACCATATTGAATCTCCAAGCAGACACTCCTGGAGCATCCCTTGGGCATTAGCTTTTGTTCACAATAGCAATACTGTTATGAATCAAGTATCTAAGGTTGAAGAGGTTTGCTAAGAAACTTCGTCTCTGAGCTTTTGGGTAACATATTCATTTGTGTTAAAAGGCAATTTTTGTAAGATGTGGCTTTTGCCATCTTAGAGATATTTGGCATATTATAGGACTCACAGAGCTCCATATGTCTGCTTGCCACCTGCTTTAAATTGAAAACTGGACAGTTTTGGAACCTAAGATCAAGAATTTCTGTTTATTTGCAGAGAATCAGTGGTATAATATTTTTGCCACTACTGAATCAACTGTCACTTTAAATCCTAGTGAAAATAAAAAGACTGACTTCTTGTGAATGAATGGGATTTACTCACACGAATTAACTATTATTAACCCCTAAAGACGTGAGAGATTAAATCACCTTTGAAACAGAAATTGAAACTTTTAAAATCCCAGTAGGCCTTGTGAAAACATGGTAGGAATTGAGGTAAGGTTACCAGTACTAATACTGTAGGAAGAGGATGTTCTCAAACACCTTAAGGGAACAGCTACAGACGAAAATACCAGTACATTTAAATACATGTATCTCTCAGAAAGCGTAGCTCTCTATGAGTAGCACACCATACTCTACCCTGGCAACCAACGGAGTATCGAATTCAACGGCAAGTTTTGGTACTCCTACCCCTCAGTGGGACATTCCCTAGCAACCCAGGGAATCAGGCTAGAGTAGAGGAAAATAAATGCGGTTAAGCATGACTGCCACAGCCTCCCCTAAGCTCCTAGCTATTTCAGGGACCCAAGCTTAGCCGAAAATAAATGCTTCTTGCTGAGAAACTTGCTCATTTTAGCAGTTGTGTCTAACTTGTTGCATATTGATTCTGCTTCTAGTTTTCTGGTGAGGCCACCCAGAGGTGTCTATTTGCTGCTTGTCACATGCTTGTAGGCAGCTGAGGGGCTGTTTTAGCAGCAAAGGATGTCTCGGTTGGCAAGTTCTTGGTTATTGGAAACTGCCTTCTCCCATGGTGACAGCTTTTTGTCTTCATTCTGTTTTTAGTTGAAATCTAATCCCTGTTCATATTCTGCCTATGAATCTGAGCTGAGTCAGAATGAACAGCAGTTTGAATTATTTTTTGTACAGTAATCTTTCATAGGCACAAAAAATGCCATTAAATTCCCCAAGCATAACAATTTTGACAGCAGTCCTATCAGACTTACACTGGTTCATAGGTCAGATAGGCAACTGATTAAGTTATTTCTTACTTCTTTCTGTTTAGCCACCCTACTGTAAGCAGCCTTTGCAGTCCTGCTGGCAGGAATCATGTCTGTCTTGAACTCCTTTCTCACTGTTGTGCTGTTTATCCATATCAACATTCTGCAAAATTGAACACAGCTGAGATGCTATTTCAATGTTTAATCTTCAGATTTTGGAAAAATCTAGCCCAGCTCTAGCTGAAATGAGTCCTCATAGGCCATTCAAACTTCTCAGTCTGCTTTTGATTGATAAGAAGTAGCAATAAAAGACTACTCATGAAGAATATTGGTAGGCTGTGAATTTTCCAGAATGTCTTCTTCCTTCTGTGTATTCTCCAGGCAGATCTAGGCTTCATTTGTTGTTGGCAAAGAATGTCTACAACTGGATTCCCATATAATAAAAAACACAAATATTTTTTCTTCATGGAAATATTAATGTCTTTTGGATCTATTTCTTTTACCATGAGCTGTGAAGAGGAAGAAATAATCACAGGAGATTTCCTTTAAGGTAACACTGTAAGCAACTTGAGAGGCTCATTTTCAGAAAACCATGTCACTTTCAGTTTCATCTTGCACAAAAATCTGAAATGAAATCGAAGGTCCCTTTGCATTACTACTTCAACATGGCAATTTGCTGCTTGCTGCTGAATGTCTTAGAATTCATCCCTTTTGTCTGTTCCCATTTGCAGCCCTTTGTACCCGAGTGCCAAGACTGTGTGTCAGATGTTACTGTTCAAAGGGAGCCATGGGGCTCTGTCAAGAGGGCTACAGCACCTGCAGCAGAAGTGGGTACAGCCGGTCTCTAACGAGGCTCAAAGTCAAGCTGCTTCATGCTAGACTAGCTTCTAGAGAAAAGCTTTGCAGTGGAGCAGAGAGAGGCAAGGCGTGTAGCACTGTTCTTTGTCTCAGGCTTTTTGAAGAAAACTGCTCTGTGATGCTTTCCTTTTTTTTAAGATTGAAATTTATGTATGTGAGACCCAACAGTTTTCAGCACTTGCAAGGAGGGCAAATGCTTCTAGCTCCAAATGTCTGAAGTATATACCTTCATGAAGAGATAATTTGCAATAGCAACAGTTTCGATAGCAACTGAAAAATACGTAAGTCATTACAGTAATGACGAAACTACTGTAAGCATGATGAAATAGCAGTCACACACTCAAGAAATCATATGCTGTCACCAAGTAAATACATAATTGTTACACTGTTGAACAGATTCTTAAGGAAGTAATATGTAAACAGATGTTTAAAATTACAGCAGTGTGTACATATGGGACAAAGGGATCCGCTGCTCAATTCAGTCTGAATTTTTGGCTTTAACTGTGTAACTGTGAAACTCAAACTCTTCCATTACAACGTCACTCCCCTACCATCAGCTACCACTTTACCCCATGTAATGTTACTAACTGACTGAAAGGCTTGCCTACACATTACTAACCCTCCTCACGCTTGTGGAAGTATTTGTGTGCATTGCTAGAAATATGATTTGTGTCTTATTTGCATCACACCATATATACATTTCCTTTTTCTCAGAAATTATTCTCCCTATCACAAAACCACCCAAGTGTCTCAGTTTCTTCAGGACGACTTTTGCTAGATTTTTATCCACATCTGTCTCTGTCAGCGACATTATTCAGCTCTGTGCACACAAGAGGCCATGCTTCCAACCTTCTTTGAATGCACAAGTTATTAGAGCATTCCTTATCATATAAAATAAGTCACCTGAAAAGAGCACTTAGTTTCACAAGTGCTGCTGAAATAGTCCAGTGCTCTCCTAGTATATATTGCAATGTTTCAAGCAACAGTTTCCCATGGAGCTTTTTCTGGCTTTTAGCTATGGCTTTCCACTCTTATTTGCCTTATGGCAACATTTAACAGGTTGTTTCACAACATATGAACTGTGCTAGTAGGACGACTTCCATGGATTTTAATGCTCTTGTAATGAATACAGTAGAAGGCAAAAGCTGAGGGCATAAACAGTAATTGAGGCAAAATTTAGGAATTTTGTATTTATTTGTACCAGACAAGTTGTTATTAGTTCTGCAGGAGTCATCTTTATGATTATCCATCTAATCCAAGTCCAAGGTATTCACACATTAAACTTCCATTGAAAAGACATTATTGGTCTAACATCCTGATTGTCAAAGCATTCCTCATAGTGACAATTAGAACAGTGGATTTCAGTACTCCCAGTAATTCATCTTTAGTCTAAACTCCTTCTCTTGGAAGTTAGTTGCCTGCCTTGTCTCATCTCCCAAATAAGGAGAATTGTGTGAGAAGGTGGTAACGTCTGTCCCAGGCTGCAAAATGCTGAGCGTGCCAGGAGGTGAAACCTACGATATAAATGTATGTGCAGTTTGGGAGACTGAAGCAGTTTTTTCACCGAGAAGCAGGGTTATTTTTCATGATGTTTTGAAACTGCATGTCAATACTTACAGTATTATGAGCATTTACTTTCATGTAACAATGGGCATGCCTCACTGTGCATAGATAAATTTAAACTCCTAGAGCTAGTCATTACTTGCTCCATTTAGTATAAAACTCTCTTTTATTACAATTATTTCTTAATTTCAAATGAGGCTACAGCCATGATTCATGGGAAAACCACACAACTCAATTTTTTGCTGTGTCTCCTGTCACTATGTGAGAAGGAGCAATGTGAAACCATTTTTACAGAATGCTGCAAAGCCTTTCTCCCTTTGGAAGTCTTTCCACCACAACAGGACATTCATCTGCCCATCTGCTCTGAAGCCAACAAGCCACGACATGTTAACCCCTGAGAAGTGTGGCTTGGAAAGTATGGAAATATGAGAGATTTCAGTAGCTCCATTAGGGATTTCACCACTGCTTTTGAGTCTCTGTGGAAATCACTCCTATGATATGTAGATGCGGTGTTGGAGTTTTTGAAAAAAAAGAAAAAGAAAGGAAAGAAGGTAAAGTTTGTTGAGAGGCTATATCTTGTATTAAAACAGATTACGCTTGAGATCAGAAAGACCTCATCCTTGTCTGCTTTTTTTCTTGTTTATTATCATTTTGCCTAATAAAACAGTATTTTCTCTGCACAAATCCTGTCTCATTACTTTAATAGGAGGCTAATAGTTGGAACAGTGCTTCTCATCTGTGCTTTGTCTTAAATGTAATACTCATGTAAATTCTTTGTAGCCCTGAAGAGTGAAATACTTTTCTTAAAAGGGAGAAGTTTGTACTCCTACTTACCTCTCTTGACTAACACATCTCAGTGCAGAACAGAAGAGTTTGCTTAATTGGACAGAATGAGAAGATGGCTTTGAGGTTAGCTCCAAGAAAAGCCACTTCTGTTGGTGTGGACACCTGTGTACTAGGAACTGAACAGGAGAAATAGTTCAGTTCTTGCCAGTTCCATGGCAGCGTTTTTCTTTTGCTTGGACAACCCTGGTGCTTTGATCAAATCTCTCCTGCCCATGCTTGGTTTATAGTTTCTGTCAAAACATGGTTGCAGGTAGATCCATCAGACACCAACTTTTCATGTAAATTATGCATAACATTTGATTGCCTCCCTGAGCTTTATTAGAAGACTTACAAAATCACTGTAAGCACTCATACAAATGTGGCTGTCTGTGACTTGTGCCAGATTATTTCACATAATATTTAGGAGCAGGTTTGCCCTTTAAAAAGCTTCTGTGTGTAGAAATTGAGACGATCCAGGGAGTTTTAATTACAGAATGTCTAGTTAGAAGGAGTCCTTTACATCTGGTTAATAATTAGTAAACCACACAATTAAGGGATTGCAGTTGTGGCAGGGTGGCACAGGGAGAAATAAAACAAAACAAAACAAAAATGCCAAGTCATAAACTCTAGGGTATATAATACTCCTGATTCAAAGGTGTTCCAACATTAACCACATGAGGCACAGCTGTCATTGGTTATGCAACATGAAGTTCCTCTTTTTGTTTCTTTTCACTCACTGTGGAAGTGGAGCACGAAGCAGTCACTTTGGTTTCTTGATCAGCATTTTGAAATGCCTGATAGGATTGAAAAGATATGGAACACTGTCTTTTATCTACATCCTGGCAGTTGTGGCAGTGCTGTGCTGGTCTGTAAGCCTTCTTAACAATTTCTTTCCAAGTCTGTCTACAAAAACTGTACTCTGCATTTCCAGCAATTCAGTATGTACAATTTCAAGGATGGTATGAATATTTGCTGTTAATATATTATCTACAGACCGCTGTCTGCATGCAGTAGGGAAAATTCTTCATTTGGGTACATAAGCAACAATTTTCAAACCGGAGAAGGGGAGAAGGCAAGAAAATGTGAGAGGAATCAAATATTTTTCCTATTCAGGTATGATGCAATGATTATTCCACAAAAGAAAAACAGATTTCTTTGACACCTACTTTCCAATTTCTGCCTTCATTATAACATTAAAAGCAAGACAAAACTTTTCAAAAAATGTATACCCAGGCAAGAAATAATTCACTGTCTCAAATGCATTAAACAACACCTGGGAGAGTGGGACTAATTCTTATGTATGTATAAAAATGACACAACCATGCTATAGGTAAAATGCAAGCATGGATTTCTCTTTATAGGAAAAACACTCAGGTTTTCTAAAGAAATTTAGGATGCCATCAGTGGAGTGGACTGTCTTGGAAGACAACCCTGAAAAAGATTTAAACACTGTAATGGGGAAGCATTTCAACCTGAGTTCTTGACCAGTGCTGTGGAAAAGGTGAATGACAACCTTGGCCATGTAAAGAGGAGGATGTTGAATAGCTACGAGGAGGCACCCGGTTTTACTTTGGCAAGTGGCATTATGAGGGGTGATGCTCTTACACTATCTTCAACTCCTGAGCCTAAGCATAAAGAGGGATTTTGAAAAATCTGAGATGGAAAATAGGAAGAAAAAACAAATGGTGAGATGAACAGAGAGTGCCTTATCTCACAGCTGCACAAGCGCATGAAATTGGCATAAACCAGAACACTGGCTGAAAAGGTTAAGCCAACCCTTTCCAGACCTGCCATCTCTGCACTGTTTCCTCCCTTGATTCTGCTCTTTCTTTTGACCAGGCTATTACTGATTCACCACCCATCTGTGAAAATACCAAGCAAGCAGAAAGGAGAAGGCAGCTGAGGGAGAGAAGCTGGTCAGAACAGTTGGTCTGGTAGCTTGTGCTGGCTTTGCACTCTCAGGAGGCTAAGGCAGGAGAAGGAAAGGGTCAGTCACTTGAATTTGCTTAGCTTATCAATAAAGCTGAAGTAATTTGATTAAGTATTACCAAGTGGAGACTGAGTATCAAAAGGTTCTTCAGTGTCTACAGGGAAACAGCATAGCTAAGAGTTGGGCCTTGGCTCCTGTTCAGAAATGAATACAGAAAAAAAGAATTTAGTGGGGAGAATGAGTAAGAATTGGAAGAAAAAAGGACAAGAAACTGCTGGGTGGTCTCTTTTATGTTTTCAAATCAACAGTAATTGCTTTTCTGGAATACAGAAAATACGCACTCAGAGACACAAAGTGCTAGGTTCAATGAAGGGAGAAACGGGTGAACTGTAGTGGTTTGAGATATATAAGAGGTCATACTAGATGATCTAAGACCCCCTTCTGCCCTTAAGCTCGGTGAAATAAGACTGTGGCAAGCTATGCAATTGTGTTTAAAAATATACGGAGACTTGCAAAAATCTTCTGCTTTCTTAGTTCACGAATGGCTGAGCATTGGTGCAAAAATAAATTGATTTTTATTTAAAATTGTTTATAAGTTTTTTAAGAGCAAAAGAGAAATGAAAAGAATATGAGTAGAGCTGCTGTGAAGATATTGAAGAGATGGTGGATACTGGAGAGGGACTGGAAGGCTTTTCTGTGGATGCCACAGTAACTGTGGATGACATGTTTCAGATTCTCTTTGATGAAGTTTCATTTGTTAGTGCTCAGTGCTCTGGTGATAATTCCCTGGTCTGCTTTTCCTTGAACTCATTCATATTTTCAACATCTGTTTAGTTATAACTTGGACAGGTAAGCAGCAGAAAACTACGCCAGCCCAATCCTGAAAGAGAAGGCACCGATCTGTGGAAAGGAACAAATGTCTTTCCACAAATGTCTCCACCCACTTAATTTTTGTTAAGCAGTATCAACATTGGTGATTTTGTGGCAAAAAACTATGTGACTTGTGTACTACTATTTCCCATAGCTCAACAAAAGAAGCTAACGGATCTCCCAGGGGTCCCAAGAGCGTAGGCTGAAAAATGCCAGTCTATGTGATGATGCAGCCAAATATGTCCATAAAACTTTGTTACGGTTTTCCTGTCTGCAGTATGGGATACCTAGACATTTTATTATTTGACATGAAGAAAGTCTTACTAATAAAAGGATTCTCTTAAAATCATTGACAGTTTTATCTTGTCTTTAATAAAAATAAAGCACTAACAACTTGCCAAAGGCAATGATAAAAGTTTCATTAACTGCTGCAGCAGAAGGAAAAATAATGGCACCAGGTTTAAAGTGTGAATCAATTACATGAGCTTTATAGCCATTTTACAAAATAAGCTGAACAATTTTGAAAGGGCAGACTTTATAATCCTAACTTTAAAAATCCCTCTGTACTTTTAGCAAGGCTCTGCTCTCTGAGCTTACAGTAAACTGTAAGACAGCAGCGAGGAGTTCATCAGTCAGCCCCTACTACTGGCATACATCTGAAAAAATGTCTGTATCTGCACTGTCACTAGTCCATAAACTGAAGGTGAAGGTCTTTCTCTTAAACATTACATCTTTTGTTTTCGTGAGTGGCTAGAGAGGTTTGCAAGAGTGAGATGGGAACACAGGTTTTTCAGAATGGGCAAATCTGTCTTTTCTGTCATTAAACATTTATTTCTCAAATCAAGAAGGTCATCCCTTTTACCACTCAGGTTCAGTGGATATTTGCCACTGGCTCAAGTGGAGTCAACTTGTAGCACAAATGACATTCATTTACCTGCCTGTGTAGTGTAGAGGATAATTTAACCTAACTTCGGGCTCTAGGCACCCTCTAGTCAATGAAGAGAGAAGCAACTCTGGGAGCCCATTTTCTGTAAACGAAAGTATAAGATACATAAGACAATGTCTGGAATTATTTTCTTACCCTTGCCTAGGAAGACAGACAGGCAAAATCACCTAGATTTTATATGTTTGAAGTCACCCAAGGCAAACCCCACATAAAGCAGTTGTTTGGCACAGGAGACACAGAGTAGCACAGAGGATCCCAGCAGGTCTCCAGATTGCCCCTCGAGGCAAATGATGCATGGTAATAACTGCTTGGGTTTTGCACTGTCACCTGAAGTCGTGGTACACAGAAAAGAAGGTGAATGCAAATGTCTACTAAGACTACAATGATGTGACAATGCTCATTCATTCATATACTCTCTCTACCAGTTACAGGCTTGTAATGCTGTCTGTGATTTTACTTGCTTTTCCAACAAGAAGAAATATCTTTGCTACCTAGACTCCATCTGCAATACTAGGTTGTTGTTAATGAAAACACTTTTATTAATGGGAAATAAAATTAGATTAAATAAAAAATGATTTTTAACTGAAACTCTGTGTTAGAAATTCACAACTGGGTTGTTGTGATTTTTTAAATCAATTTTTCAAATTATTTTTCCATTTCTCTTTTTTCTGGTGTAATCGATGGCCTTGCTGGACTTGTCAAATGCAAGATGAAAGACAAAGGGACTGAGGCGTCTCTGACTGAGGTGTCAAGAGCCAAAGAAATAACAAAGAAAGTAAATAACTGGTGCTTATCTTAT
>Ga0181612_157311_pt1 | contig 16121 bp, 9 predicted proteins | sample HoacroProtozoa21_FD_119630 | JGI IMG/M metagenome (GOLD analysis project Ga0181612, IMG submission 119630) | Hoatzin crop microbial communities from Cojedes, Venezuel. Combined Assembly of Gp0051906, Gp0051904, Gp0051908
ACCACTCTTCCGATATAAGAGCAAATGTAAAAAGTAAAGTGTTTGCTTGGCTTTTTTTTTTTAGGTTATAATTTTGGGGGGGGGGGGGGGGTGCGGGGAGAAAAACGGTTAAACCACATTTCTGAACTATAAGCTTCAAGTGTTATTATGGTCATTGCAACACTAGAACTATAAGAAATGTAGCCACTTCCACTGCGTGATTTAAAATAAAAACATAATTATCAGTGTCTTCTGGTAGCTAAGTAGATAATTATGCATTGCATTTGTGCCACTTGTAATTCTACGCAATTTGTTCCAAATCTGTTATTTGACAAGTGTAGGAAAGCACAACCAGTGGCTGGTATTTCAGGGAGTGTCTTGGGAACTGCCATAAGGTAAATAGATGTTAGTGAATCTCTAGCCCCAAAGGCTACAGAAGCTGAGCAGTGTTAAATACAGCATACTTGCCAACCTGCAAGCCACCTGCAACTTCCTCTCACTGAAGCAAACAGCAGTGCTCAGCAAACCTCAGCTGCACATAAAGTACATTTATACCCAACCTGTTTTCCCCGAAGGGTACAAAATACTGATTTGAAGTGGCATAACAATAAAGCAATTATAATAATAAAACATTATCCTCCTTAGCACAGTTCTGAAGCTACGGAGTGCATTTTTGGTTCAGCTGCCTTCTATAGGAAAAAAAAGTTGCCTCTTACATTACAATTTACCCTGCATTACTTTGTTTATATCATTTCTCCTCCCTCCATGCCACCCAGAGTGAAAGAGAGTTCATGACACTTTTGACGTGTATTTTACAAAGAGTGCATTCTAAATAAGCCAGGGAGGTTAACTCTGGATCCTTTAATCCCAGTATATATCCTTGTTAAGGAAACATAGACCAAACCATTGCAAATTCCAGCTAGAAAGCAGGTTTGAGTAAATCCTTTACCCTGAAAAAGCCCCCTCAGACCAAATTCACTAAAGTACATTCAGATTCTTTCTGCGAAGAAACAAACTCAGCAGCTGCCAAGAGGAGCGTGCCCCTGCCAGCAGCCTGGCATAGCAGAGAAGGGTGCCATGCCCTTGGCGAGGGTTTGTTGAACTTTACAGGGTGTCTTGGGTGACCACTGGCCTTCCCTCTGCCTCCAGCATGCTCCTGGAGTGCCGCCTCGCAGAGGAAGCCATGAGGTTTGGAGAGCAGCGGAAGCAGGTCAGACAGCGGAGCATCCCTGTCCCTTCAGGCAGCTCTCTGACAGGAGAGCTCACAAAGAAACACAGGTATCTCTAATCAGGATTGACTGAAATTAATTAGCCCTGTCCCTCTTCCCTATTTCTTTGTAATATAATGTTTTTTCACTTAGTTAAAGGGCATCAATATTTATGCATGTAAGTAAGCACTGCCCCAGTTGACGTCGACCCTAAGCCCTGAAAAAACAACCCATCTTGGTTACAAATGACCTCCCTTGCCTTCACTGACAGCTAAATGTATGTCTTCTGTTCACCAAATGAAAATGACTGGGCTAAAGGGCTGTCCTTCCTAGCACTGTTGTGTATCTGCCTGAAGAAGGAGTTTTAGGGCCACTAAACCAGTTCAGTCCAGTCAAAGTGCTCCCTCAGACACTTAGAAATCTCAGCATTTTCTCCTTCTGTATTTGCCTCTGTTTTAGAGCGGTCAGTCCCAGGGAAGAGCAGGGCATAACTGCACAGCAAGTTGAAATGCTTTTGAGTCTCTAATTTAGTTACTCTGCAACATTTTTTTTTGTAGAGCAAGGTACCACAAAGACTGAAACCAGTAGCAGGCTATGCACGTGGATAAACACCTGCTTATGCAAAAAACCATGTAAACTTATGTTCGGCTCTGGAAAAGCAGAGTGTTCTCTTTTATTGTCAAAACCCAAAAGCTTTTTCACTCCTCTGGAAAAAAGGAGTGTTTCTTTTATTGTCAAAAAAGTTGGACTGGGGGGAGTGGAGAAGAAATACTTTTTATTTTTAAACTAAAAACTACAACATAGCAGTAAGCTGATGCTTACTCATAGAAGTGTTTGTTTTCCATCAAAATATCAAAACCCAGTTTTACTATCCTTGATTTTTGATTTTTTCCCCCCGCATGGGATTGCTCATTTTTCTCTGAACTGTAGTGAAAAGACATGTCAGTTAAAGCAAATGTAAGTCATAACCCAAAACTGAATCTAGTGATCCAGCACAACCAGACTAACATCTGATAAAAAGGTTTTTCAGTCTTTATTAGAAAGCGGTGACATTTCTTTCATGTTCTTTTATGTCAGCCTGAAAAATCCAACACTGGAGAAAGCAGTAAATATCTTCAGCAGTATTTTAAATATGATGAAATAGCTGGTAAAGGAATTTATCAACCTGTTGAATGTTTTTGGAAAATGAGTTAGGCTAAAGCAAACTGTAGTTTCTACAGGCTAAAAAACTTTAATTCCCAGAAATATTTGCACACCTATATGTAAACCCTTATCCTCTGCTCTGGCTTTGGTACTTTTTCCCACCACAAATGACAAGATGTCAAGATAAGGTAATAAATTTTCAAGATGACTTTTTGTGAATTGCTGGTTCAATCTTCAACAAATTAAATTTTTTTAATAATCCAACTTATATTTTACTGGAGATTAGCTTGCCCGTTTTTCATTTTGTTTCTCCTAAGAAGTATAACTCGTTTGCTATGATTTTTTTTTTCGGCATCAGGGCTAGTTTTTAATAAGTTTTTCTTTCCAGTAACTTTGCATTATCATTATTTTGTGGTTTTCCAGAACTGATGGAAAGGGTTTACAGTAAAGAAATACTACCCACTTGAAGTTTTTTTTTGTTCTGTCTGGAAGTTGTGCGCCTCCTCATATTACGCACAACCCCTCAGATTAGCAACGGCCAGGTTCCTTGCAGAGCCAGGAAACCCAGGAGAAGCTCAGGGTGATAATTCCTGGCGTGTTGCCCTCCTGCCAGGTGTGCAGCGGGTGAAAAGGCCATGGTAACTTTCTCAAGGTTGCAAATTACTTACTGCCGTTTGCCAGAAGCATTTACCATTGGCACCACAGTTCCTCCTGTAAATTGAATTAACCTGCCAGCAATGCAACTCACAGGAAGAATTCAGATATAATCAAAGCACCAGAAATATACAGCGGGACAGAGGACTTCAGCTCCAAAACACAGAAAAGGCAACAAACATGGACCCCAAAAGCCTCAAATAAAACAGAGCTTTTCATCCCCCGCTTCTCGGACCCTGCTCAGCCCACGGCAGGACACCTTCTTGGGGAAAAGCAAGTTTTAAAAAAAAAAATATAAATAAATAAAGCGCCCCAGGAAGCCTTATTTAGAGAGCTGCTCTTCCCTGCTGCCAAATAACCAGTTTTAGGAGCAGAGCACAGTGGTTAAGCTAAGTTTGAGGATTTTTGGACCCACACCTGATACAGCTGAGGACCCTATGGCTGAGTCATATAGGGCAGGATGGCTCCAGGGAGGAGAAGCAGCAGAGGCAGGGAACAGAGTTTATCTATTTTCATACTACCATAATCTTTGACAGCCACTTCTACCAAATTGGACTGAATTTCCTCTGATAAAGCACTGCTGGAGACATGACTCTCTGAGAAGCTAAGGTGGCTTAAAAAGACTGAAACACAAATGAAATTATCTGCATCTCTTGCCATAGCACCTGAATCTTTTTGCATTTGCAGTTGTGCCATGGTCTAGGCTCCACATGTCCCTGGCCTGTTGATCTGTTCTAGGTCATGTAAGTCCTATGTGCATGGGACACCACTGTACATAGGTTACCCAGTAACTGAGTAAATCCTACTGGAAATGGGCCTTTGCTATATCTGACTAGAGCCACTCAACACCTGAATCATTGCATCAAACGTACATCCTATATCCAATGCTAAAGAAACACTCCCACACCTGCTGTTCAATAAGCCTTCTTTCGTAGGAAATAAAGGTTCCCAAAAGTCAAACACCCAAGACTGTAACCCAAAGTTTTCAAGAGAGCACTTACCAGCAACATTTGCTTTTCTTCAATATTAGTGTGCCTCCACTTTCAACTGGAGTTCTGTGTGTGGCCTTCATCTAAGCTCTGCCTTTAGAGATGCAAATAGAATTTTAAATATTTGTTAGTTAATGGTCCCCACTGTCTTTTTAAAATAAAAATACACATATCAACTGTGGAAAAATGACAAGTTCACATCTGCATCAATGATTTTCCTCCCTGTCCCTCTCCTCTTCCAATTCTTCAAGGAATATTGTCTAAATACTCCCCAAGGATTTTCCCTACTCCTGATATGCATATAAATCTCCTATTAGTGTCAGAGAGAGTTATGTCAGTATATCACAAAGAGAATAGGTACCTAAATAATTCATTAGATCCTACACATACATATGCTTTCCTTGATGAACAGTTACTATTAACATTGTGGAAAGGTCCATTTCTAAATATTTTTAGATACTAACCAACTGTTTCAGTTATTAAGACTGCCTATAATGCAAATGATTTAAAACAGAGAAACGCATGCAGCACTGATTCCCGAAGATTTTCTACAGCAGCATCAGTTAGTGATGCTGACACAGGAAAAATAGGTGGAAAAGGCAATCAATGGGGCTACATTTTGACTTGACTTAATTCATTAATATTTGAAAACAAGTAAGACTGGTTTGCCCCAGGGACTGGTAACAGGATACAAGCCTTTCACCTCTAGGTCAGCAGTTCAAAGCCAACTTGGTCTGTACTGACTGAAAGTCATTGCTATCTATTTGAACACTCTTCAAGAGTATATGTAAAATAAGTTGGTGGTCTCCATTTATTTCCTAATGACTAAGGCCCTGATTCAGCAAAGCTCTTAAACATGCACTTAACGAGAAGCAGATGCTTAAATCCTTTTGAATTTGAACATCTGATTACAGTTAAGCACGTTCTTAACAGCCTCACCAGCATGGGCAGGCTGGAGCACACACTTCGGAAGCTTTGCTAAACAACAGCCTCAGTGTACCAGCTTGTCAGTTGTTTGTGCACACACAAACAGAGGGAACAAGCAAGCAAGTCCATTTCCCCTTCCCCCATATAATATTATCCACATGTTGGCACTGTGTGCTAATGACGGCACAGGCATAAGAATGAGACTATCAGCTGTAGAAGAGTTCCCCTTTTCATTCACCCGTATTAATGAGATAAGATGGGGGGGGGGGAATGTTTGAACTGCCATTATAAAGCAGCATACAAGGGTACAGAACTGTCTGGCCTTTCTTCCTCACCAGCCCAGTAGCCTTCATGAGTGTGGAATGCATTTTAAAAAGGAGTGGAATAGAAATGTGGCATTTGCACAGCCTTCCTGGTGCTTAATCATGCATGGGCTCTGCTAAAAATGTGTGCAAATATGAACTTAGTCTGGAAGAATGGAAGTCTCATAGCCCAAACACATCCAGTATCTATCTACAGGAGAAGATCATTTCTTACAAGGGAAGCCATTTCAAGGGGGGAAAAAGGTTATTTGGGAATTCAACGTTTTGGGTTCTTATTGGTACTTGAAAATCATTAGGACTGGCGTAGGGGTAGAAGTTTTTAAACACTGCTGTTGAAGCACTCATTTCTCCCGCTAGATTAAATATATTCTAAGATTACCAGTGGATCAGATTTTGTTTTTCTTCTTTTAAACAGAATTTTATTCTGGGACTTTTCCATGGTGCCGCTGCTTATTGTCTTGCATGATCAAGGTCAACGACTGCCAAATTAAAGCTAGTGTTTCAAACCACAGCAGGCTGAGAAAACCACTATTTTAATACCATGACTGTGATGTTAGTAAGGCAAGTAGAATTTCATCAGTTACAAGTGCTGCTCCCTGCCCCTAAAGACCTCTGCAGCGGTGTTAGTTGTACAACCCAGTAAGTCCTCTCACAAAGAGCTGATGGTCCCAGTTTTGCTGTGCTTCATTTGAAATCAGTGGAGTGAATTATATCATGGAAGCGAGATCAACATCTAGTGTGGCATTTAGTAAATCTTCTGGCAGGTTTTTGCTTCAATAACAAGAAGATAGCCAGCGACCAAATTGGTTCATAATGAAGCGACCACACCCAGTTTCCTGCAGCTTAAGCAACGGTTTTCCAAGTATCTAATCTCAGAAGATTTTCATCTCACAGAATTTTGGGTAAGGTTTTGATAAACATCCTTTACTAAAATGAATGAAACCACTGACCTCTATTAAATTTACCCATTGCTAGTGGAAAATCAACCTAAAAAGCCATCATTAATCAGATCTTTGGCATGACTAAGAACTCTTCAGCCTGCAGGAATTCTCAGAAAACACTTCCTAGCGCATGAGTGTTCACTCTCTTTCTGGAACAATCAGAAAAGGCTACTCCAGAAACTCTTTCCTCTTTGGTAACAGGGCATTCCATGCTGATCCCATTATTGGGACTGGTTAGTAATTTTGTAAGGCTCTCCAAAACAAGCCCTGAGCTTTTGTGTTTCAAACTTCTTCATCTACTTTTTTCTTCAACCATAAGGTACCTACATTTTTGATTATGATGACTATATTATCATACAAATGTGGTAATTTCAAACTCTGAATGATTTCCAAACAATGTACATTTGCTGTTTCTTTGATTGTCTCAAACTCACAAGTTTTTTTTTTTCAGCCTATGATTAACCACTGACCTTCATAAAAGACTAACATAGCATGTAACTAGAATGCAAATAGGTGTCTGCCATCCTGGCTGAACTGGGAAACAAAACTGTGATTCAGCCAAGTGATGCAACAGCTTTCCTTACATTTCGCACAGTTCTGTGCAGTTTACTAGGAGACCTCTATAACTTTGTGAAAGGAGTTCATATTTATCTGGGATACTATTGCTGTGCTCAGAGGCCAGAGCTCTGCTTCTGCTCCTTTATTCCAGGAACTTTTCTTTTTAATAAAAAGTCATAGTAGCTACAGGAAATTACAAGTACCACCAAGACACACTGATGATAAATAAAGGTTTGGAGCTGCCTTTCCTTTCCCTCCCCCATTTATGGCAGAGCTTTTCCTACTACGACAGTAACTGCCAGGAGAACCAGCTCCATTCCAGTCCACTAGTGTACACTCAACTTTGCTGAAAACAAAGAGGAGATCCTGGCTCATTATTTAAAATGCTGTGACTATAATTCAGAATAGAAAAGAAAGCATAACAATAGGTGCTTAATAAAGGAAACACCTGCTTTTCATTTTCCCATAGGTTTAAATGAGCAAATTAAATAACCTAATTGAGAATAAAAGTTTAAATCCAGGTTAGAAATCAGAGCTATGTTACACTACCTCAGACTGACAAGCAGGGTAAATGCATGTTTGATTCAACTGAACTTTCAGTAGTTCTTAATTAAGTTTAAGAACTTGAATGCAAACTATGCTATTACCCATTGTGGTCACACGATAGAATTTCCAGTGTCTAACTGCAAGCGTATCACACCAAGATGTTTTTATTATTTGTATGACACAACCACTCCTTAGACTATATGTGGGACTTACTGGATAAGGTCTTCTGCTTGAAGGTCTGTGTGGCACAGTGCAGTGTTACAAAAGACAGTCGAGAAGACTGGGAGAGGTATAAGCATGGTTTTGCCACACTGGCCTAACCAGCCATGCTGAGAAATAGCATGTGCTAGCTCGATTCACTAACAGAGACAAGCAACTTCTGGCCTACAAGCAGGCTCCCTGGGAACAAGCTTAGTTTATCTACACAGGTCTACACTGTGCCATGTAGACAGCCTTCCGTAAGATGCGAGTAAGATCCTTGCCTCAGGGAACTCCAGCATCCTTAAACACAATTGCCTAACAATGCCAAAATACCTCTGAGATCTGAGCTTTTACAACATGAGTAAATAAGACAGATAAAGCTCAAGATGAAAATTCATTCAAGTACACACAGAAGATAGGAGGCTGAAGAAAGAAGGAGCCATGTTTCCTGACTCCAGGCAAGTATATGGCCCACTGGGGCAACTGAGCTCCGCTGCTATTTTCTCTGAATTCCACCCAGTCCCTACCCCAAAAGCTGGTCACTACACTGGAGGAGAGAGAATTTTGTACACAGGAACCTCCTTAGCTTGTGCAGCAACACCGAGGCACCTCCGCAGCTGGCCACTGCATTTCTGCAACCACAGCAGCGATGCCACGGCCATCAGCGAATTAACATGGCAACCAGACCACTTTTTTCACCAAGCAGCTTGCCCCCCGCAAGCAACGAGCAGTCCTGCAGCCCCCACACAGCCCTGCATGGCATGGCAGGGGTTGGCAGGAAGGTGGCTGAAGCCCTGCAGAGCTGGACACTGGTGCCGCTTCCTCGGTAAGGGAGAAGAAAGGTGCAGGCTGAACCACGGCACAGGGAACTTGTGCAAACCCCATGGAAGCCTCTTGAAAAACGCATCTTGCAACACAATTCACAGGAGTTGAATGCCGCACAGTGAGAAAGCTACATGTCTACGAGCTAATCCTTTGCTCTTGGGTGACACGGATTCATGTTCCCCAGGTTTTCCTTCCTGCTAAGCGACAGTGGGGGAAGAAAAGCTACTTTTACTTCAGAGGTGCGTTTTTCATGTTAATGAGGGGACACCCCAAACTGGCAAATTTCCAGCTGAAAAATTTGATGTACATCAGTAGCTCTTCTCCCTCTTCCTCATAAATTTGGACCATTTTCAAACTTATAGTGAAATGTGGAAAAGATTTAATTGTGATAAATTTTGTCTTTCATTAGGAATATCTTGCATGCCATTAGCTGGGAATAACCCAGGTCTGTGTGTTTTTTCCTGGAAGGTGAAAGTTCTCTGAGTGTAAATCACTAAAGACAACACCTGTGCACACTCTCACTTCACTCTTTTCCTTTGACTTCCTCCAGAAGTCTCCAGACCCCAAATTCTTACATTGGATGTTTTCAGCAGGGTTTCTGGGGCCTGCTTAGAGAGGGACTCCCCTTGTGAGGAAGTCTTTTTGGGATCTGTGGAGGGTTGGCTGGTGTGCAGGGTCTCCAGCCAAAGTGTTAAAAAACCATCAAGCCAATGTTTCAAGAACAGAATTGTTATCTGATAAACCGTTTTGTTAAGCAGGAAGACACTTATGAAAAAGACTTTCTATGCAAATTTTCTATCCGAACACTTAAGCACTTTAACCAACGATATTTTACAAACAGGCACTTGAAACTTCAGCTGACAGACAGAGCTCAGAAAGACATTTTTCTTTCCTTTCTCTTTCTGCCAGTCTTCCAAGTCATATCTGCAAAGAGAGCATGGGGAAAAGATGTATTTCTAAAGGTTTGATTTCAAAGCTCTTGCCTTGCTCCAGCCTGTTGGATCAACTTTACTAATAAAACAGACTGGATGCACAATGACTCTCAGTACTGAGAGTCAGACAGTTGCCACATGTCCCCATTACCATGAACATTTCTGTCCTTTAAGTGTAATGGCAAAGAATGGTAACTCCTTCAAATAAAAGGAATGAAATTGTCAAAAAAACCCAGTGAAAAGACAGCATTAGATCTCTCAGTTTCTCAGAAATCAAGAACAACTTACTTGAATACACTAAGAAATCCAAAGAATCATGCCAGGCTCACTTTTGTGCTCAACGTTATCAGAAATCTCTACGCAGATCAGCTTTAGGGCTGGAATCAGCCAAAGGGATATGAGCAGGTATGATTACTCAACATCTTCAATTCAACTTTGAAGATTCAACAAGGATCTGATCCAAAGCCAGGTGAAGTAAATGGAAAAAAATAAAAGTCTTGGATCTTAGTTCAGGCATATTCAGTTTGGATACAGTTCAGAGAAGTACTCGGCAGCTCATGTAAACTAAACATATTAACCTATCCTTAGAAAAAAAAGGTGTCAGAATAGATCTATATAAGGATAAACCTATGAAGCGTTGTTTTATAGTCTGTCTGGGCATTTCAGGATTCCAACACCTTAACAGAGGAGGTGAAACAAACTTATGGTTGATTTATTCATGCAGAGCTTTCACAGTGGCAATAAAAATCTGAATAAAGGTCTGACCTTACCATTTTTTCAATTATTGCCACAGACGAATGCAAGACTGCAAATAAGTAATGCCTTTTGTGAAATTAGTGAGGTTACACATAGTGCTGCTCCCAACACTATTTTTTTCCTTTAATTGCTGTTCTCTGACACTTTTTTTCTGTTTGTAAAGGAACAAAGAATTTATCACATTAATGAGATAAAACTCCACGAAATCACTTGTAGCTTTCTTGAATATTTGTATTTTAACAGCAAAGTATAACAGAAAAAAAACTCTTAAACCACAGCACAGTATTAATTGCTAATTAGTTCACCATTATGACTGGAATGCCTTCTAGCATTCTAAGTCATTTTTAATCCATATAAACAGCCAAAGAATGCTGTATCTCAAAACATGTAATTATGGGGGATTATATTACACCTCTAGCATTTTGGCAAAAGCTTGCAATGGCAAAAGATAAAAAGTAATACCAGTCATCTTGTAATTTCATACAAATGGAAAAAAAATAGCTCATTCTCACTGCAGCATATTCACTGTTTAGTAGCTCCCTCTTTTATGTTTGGGGTTTTTTGTTTGTGTGGTTTTTTTTTAGATTCAGAGATACAGTCTTTGTGTCACACACAAAATTTTTCTTCTGCGTAGTCCTTTGCTCCTATCACTCCTAAAATAGATAACTTAGCAGAGCTGGTATTTGCTCTCCAAATTTCCAAGACAATTCCTATACATCACTACCATATGCCCTACTCTAACTGTAACCGTACTTAAAATAAAAGAAAATCAAACTAACCAACAACACAGAACCTCATTTTTGCCAAGAATTACGTGGTTGTTACATGCATTGTTTGCTGGCTAAATGACAGCAGTTTTAAGTACGAATCATGCTCATAAGTGCCGTGGTTCTTTCAGACCAAACTCAATTTAAATTGAAGAAGCTAGCTCATGGGCGTTCACCTTCCTTTTGAAGGGAAACGGCCGTCTGAAGCATTTATCGTAAGGGATCTCAGTCACAGAGGTATAAACAAGCAGGAGACTAACTTCATTTTCCTTTCTCGGGAGAACTGACACAGAGAGATCTCCTCAAATACCCCAAATTTTGGGGCCCTGGCCAAGTCCCTACTTTCTGCTGGGCCTTTTTCAGCTAAAGCGGGTGGCCGCAGCAAGGACCCTGAAGGAGAAGACTGAGACAGAGCAGGGAGACTGACCACAGGGGGACAGCAGAAAGAAGAACTTCCCATCCCTTTTGTCCTACAGCCATTCGACCCGTTCCTTTAAGGATTTTTAACAGTACAACTTACCTTCAGTTCAAGCCCTGGATTTGCCTAAGCAGACTGTGAACCCACAAGCTAACGATCCCGCTGACAGGCAATCCCAGCAGCACCTTCCTTGCCCCAGCAGCTGCCTCCAGCTCCCCACCACACCCTGCAGCATTCCATGATTTGTTTTGTACATCTCTCTCCCGCGCACCCAGAGCTCGGCGGCCTCTCACCACCTCCCACCAGCCCAGTGCTCACATCTTTACTTTGTTTCTGGCCTGGGCTTTCTCAGAGTTGTTCTTGCTTTTCCCAAAAGAATAACCACCCCTTGTTCAAAGAGACGTAGCCTTTGCCCATATTGGTACCCACAGGCTCTACTGTACTTTGATGGCTGCTAGCTGCTCCTACGGGCCCACAGCAGCATCCCTTTTCTTCCCACTTCCATTCCTGGCTGCCTTCGGACCTGCTTGAAATTAAGTGACAAACTTCATTACCTTTCTTCTCAGCCAACCCTCAGGCTTCTCATTGACCCTACCAGCAAAAGCCTCAATTTTCAGCATCCACAGCTGGATCAAGGCTTTTCAAGAGGCCTCCCTTTCTTTTCAAGCCCTTTAGAAGGGGAGCATTTGATGATATATGTCAATATTTTGCGATAAATGGATACGGTCAAGTTTTCCTACTAGTTGACCAGTCAATGAGCTGAGCTCTTCTGAATTTTAGGCCCTGTTGTCTCCTTTTCACTATAACCAAAGCCATGGAAAAACTTCCAAGCTGATGGCTTGAAATACAGAGTTCTGGTGGAGATGTTTCTAAATTCAAGTCTTTTGCATTTTGGCAGGGCATTGTCATTTTCACTTAATTTTCCTGACAACCTGCCAATAAAGCCAAAAGTCTGTTTAGCAAAAGTGAATTAAAGTGCACCTTTCTCATCTGAAGAAGTGACATCTGCTGTTCCAAAGAAAACTTGTTATTTCTCATGGAAACAAGATATTAAATATCCAAATCTTGCTTGCTGTCATTAAAACCTAGGAAAATAACAATAAGCAGACTTATTTGGAAAAACAGTCTGTTTTTGAAGCACACGCTTTAAGAAATGAAAGATCCTGCCCTCTCTGCTCTGCTTGTCACAGAAATTTTAATTTTGAATCTTTAAGTAATTCCAGTGTTAAACATGATAAATTTGTTTCCAAGTTTAAGAGAGTTCCCTTATTCCATGACTCATTCAGTTTCTCTCTTGAAAGAAGCTTTACTGATTTCAAATTGTTCTGTTTCATAAACAGGCTCATCATTTTTCTGTTGAAAATCATCAGTTAACAAATGGATCATACAAGGACTACCTGCCAGCTGACTCACATCCCAAGATAAAAATTACAATGGTTTAGGTGACTTTTTTTTTAAATCCATTAAGTTAAACCAGAGGAAAATCCATACAATCTAAATCAGTGGAGATTTAGTGCAAGTCTGTGAATTTAGTCTGAAAGTACTTTTTTAAAGCATTTGAACAGATTAAATTTCTCAATATCAACAAAACTTTAATGTCACTTAAGTCCTGGAGATACGGTTTATTTGTCTTTTGGATGAATAAAGCTCACTCCCAAGTACTGGATTTCATCCTTTGTCATACCAGTATCTTATGCTGGATGGAGTGGATAAGAAGGCATGCATTTAATACATAAAAATTAGAGTGATGAGACACTGAAAGTCAATTATTATGTAGTAGAGTTTAAGAGTGCAGATTAGCAGGCTAGGATTACTCGTCAGAAGGAATAAAAAGACCATGGAAGAAGAGGTCCATCACAGTAAGGTAATAAAAGAGAGCATTAATAGGACACGTGTGGAGACTATGCTTCCTCTACTTTTTTTAATAAGGAAAAATCTGATTTTGAAAATTGGTCCCAGGTATATAAAATCGGATGAAGTTACTTGATTTTTGAACGTCAAACTTTGTGTTCTTTAACCTAAAAGCTGTAACTTTGTATACTTTTATTTTTCTGGCATTGACAACACACACTTTCCCTCTCGTATTAGTCCCATTCCAGCTTTGCGCTTCGAAAGAAAAAACTTTATGGAAAGAACATAGTGCCTTGATTATCCCTATATACTACAAACAAGAAAACTAGAACAAGCTGAGCAGAACTTGGAACTAGATATGAACTAAATACATGTCACAAAGAGAAACAGGCTGTACTAACTATAGTGTGAAGTGACGTATCATTTTCAGACATATTTCATTTCCATGACGCCTTAGTGGCATTCATCATAGAAATTGCTAAAAATCAGATTTTGCCAGCAAATAAAAAGAAAAAAAACACACCAGAAGAAAGGTATTTGTCTTGGCTTATCCAGAAACCTTCAGCTGTTTGTATTCAGGGAGTATAACTGTTTAACATGGGCTTGGTCTTCCAGACTGTCCTCAGTTTTATGTTTACTTCCTCCTCTAGAAAACTTTCCAATTGACTTCAGTAGATAATTCTGCTGATTTTTAAGCTTAACTGAGAGCCAGTGCTGAAAACTAGTCTGCACATGATTCCTGTTAGTAATCAACCTCCTTAAACTCAATGAGACTATTTACTTGAATTGTCTTGAATTTTCTTTGTCACCTTGAACAAAGTTATTAACCATGAGTTCAAGAGCTTTTGATAATTCATCAAAGAGGGAAAATATATTCTTCAGAAACCTTCAAAGAGAATCAAAAATCCTAAAAAAAAAATAAAAATTTAAAATATCTTTTTTCTCCTCTGCCGCGAAACAAGTAAAGGAAACGTAACTGGTTATGCACTGGCTACTTAAAATAGCCGTTGCAGTATCCTTGAGATACACAGGACCAATGACATCCTTAAAAAAATAAACCTTCCCTGTATACATGAGACAGGCAGAATTTCTGTGATTTGTTGCAATTTCGTCAAAACTTTCCCTAACATGTACATATGCTGCTATTCCTAGCTTTTGTGGTCAGATTGCCACTAGCCAAGTTTCCAAAATAAAAGACAATGTTCCTACAATAGACAAAGGTGTCTAGTAACATAGTGCAGTACAGTTAGAGATTAAAATAGTCAGTAAATAAAATAATACATTGGTTATTAGTTACAGGACCGGTGAAGCAAGCCTGGAAGGTGGATACAATCAGCGCACTGCTGCCAGACACCGTTTAGTTAGCATGCAGCGCTAAGTAGGACAACAGCAACTGAAATCAAGGGTTCAGAAATTGGCAGGACATATTTTTTTATTGCACAGAGTCACTGGTTTTTGAAGGGTGAAATCCAAGCCTCGTTGAAGTCACCAGTCTCTGTGAGCCAGGACTTCACCTTAATAGAAAGTAATTAACCTCACTACTCCTGCCAACAGCTTGGGTCTGTGGGCACCAACCCATTAAGCCACAAAACTCGCCTACGCTACAAGAGCAGCCTTTGCAAAAATGTGCAGAGCACAGCAGGAAGAAAGGTTGCCCTGGTGATGTTTGGACACTGTGGTGTTTGCAAGATTATATAGGAGAGTGTCTCCTTTTCTGAGACAGTATCAACGATAATCAGCAGTGATGTGAAAAGAGATGATAAAAAATTACAAGGTGGTATTTCAAACTTAGTTTTGGCAGTAGGCAAAATTCCCCGCTTCCAGGCAGCTTCCAACAACTCCATCTACAGTATGGAAAGCAGCCCAACTCAGCATACTCAGATCCAAATGTGGACTCGAAACTTGTGTCACATTGTCACAACTGAGTCATTTGCAATGTCTATCACCTATACCCAGACACTCTGTAAGCTTTATGTAGAATCTAAATTGGGATGACTTCAGGGAAACCTCCAGTTTAGAGCTGCCCATATTTTAGGCACCCAGTTTCTCCCTTGCCCCTTACATCTATGTGCTTGCCTAACTCCACTCCTCCCATCCTCCTTGACAGCTATGGCAGTGGTGGCTAAAGTAGGAGAAAGAAGCAATGTCAAATTACACCTTACTCTTAGGTGGTGCAAAAACCAGTAAGAGCTAATTTATCATAGTGAACACTGTATTTATTTCAAGATCATGTTTGTCTTTGTTAGGATGGCAGAGTAACCTTTCAACCCTCATACACATAGATAGATCAGAGGCCTACTGGAACTGTGTCCACAATATCCACTGACAAAGATATCACTGAACACTCCTATGCAGCATTACTCACTGTGAAGATTTCTTTACACCAAGCCAGGCTAGAATAACTAAGATGGGTAAGGAAATTCATTCTGGGAGGAAGAGCTCTTGACTCACATTAGCCTGGGAAAGACTGAAATCATGCTGGTTGAAAATTGTAAATGTTCTCAAGCATGAAACAAGCTGTTGTCTCCCTTGCCACTGAATATCTCCCAAAGGAGTGGTATGAAGCCTTTATTTGGGTGGCTGGGGAGCAGTGCCATTTCAAAAAAATGAGTTTTTTTATCTCTAACTTTACAGAAAACATTGTCACTTCCTGCCAAATGAACATCTGGCCACAGTGACCCAAATAAGTGTTAATTAATATAATTGACTGCCTCTGGAGCTGAATGTGAACACCACGCATTTCCAGCTGCCAGAAAACACCCTTGCTCCCTCCTCACCGGAGACCACCATGTCTCCACCAGGCCCACATGCCACTGGCATTCACCCAGCTTCCTCATGTCAGCACAACTATGCAGCGTTGCACTTCAGTGCAACTGCCAGGCTGCCACTTGTCTTAGAAACACACTTTGCTCAAGGGCACTATGAAATCTGAACTCCTGTGGTATGGACTGAGTCACAAAACCCAGGAGAAAGTACACAGAAACACTACAGGAAGCATTTCCGACTCACTGAAATCACTTTTCAAAAGACTTTAGATATAGAGCCAGGTTCTGGCCACTCGGAGAAGACTACAAAGTTTTTCTCACCCCCCCCCCCCCCCCCC